>Ga0209628_10002670_pt1 | contig 12211 bp, 13 predicted proteins | sample TergutCu122P4_FD_187285 | JGI IMG/M metagenome (GOLD analysis project Ga0209628, IMG submission 187285) | Cubitermes ugandensis P4 segment gut microbial communities from Kakamega Forest, Kenya - Cu122 P4 (SPAdes) (version 2) | ecosystem: Host-associated > Arthropoda: Insects > Digestive system...
TCATACGTGGTATGGCTTGTCTTACGATAATTTTGCATAGTATACCATTTTTACTCGGCAAAATTACGAAATATACTAAAGTCTTCGCCTAAAGGCGAGGGATTTACCCCCAGATGGTGACATTAAACTATCTGCTAAACGACGTAAAGCGGATAGACCCGGATGTTTTCGCTTATAAAAAAGTATTTTAATAAGAAATAAGTGGGGTTTTTTAATTTTTTATACCCGATGAGGGGAAACTTTCTTTTATTATTCATATAATAAATAGAGAATTAGGTTGATGTTTGTGTGATATACTTTATTGTGATAGAAGGGTTGATGAAACAAAGTTAATACCACCAAGGAAAGTAATCTTCTATTTCACCATCAAGGGGACTGGTATTATAAGGTATAATATTATATATTATAGACAATATAAGATATATTACAAAAATTATTATAGATACAATTAATGAAAATAATAGATTAATTAATTGATTCTTTACAGGATGGTCTTTTTTGTATTTTAATAATTTTAATTCGCTACTGTTTAAATTATCAGAATTACTTAATCTGGAATCAAATAACAAAAATAAAAAGTTAATTATAACAAAAATCGAAATAAATACAATCATAATTCAAAGTTTCAGCAAAAATACAAAATATTAATAATATGGAAGGTGTAATAACGATGCAAAGAAATAATAAAATTTCACTTAATTGAAACAGATTTCTCATTCCGCTTTGCTCTATACGAAGCGATCATCAATGACTTATAATAATTGTGATGTTAGTAGGGGGGGGAGGAAGTGCCGCTGCCCCCCATCACAAAAATGGCCATGTCATTCCGACGAAGAGAAGCGAAGGAGAAATCTCATACAATTTTGCATGCTTCACATTTTCACCAACTTACAATACATGGAAGGTTTAATATAGAAGCAAAACCCAATAATCAATATACTTTTCTTTATATTTAATAATATTTATTTATTAATAAAATAAATTTATAAAACATGTAATTATATTAAAATATTATTTATCTTTGCCGAAAAAAAATAAATATGTTACCTTGTCATTGTCCGAGTTGTCAAACTCCTTTAATTGTGAAAGTTATGCAATGTGACCGTTGTTCTACAGAAGTTCACGGTCAGTTTAAATTGCCTGTATTGGTAGAATTGACTGCCGAAGAACAAAATTTTATAACGAATTTTGTGAAAAATAGCGGAAGCCTGAAAGAGATGGCTAAACAGATGAAATTAAGTTATCCTTCGGTGCGTAATTTATTAGATGAAATCATAGAAAAAATTAATAGTTATGAGTAAAAATTGGAATTTAATTTACAATCCCTTCAAAAAAATTGCCGGATGGGAAGCATTTGGTATTGGTTTCGTACTTCTATGTATAACAACTGTTTTAGGCTATTACAGTAATACGGTTTTTTATGGACTTTCAGTACAAGTAATCAGTGTTATAACATGGAATAAAGTATTTTTGTTACAATTTACGGGCTTATTTATTACCGTAGCGGTCATGTATGTAACAGCATTATTATCAGCGAAACATGTACGCTTTCAGGATATATTGGGAACCGTTACGCTATCGAAATATCCGTTGGTGCTGATGGTCCTTTTAAATATCTTTTTAGGCAACAAAATTTTGGAAATAACCGATAAACTGTTGGCAATAACCGGCACATTATCAACAACCGATGCTTACAAACTTTTCAATGATTTTTCCATGTCGGATTTTTCTATATTAATGCTGTTTGCATTTGTCTCATTAGTGATATTAGTATGGGAAATAGCGTTGTTATTCAACGCTTTCAAAGTTTCGACCAATTTAAAAGGGACAAAATGCACATTACTGTTTATAGCCGCAGTATTGATTGCTGAAATATTAATAAATGTGGCAGTTTCCAAAATATATTAACATTTCCGTACATTTGTAACCATTTTCTTAAAATGCCGTCCAAACTATAAACGGCAAGAAAAAGAAAACTGTTTATATGGAATATATCTCCGATGAAGTATATATCAAACGTGTTTTGAGTGGAGATGGCAGGGCTTTCTCTTGCTTAGTTGACCGGCACAAGGCGATGGTTTTTACCATCACTTTGCGCATTACCGAACAGCGGGAAGATGCAGAAGAAGTATCACAAGACGTTTTTTTAAAGATGTATCAGGCATTACATACGTTCAAAGGAAATTCCAAGTTTACAACCTGGCTCTACAGCATTGCTTACAATATGGCTATCAGTCATGTCAGAAAATCACGTCCCAATTATGTTCCCTTGTCGGATGTAGAATATAAAATGTCGGACGAAACCGATGAAATAATCATCTTTGAAGATGAAAGTGATGACAATCAACGTCGAATTGCCCTCTCGCGGGCATTAGACAATTTAAAACAAGATGAACTGCTGCTGATAAACATGTATTACACACAACAAATGAGTATAGAACAAATCAGCGAAATCACAAAACTTTCCATAAGTAACGTAAAAGTAAAACTGTTCAGAATACGACAAAAATTATCAAACGATATAGTAAATAAAAAGGAAGTAACATTTAATAAATAAGTATCATGAATACAGAACAAAAAGTAAATCAACAAGATCTGTTATCAGAGATGTTAAAACAGATTCCATTGGAACAGATCTTGTGCAATTTTACCGATAGGGTAATGTGGCAAATACAAAGCATTGAAATAGAGACAAAGGTCTATTTTTATCAGAAGCCGCTGTTTCTCAGTTTGGTGGGCATTGGTTTTGCTGCCTGTATTTTGTTGTTTTATCATGCCGACTTTTCATTTTCGGTACTTTTGAAACAGTTGGGACATTACTATACACTGTTATACAATTTTGTTTCTTCGTTGAATTTTATACCCCGTCAAGTAACATTTTCACCCATAATTGTTGCACCGTTGCTCCTGATTGGGTGCATTTTTGTTGCGGACAGAATGTTAGAAGTGTATAAAAGAAGTAAACAACATCAAGTTTTTTGCATTTAATAAAATTTTACGCAAATATAACTTATTGATAATCTGCGTTGTATAATTTTATTTGATGATAAAAAAACATTTTTTGGAAAAAAACAACACAAATGATATATTTATTTTAAAATTAATTATCTTTGCCACAAATTTAAAAACCCAATAGACATGAAAGAATTATTAAAAAAAATTCAGGTAGAAATAGACGCTTTCACGAAAGAATCTATCGCACAAGCAGAAAAAGGAAATAAAGCTGCAGGTACACGCGCAAGAAAAGCTGCGTTGGAATTGAGTAAGTTAATGAAAGAATTCCGTAAAGTATCCGTAGAAGAAGCGAAAAAGTAATTTTTCCGTTTTTTTGTGAAAAAAAAAGAGGGCGACGTTTGTTCGCCCTCTTTTTTAGTAGCACTTCACCAAAAAATAATTTTTCTTTCCTTTTTGGACAAGGATATATTTTTTGTTAAGCAAATCGGCAACGCTTATCGTCTTATTTTCGGTTGCTCTATCTTTGTTGATAAGAATGCTGTTTTCTTTTAATGATCGGCGTGCCTCGCCTTTGGACGAGCAGACTCCTGTTATTTCTAAAAAGTCAATTATAGAAATACCCATTTCAACTTGTTGCTGTGCAATGTCGCCTTGTAGTACTCCTTCAAATATGCTTAAAAGCATTTTTTCATCCAATTTGCGTAAGGTTTCGGCTGTTCCTTTGCCGAACAGTATTTGAGATGCTTCAACGGCGGCTTCATATTGTTGTATTCCATGTACCATGACGGTGATTTCTTCTGCCAAACGTTTTTGGATAATTCGCTGATGCGGTTCGAGACGATGGATGGTTATCAGTCTGTCAATTTCTTCTTTTTCTAATATGGTGAAGATTTTGATATATTTTTCCGAATCTTCGTCGGAACAGTTTAGCCAGAATTGATAAAAAGCATAAGGAGAAGTTCGTTCCGGATCGAGCCAAATATTACCGCTTTCTGTTTTCCCGAATTTTCCGCCGTCGGCTTTGGTGATGAGCGGCCATGTGAGGGCAAAGGCATCGCCAGAAAGTTTACGGCGTATCAGTTCTGTTCCTGTAGTGATGTTTCCCCATTGGTCGGAGCCGCCCATTTGCAGTTTGCAGTTGTATGTTTTGTAGAGTTCTAAAAAATCGGTTCCCTGTACTAATTGATACGAAAACTCTGTAAATGACATCCCTTCTTTCAATTCTCCTGCAATGCGTTTTTTGACGCTGTCTTTTGCCATCATGTAGTTGACGGTAATGTGTTTGCCTATATCGCGGATAAATTCGAGGAAGGAGTAATTTTTCATCCAGTCGTAATTGTTTACCAATTCTGCTTTGTTGGGGATAGTGTCGTCGAAGTTAATAAAAAGCGCTAATTGTTTTTTGATACATTCCTGATTGTGTCGAATGGTTGTTTCGTCGATCAGGTTTCGTTCCTGCGATTTTCCCGATGGGTCTCCAATCATTCCTGTTGCACCCCCTATCAGCGCAAAGGGTTTGTGTCCGCATCGCTGAAAGTGTTTCAGTCCCATTACTCCGACTAAATGTCCGATATGGAGCGAGTCGGCTGTCGGGTCAATGCCGAGGTAAGCCGTTGTTACTTCTTTTTGAAGTTGTTCTTCGGTTCCGGGCATGATGTCTTGAATCATCCCGCGCCATCGCATTTCTTCTATAAAGTTTTTCATTTCAATATGTTACCATTTTTCCCAATGGATATTTTCGGGTTTGTATTTATTTTTAGGTATGTCTTCTCCTGTCGGATAGCCGATGGGTATAACGTTTAGAGGCAAAATGTATTCGGGGAGTTGCAATGCTTTGATAACTACACTAGTGCGCTCTTTGTAGGGATATGCGGCTGTCCAAACGGCACCCAATCCCATGGCTTCGGCGGCTAACAGTATGTTTTGGGTTACGGCTGAACAGTCTTGTGTCCAGTAACTTTTGTCCACGTCGTCGGTGATTTTCTGCATATTTCCGCAAACAATGATTGCTGCCGGTGCCTGTGCCAGCATTTTACAACTCGGTAATCCGTTTGCCATCAAATCTAATGTGTCGCGATGAGTAACGGCAACAAATGCCCATGGCTGTTTGTTTTTTGCCGACGGAGCTGCCATTCCGGCGCGCATCAAAGTATCTAACAATGATTTTGAAACGGGCTGTGCAGTAAAGTGTCGAACACTTTTGCGTTCTAAAATGATGTTTAATAAGGCGTTATTTTCCATCGGTTTTTAAATATAAAAGTATTTGGTCGGCAAAGGTAATGCTTTTTTTTAATTTATATTTTTATCCTTTTATCCTGAAATATATTTGCCTGCAATGGGTATTTTATTTACAAGAAAAACTATTAATAATGATACTCCCAAACAGGCTAATGTTGTTATTGGGATACCAATTATCGGATGTATGAGGTAACCATTTATTCCTAATTTACTCAATTGGGGTAAGATGAGAGCATGTACCAAAAAAATCCCATAACTGTATTTATACAAGAAATTGATTGTTTTAATATATACTTTGTTAGTTGGTTTACAAGATTTTATAAGAAGGAATACTCCTATTGCTAAAAACACTACATTAATGGACAATCTATTATAAAAAATATGAGAAAATGTTCCTTCTTTTATTGAAAAATAATAAGTTCCAAAAGCAGTTACTAAAAATGATAATATGATGAGCAGGGTAAAGAATATTTTGTTGTCAAGTACGGCAAAACGTCCTCCTGCTAATTTACTTAAATTGACTTTGAACAGATAGTACCCCAATACAAGATAGCCGATGTATTCTGAAAAATATAATGGTTTTAAATCCCAAAATATTTTTTCTCCCAAATACCTGTAACTTATTATTAATGTTATAAACCAAACAGCTAAAAAGTATAAGATTTCGCTATCTTTGCTGTTTCTTATCCATTTATTAAGTATGGGAATAAATAAATATAAACCGATGATACAGTAAACATACCAAAAGTGATAAGATATTTCACCTTTTAATAGCCTTGCTCCAAAATTAGCATTCCAAAAATTTGCAAAGAAATTTGTCTGTTGATAGACAGAAGTCATAGTTACCTCAAACAAAATGTAAATAAAGCTCCAAAAAAGAAAAGGAATAATTACCCGAATAAATCTCTTTTTTAAAAATAATTTAATTTCAATTTCTTTTGATAAAAAGAGGGCGCCTGTAATCATAAAAAAAAGAGGCGAACTACAACGTACAATACTGTCATAAATGTTTGCTGTCCACCATTTTACATTCGGAATAGTAGAAAACTGTTCTATTACTATATATGCTGTAACATGTAATAAAATAATACTTGTTGTTGCAAATACTCTTATGTTGCTAATCCAGTCTATTTTTCCCATATATATTATATTTCATCATCATTTAAGAGTCGAGAAAGTAAATCCAAATCATTGGCATACATTCCGTAGCAAAAGTTCATTTCGTAATTCCAAACATATTGTTCGGCGGGTTGTCCGTTTATGGGCCACTCTAACCCCCAAACATAATTTTTATATCCTTTTTCTTTTAGTCGTCGTAGAAGGTTTTCGTTTCCTAATATACAATGACGTCCCATTCCGAAATATTCTATTTTTTTCTCTTCTAAAACTTGTTCAATATCAGGGTTGCCGAAAAATAGATAATCAGTAACTAATGGTTTTATTCCTAAGGTAATAGCCATATCTATTGTTTCCCAGGAAAACAGTTCCATAATTACTCTATCTCGAAATAGAAAGTCATTATAGATTTTTTTGGGATTATCAGTTTTATCGGTTACTAAAAAGGCATCAGGATGTTTACTGAACCAAATGTTTATGGCATCCATATTCATCGGCGTGTATTCCCCATGAATTTTTAACGATAAAAATTCCTCTTCGGTCAATGGCGTATTGTCTATTGTTCCCTGATAATCGGTTATAGTCTTGTATTGTTCCCAATGGTGTGCGGCAACAAATTTTCCGTCTGAGGTTTCAATCAAATCAAGTTCAAATAATTTGCAGCCTTTACTGTACGATAAATCCAACGCTTCGAGACAGTTGGTATAATTTATTCCGTCAATGGCTCCGCCGGCATGTGCTATAAAAAATTTCGTATAATCTATCTTTTCATCACCACAATTGCAATGTTCTTCTTTTTTGCAGGATGATGTCGCCAATAATGAGGCTGTTATTAAAAACAATCCTGTTATCCTGAAAATCGGTTTCTTTAAAAAATGTGTCATTGTTATTAATAGCGGTTTTATTGTTGGCAAAGATAAAACAAAAAACATTATTTAGTCTTTTCCAATACAATCTAAAATTGGATACTGCAAAAGTAAAGAAAAGTTTTGTATTTTTGCCAAACTTTTAATACAGATATAAAATTCTACTCCACATTATTATTTATGGAAAAAGGGGAAAAGGCTATTTACGATTTTTTTGAGAAAAATGCAGTAAAACGCGATAAATGGAAACGGCGTAATCGCTTTTACCAGAAAACTATCGAAAAACAATACTCTTTTATTATTCCGGAAGGCTCTGTTGTATTAGAATTGGGTTGCTCTACCGGAGATTTACTTAATGCCGTAAAACCATCCAAAGGAATTGGCGTTGATTTTTCAGAAAAAGTGCTTGAAATTGCCCAACAAAAATACCCGCATCTTCGGTTTATTCATGCCAATGTTCTTGACTTTGAATTTGATGAACCCGTTGATTATGTCATCATTTCCGATTTAATAACTTCGTTATGGGATGTACAGGGGTTCTTCAAGCGTCTAAAAAATTACGTATCACCCAACGCTAAAATTATTATTTCCAGTTATAACTATATTTGGGAGTCTGTATTAAAATTCGGTGAAATGTTGAGGATAAAAGCAAAACAGCCACTTCAAAACTGGTTATCGGTTCAGGATATTAAAAATCTACTTTATCTCAATGATTTTGAAATCATTAAAACCGAACAAAAACTCCTTTTTCCAAAATATATTCCCATTTTTAATGCCATTACCAATAAGTTTTTCGCAAATTTGCCCGGAATCAATCGTTTAAATCTGATACAGTTTATAACAGCACGCCCCATCGTCCCAACCTCAAAAGAGTATTCTGTGTCTATTGTAGTTCCTGCCAGAAACGAAAAAGGAAATATTGAAAATGCTGTAACACGCACCCCAAAATTTGGTTCACATCAGGAGTTTATCTTTATTGAAGGACATTCATCAGACGGAACATACGAAGAGATGTTGCGGGTACAAGAGGCTTATCCTCAAATAGATATTAAGGTGATGAAACAAACGGGCAAAGGGAAAGGGAATGCAGTACAAGAAGCATTTGCCAGCGCTTCCTGTGATATTTTGATGATTTTAGATGCAGACTTAACCACCCCTCCCGAAGATATGCCCAAGTTTTACGAAGCGCTGAGAGATAATAAAGGTGAATTTATCAATGGTTGCCGTTTGGTTTATCCGATGGAAAAACAAGCCATGCGTTTTCTTAACTTTTTGGCAAATAAGTTTTTCGGATGGTTTTTTTCATATTTACTGGGACAAAGACTGAAAGATACCTTGTGCGGGACAAAAGTATTATTCAAAAAAGATTACAATAAAATTCTCGCAAATAAAAGTTATTTTGGTGATTTCGACCCGTTTGGCGATTTTGATTTACTCTTTGGAGCAGCAAAGTTAAACTTGAAAATAACCGAAATAATTGTACGGTACAAAGATCGTGAATACGGCTCAACGCAAATAAGCCGTTTTTCGCATGGCTGGCTTTTGATAAAAATGAGTATGTTCGCCGCAAGAAAAATTAAATTCAAATAATATGAAAAAACACAAATTTTCACTTCTACTAATAATTATTCCACTTTTTATTTTAGGATGGGGATTATTTTATTTTTATTTTTTTGATCCGTTTTACGCTTATTCGCCCGATCCTGAGTATTGCTATCTCATCAACGGTTTAAACATGGCACTGTTGGAATTTAATCGAATAGGTCATTATGACCATCCCGGAACAACATTTCAACTTTATAACGGAATCATCATCCGCATCACACATTTTTTTGCAGGAAAAGATACTATTGCACAGGATGTTTTCAATCGTCCGGAGTATTATTTGTCTGCAATCAATCTATCGCTCATTATTCTACAATCTCTATTATGCTTTCTTATTGCATGGGTAGGGAAAAAACGAGAAATCAAAACGTGGCAATTAATAATATTACAATCGGGTGTTTTGATAAGTACCACTATGTTGTCCATATTTTGTCGAGTAACTCCTGAAAGATGGATTGTTGTTACGGCACTACTCTTTATTATCGTTTATTTAGTTTATGGTTACGGAGATAGACGTCCATTAAAATTTGCAATATGGAGCGGAGTAATAATGGGTATGGGTATGGCAACAAAATTCAACTTTTTACCTATTATACTGTTACCGTTTTTATTAATAGATTCAAACAAGAACCGACTTGTCTATTCTGCCACCGGAATAGTATCGTTTTTCTTTTTTTTGCTACCTGTAATAAATAAATTTCACTCCTTTCGCAAGTTTATGGTAGATATTGCCACACACGATGGATTTTACGGTGAGGGAGAAGAAAGAATGTTTGACCCGGAAAGATTGTTGAAAGGATTTTCTCAAATATTCGATTCATCACCCGAATTAATATTTATCATCATTGCTGTTATTACCGCCTTGATAATTGCTGTTATTTACAGAAAAAAACAAAATACAAACCGACATATTCTGTTTTTCGTGGGCATGCTTTTTATCATCCTATTACAAATGATCATGGTTGCCAAACATTTTAAATTTTACTACATACTTCCACTCATCGCAATATATCCTTTAATTTTGTTTATTTTCGATAGTTTTATTCAAAAAACAGGTAGTTATAAAAAATGGACGCAATTACCTGTTATACTGTTATTTATTGTTTTTGTTGGTTTTACTACTAAACAAACCTATAAAAATCTTCAATCGGAGAAAAGCAGTATGATTCAACGGGAAACAGGACAACAATTTGTTTCTGAAAATGTCCCTGCAAATACCTTATGGTTTGTTGAACCCTATCCATCATGGATGGGCGCACCATATATTGAAAATAGTATAGTTTATGGTATCAGTTATGTAAAGTGGCCTATATATTATTCCGCTGAATTAATGAAATTAAATCCAAATATCGTAACGTATGAAAACTCCGAAGAGATGGCTCGAATCTGGAGAGGACCTATCATCTCTATTGATAGCATTGTTGTAACTAAAACTCCTGTTTATCTTTATTCATCTTACGGTCGTAACAATGCCTTGCTTATGGACATTTTAGAAAAGGCAGCACTAAGAAATGATATAAATTTGAGCAGAGATACCATATTTTCTAATCATAAAAAAAACTCGCATATTATTGTAATCCAAAACAAAAATTCCATAAAAGAATGGAACACAGAAAGTTATATTTCAACACAATAAACATTATCTCATTATGAATAACACAAAAGTAGCGCTCATTACCGGCATTAACGGGCAAGACGGTTCTTACCTTGCCGAACTATTATTGGAGAAAGGATATAAAGTACATGGCTTGATGAGGCGTGCATCCTATTTCAATACCGGACGAATTGAACATCTCTATTTCGACGAATGGATTGAAGATATGAAACAGAAACGTTGCATCGAACTGCACTATGGAGACATGACCGATTCATCATCCATACTGAGGATTATTCAAACCGTTCAACCGGATGAAATTTACAATTTGGCAGCACAGTCACACGTTAAAGTCTCTTTTGACGTACCGGAATATACGGCTGAGACCGATGCAGTTGGCACTTTGAGGATCTTGGAAGCCGTGCGCATCTTAGGATTAGAGAAGAAGACACGGATTTATCAAGCCTCAACTTCCGAACTCTATGGAAAAGTGCAAGAAATTCCACAAAACGAAAACACCCCCTTCTATCCACGTTCACCCTACGGCGTGGCTAAAATGTATGCCTTTTGGATTACAAAAAATTACCGCGAAGCGTATAATATGTATGCTGCCAACGGAATTTTGTTTAACCACGAAAGCGAGCGCAGAGGAGAAACTTTTGTTACCCGTAAGATAACGCTTGCCGTTGCACGTATAAAACATGGAAAACAAAAAAAACTGTATCTCGGAAACCTTAATGCTATGCGCGATTGGGGATATGCCAAAGATTATGTGGAATGTATGTGGCGTATTCTACAACACCACGAACCCGAAGACTTTGTGATTGCAACCGGAGAAATGCACTCTGTACGTGAGTTTTGCACCCTTGCCTTTGCCGAAGCCGGTATTACTTTGCGATGGGAAGGTGAAAATGAAAACGAAAAAGGAATTAATGCGGAAACAGGTCAAGTTTTAGTAGAAGTTGATCCGAAATACTATCGCCCTACCGAAGTTGACCAATTGTTGGGCGACCCTTCCAAAGCAAAAAAATTGCTGGCGTGGAATCCGACACAAACGCCGTTTGAAAAATTGGTTAAGTTGATGGTGCAAAATGATTTAAAAAATACACAATGATACTATGAATAAAACATCAAAAATATACGTTGCAGGACATACCGGATTAGTAGGGTCGGCAATAGTACGCTGCTTGCAAAAAAATGGATACAATAATCTGATTTTCAGCGATATAAAAGATTTTGATTTAAGAAGACAACAGGAAGTAGAAGACTTTTTTGCAAAGGAACAACCCGAATATGTTTTTCTTTCTGCTGCAAAAGTGGGAGGTATTTTAGCAAACAATACCTATCCGGCGCAATTTATCTACGACAATTTGATGATTGCAACCAACATCATCCATTCTTCATATTTGTACAAGGTAAAAAAACTGTTGTTTCTGGGCAGTTCCTGTATTTATCCCAAAATGGCGATGCAACCCATTAAAGAAGAATATCTTTTAACCGGAAGTTTGGAACCAACCAACGAGGCTTATGCCATTGCTAAAATTGCAGGGTTGGAGTTATGCAAATTTTACCGAAGAGAATATGGTTGTGATTTTATTTCGGCGATGCCTACCAACCTTTACGGAATCAACGATAATTTCGATTTGGAAAATTCGCATGTCTTGCCGGCGCTTATTCGCAAATTTCACGAAGCCAAAATTGGTGAAAAAGAAGAAGTTGTGATTTGGGGAACCGGATCGCCAAAACGTGAGTTTTTATATGTGGACGACCTTGCCGACGCTCTGTTGTTTCTCATGCAGCATTATGAAAACGATGAGCCGGTAAATATAGGAACGGG
>Ga0209628_10002671_pt1 | contig 12211 bp, 9 predicted proteins | sample TergutCu122P4_FD_187285 | JGI IMG/M metagenome (GOLD analysis project Ga0209628, IMG submission 187285) | Cubitermes ugandensis P4 segment gut microbial communities from Kakamega Forest, Kenya - Cu122 P4 (SPAdes) (version 2) | ecosystem: Host-associated > Arthropoda: Insects > Digestive system >...
GGGTGGGCCCCAGATCCAGTCTGGATGTTTTGCAGAAGAGAAAAATCCCTTGACCCTGCCATAAATCAAACCTCAGATCTTCCAGCCCATAGCCTCATCATTATACTGACTACTCTACCTGGCCCCTCCCATTAATAACATGCTACTAAATATAAACTGTGCCCCACATCTGATCAGTGAGTGGCAGTTTATTGTAGAGAGCATTTTATTTTCACTAACCAGCACCCCAATGTAAGAAGTGTACCCTCAGCTTTTCAAAAATGTACCAAAGTCCCCCATTCTATTATGGTTCCATGTAATGATATACCTTATTCATCATCCCATACTACATGTCTGAGGTTTCATTTGATTGAAACATTTTAGAACAATGTGACCTTCAAAGCCATTTGTAAATTTGACTTAATAGTTTTAACTTTCAGGTACACAGTAGTAAAAAATTATCAAATTTTCGGTGTGTATGTTGTATTCCTTCTGGAACCAGAACTTCTTTGAACAGATGCTTTAGTGGAGGGTGGTTGGTGCATGCATCATCTGCTTGAAGTTACAAAATGTACCCCAACCACACATATTTTCACAAAAAAGTTCTCGAAAATAAACCCTGATTTCTGTATCAAAGCTTCAACAAATTACAGACCTGCGAAGCAGTGAGCCTTATTTTGAGGTTTTTATGACATACAAGTTCATTCACATGTAGTTAACTTACTGCATCAGCTACAAAATTGTATTTCCTCAAAGCAAACTTAAACATTTATCAAAAAGGAGCTTATTATTCAGGGATAAAAATTTTTAATAATTTACCCTCGGAGATTTTGGATGTTGCTGGTGACCACAAAAAGTTTAAAATTGCTCTGAAAAAAATTGTATACTCATTTTACACTATGGAAGAGTACCTTCGTCAATCATGAATTATGTACTGTATCACAAGATTTTTTATTATGGTGGTACATTAATTTAAGATTCTGTCTATTTGCATTATGTAAGTACTCTTGGATTGTTTTTAAGTTTCTGTCTTCGTACATTATATACATATTCATGGACTGTATATTCTGAATTGATCACATTTCCTTGTGTAAACTTGATTTGTCTTATTTGTGTATTATAATCACAAATTATTATTATATGTATTTTATTGTCGAGACTCATTCTGTACTATGCCTGTTGTTATCTATTGACAAGTTCTGTATCCACTCCAGTGGATCTCTGGAATACTAAATAAATTAATAAATAATAATAATAATATCTGATTTTGATAATGTTTCATAGAATCAGTTGTTCCACTGTAAGACTGAAGTCCATTTATAGCAAACAGTCAGAACCTTCACAGTACAACTAAATGTATGCATTAGTCAACAAGAATTCCAAAATTAAAAGAGAAGATAAGGCACTATTCCCAATTCTTGAACAATTAAAGCCAAATTTTGCAAAAGGGCTAGCAATAAAATAACATTTCCATGCACTAAAGTTACCATCAGGATGATTCCAATTATAGCAAAGTCCTCTCCATTACTCTGTATCCTCTAGTAAAAGTTTCAGTTTTATGTTTCAAGGATTTTCCTACTTTCATTTTGCACATCATACTACACTTGATTCTCCTACCTACCCGTTGGTCGCCAATGTAATTTATTCAACATCTCTTTATTTTATGCTCACAAATATATTGTTTTGTTGACACAACATATCTTCACACCACACTATCCATAATTTCAGAAATTTTCCTTGTGGTGTTTCCACCTTCATCTCTCTCCTAATATCCTGCTTTTGTACTTATCTGTTTCTTGTACATGCAAGCAACATGGTTTCTACACTTACATTTTCTGATATTTCCCAATTCCTGCATTAGTATCAGTCCCTTATAATTGTGTGGCCCTGTAGATTTTCTCAATAATATAAAACAATATGAGGATGATGATTCTTATATGACAAATCTAATAAGAGAGTCTGCAATTTATACTTACATGTCCTTTATGTAGGTCACATTTGCCAAGTAGGTTTTATTGTACACCTCCAGCTTTATCCACTGGTTTTTCAAATTACTGGATGATGTAAGGCCAGCAACAAGCTTGCCCCTCAGCTCTCCAACCAGTGTTATATACAGCCGATGATCCATCTTCAAATTATTGCTGTCATCCAAATAGAAGCCACTAACATTCACCCTGCGTACATCAGTTTGTGTTCCCCACCAACCTGACAATTGAATCTCATGTTGGCTAGGTGTTGAATCAACCAGTGTGCCATGTATTCCAATTTTGTACCATGGGCTACTCAATTCTATATCCAGTTCATTTTGATGCATCTTCTCCTCCAACTCGTGTGAATAATTCAAGCTGGCCGACAATTTATACTGAGGAGTAATTGTTGTCTTGAAATGGCTTGAAATAGTGGCATTAGCTACCTGCAACGTTCATAACATAGCCTAAAAGTCATGCTGTTTTAATTATCTTTACCACTGATTATAATGAGGAGATGGAAGATATTCATTGCCACAGTGCTGAAAAAGGCATTAGGCAAGTGCAGTTGAAGATGATACAAGACAAAAATACAGCTATATATATATATAAAAAGAAAAGAAGAAGAATCACCTATATCATGTGTGACCTATTACAATTATTAATGTAAGTAAAATGCACATAATTTTCTTTCTTTGTCTATGTCAAAGAAAAATAAAATTTTCCTCTTTTCCTCATTAAAAAATTAGCTCTGCTAATGAGAAATCCATATTTCCCCAAGTAAGATTCAGTACTTAGTACAATATAAAATTATGTTATTGATAAACGTCTTTTAACAAACATCTGTGTAACATTCTGGAACAGAAGCATTTCACCAAGCAAAGTATTATTACACAAATGGGCATAATCATACAGCTTTCAAAAACACATAATTTTTGCAGGATTACTGGAAACTCAAATGGAAAACAAAGATGGCTGCATGAACCGTAAATTTTGTTTCTAAAATCTTGATGGTAATTCAAAAAACAAGAATTATACAAACGTTACATGACAACATTATAAAAATACTAAATATATATCGATAATTGCAGAGTTTTGGAAATTATTCACATCACACAGTCTTTCTGTAATAAATTTGACAGAAGTAAGATTTTATAACATCAAAGGTTATGTCTGAGGGTGAATATCATCTAAATTTATAATTCTCAACCTTTTGTATCTTGCATCCCACTGATCATTGTCAAAAACTTATTCCTACCATAGCAAAAACAAAACTACTCTTTTTCCAAGAAGTTTTTTACATTTTTATTTTATATTAACCATTTTTATAGCCATAATTTATGGAGATTCTTATATTTGAGACTCCACATCTCATTCAGCTTACAATCAAGTTCCACTGTTTGAGGAATCACTGATATATATCACTATTTAGAAACTGGTATGATCCTCTATATATGGTGATCTAATACTTGATGACCTGCTCTACAGAGTAAACTTTTGAAGAAAAGTAATGATGATATTTGTCCAAATGAAATTCTTCAGAAAAAACATGTCTTTAGTTCAAATCTTTTCACAGTAGCCAAATTTGGATCCATAGAATGCTTTTGTAGTAAATCTTGTGCCTAGCAATCGTTCTCGGACTTTCCTCCATCCTCATGGATTTGTTAGAGAAATACTATATCTCCTAGGTACCACTAAATCATTAGCCTGTTCAGTATACATTACAAATCATTCTCTAAAACTGACATCATATGTTTTTCACAAGAACAGAAAAATCTGAAAATAAAGTCTTGAGTTCCATGTGGTCTCACATGATTTACAGTTTTCACTTTCTGTTTGATAGGTACCATTATTTTAAAGAATTAAAAAATAAAAACTCTTATGGCCAAACCTTGAAAAGCACCATTGTTTATGCACTGCAAGTGATGGTGGTACATCAAGGGTCGTGACATATTGAGAGTGATGGTAAATCAAAATACCATACAGTAAGGAATTTCTTTCACAGACTTGCATGGGTGGTAAGTTAGGCTGGTGATATATCAAGTGTTGCTATATCAGGGTTTGACTGTATATTACATATAAATGCTCCATGTTAGCTCTAATATTGTATGCAACTCCTTAAGCCATAAGTCACCATAAATTACTACTGCACATCCATGTACTGAACAACATCTGGTATCAATGTTGTTTGCTCTTGGATATGCATAGAATCATAAGATAACCCTTTAAAAAAAAACCCTTAAGTCAGAAAGCCACTCTTTAGGCTGCAATCTGAATCTGAAACTATCTGATGTGCAAATGAGGGCCACTCACTACACTATAACATTCAGTACCAGATGCTGTGATATGCAGTACCAGGTGGCTATTGTAGTAAATTTTCAAGAGATTCTACAACTTTTTTTTTTTAAATGTTACTTTTATGGGATATTAAAAAAAAGCCTCACTTTCTACTTTTCTAAGTCTCCCAACTTCAGTGTCACATTTAAATCCCTCCTGCAATATGCTCATCCTAGCATAAAATATTTTTAATATTTCAGCAAATTTTCCATTCAACTTTCCTCAACTCTGCATATATAGATACCTGGTACAAGACATCCACACCGTAGTCAACACCCAATTTTTGACAGACCAATGTACACAATACAGCCAGATATGTGTTGTCTTTAGTTGATTGGTAGTGGTATAGCTGTTGTGTCTGCCATGTTATATTCCCAACAGCCAGTTTGAAAATGCTCTCAAAATAATGGTTACTGTGTTGTACTTCCCAAAATGCATCAGCACTGTAGTGAGGAAACTGCGACATCTGGTAATTCAATTCACAGAATGCACAAAAATAATGATCATAAGATGATGATAAATTTTAATGTGGCTAAGACTTGCAAGCAGTGACTCATTGAACTATTTTCTCTGAATCTGCCTAGAATGACCAGACAAACACACAACATTCTTTAGATTAACCTTCATTACTCCTACACAGCAATCTTTTTTAAGTTCTTATATTGCAACTAATATTACAGAAATAAAATATAACTGCTGAGACACTGTAATGCAATACCAGTAAAAATGCAATGTCACTATGAAAAATGCATATATGTATAGAATGGTTCCAATGTAGATTCAGCTTATAGTAAAATGAAACAATTATGTTTAATTTGCCTAGACAATACTCATTTAAATAACTGCACTGTTGGACTTGATACTTCAATCAACATATCTATAAGCTGATGCTAAACCACTTACATTAGGTCCCTGGAAATAACTCAGGGTGCCTTATAAAAAAAGACTTCACTGCTATACTATGTAAGACAGAATGCTGCTCATAAGAAAGGTGCATGTTAGCAACACTTCACAGATGCTGGGATTTAATTCCACAATTCTCCAAGACAGAAAAGTTTTAATTTATAGTGACCTCAAATGAATTCACAAATGTACAATACCCAGAGGCTGATAAAATGTGCAGAATTGAAAGTCTTTACTGTGCACTCAGGCAGGCATTGCAAGGTGAAGTATTGTACGATGCAAATACTTTGCTACATTTTTGGTCTGCATAATATGATTTTATTAGAAAATTATGGGAAAAATCCATAAAACCATGTATTTTATTTGTTTATTGAAGTTTATTTTCTTATTAGCACTTCAGTTATGCCTTCATATATTCTTTCATTTTCCCCCCTTATGACATGACCCCTGCTTGTCATCAAATTCTAGTTCAGTGTATAGTTCACTTACCCAAGTCAGTATTTCTAAAATAAATGAATAATTCTTGAATTTAGAACAAATAGACTTGAAATGAAACTGTTTAAATAGTTTAAACTACCATGTCCTCTTCCTGCATGTACAATTTTTTACTTCCACATGATCACATTTTAAATCCCCACACTCAATATACACAAAAGATTTAGAGTAAACAAGCTTGAAAAATTATTGATTATAAAGTATTTCACAATACTAAGGCCACATTCCTACTGAATGTATCACAACCATTCACATTAAAAATTATAAAACACTCTGTGTGCATGTTGACATTGTCAATGAAGTCAGTATCTTTTCAATAAGCAATATGTCACTGCTACCAATGTGACATTGTGTCTTGGAATTACTGTTATATAACTGAACAAAAATTTGTCATTAACCCGGGAGAGGTGGCGACTACTCATTATCTTCATGAGGTGGTGTGGGGGATTTCATGACCCCACGGAAAAGAAACCACTTCTTTCTATATATGAGAACTTTTCACATGTATTTATGCCTATACGTTTATATTCGTAATACTCTAGCATGTTACTTGAATTTATACCCAAATTACACTACAGTTATTAATTTCATAACTCACTTAATTTTACTTGCCTACATTGTAAAGGGAGAATGAGAATAATAACATCAAACTGTTATTCTTATGCAATTTTTATACATTTTCCTCCTGATTTTATTTTCTTGATAATACCTAAGTCAAACCACATTATGATCTATTAAAATTTCATATAAATTGTATCAAATATTTCAAACATCATTCAGATGGAAATAATTGAATTTTTATAGCATCAGTTAGTATTCTATCATAAACATGTATATTTTTCTTGCCCTAAATTGCTCCATAAATTTATTATTATTATTAATGTATATATCACAGAAAGTACTATTACTGTTTTTCTGCATCATCATCATCATCATCATTATTCTACGAACACACTCTTTGTAACTCATTTCTTTCTTGTTGAATGCATAAAACCACTTGAAAATATAAAAAATAAAAACTGATATATTGGAACTATCTTCTTGCTTCAGAAAGTAGTTACTCACTGCAAGCATTTATTGTACTGAACTCATACTACTTACGCATTCTTAATTCCATCTAAAGTGATGGCGCGGGGGAGAAAAGGACCCCGAAGGAACACAACTATGCATTTCCTCCGTTATCTCTAATACCTACAGTTTTAAAAAAAATGTCAGTGACATCTAAGATAAGGGGAGGAATGTGGCAAAAGGTATGTGAACTGTCTGGTTATAATTCCAAGAAATATGCCAACTGCTGAAAAATGAATTCTTGTGGGATCAAAATATCCCCTGCGCCACCTCTTCTGGCTTAAGGTTTGTTCTTATGCCACATCACCATCTGATAAACATTCCCTCTTTCTCCCTGTCAATCAGTCTGCCTGTTTGTCTCTCTCTCTCTCTCTCTGTCTCACACACACACAAATGACTTGAGAACTTTTAACATGTTACATGACTTATGCTGCATTAGAGTATGTATGCTCTACATACCTGCAGTGTGACATAAACACCCTCTCTGATTAGTGTTCCTCTGGAGTTGTCCTGCAGTTTAGCAGAAAAGTCCAATGTATGAGGTTTGCTGTTGCCAGTCTGATATTTTACAGCTGCTTTAGTGCTCAGGGAATTTTCAGCAAAGTGCAAACTTCCATGGAAGGTACTGGTCAATGGCTTTGAAATTACATCACCCATCACATCATAATTGTTCTCATTCATGATAAAATTTCCTATAAATTTATATGAACAATAATCAATATCAACATAACAAGTATATAAATTCCAAAATTCACAGCCCTTAAATGCAGTTAAGTGTCAAGGTTACCTTTGCTTAGAATTAAATATGTTAACTGAATGAAAGGCTTATACATTCATTTTACCTAATTTGGGCTTCAGCAATTTAAAATACTCTTGAACGGTATAGTCACAGTAGTATAATATAATGATAACTACTTTACCTGAAACTGTAAATGGTCCCTTTGATAGACCCTTGATTGCAAAGCTGGCATTGTACTTGAAACCTTCAATGTAGTTCACTTTGCCACTGATGTCTGCTATCAGTTTCTTCCTATATGACAGTGCAAAGAAGGGTTCATAACGGCCAGTGTGTCCAGTTTTACTCCTTTTACAACCTATTCTTGTTGTAATCAGTTCTTGGTTGTTAAGCATTATAAGTGCATCTAAGGAGGTTACAGAGTCAGAATTCTTCATCTTTCCACTTGCACTGACCTTGATCAAGGGAGTCATAATGCTTGCTTTAGCAGCTGCATTTGTCCAGTCTAACATATACTGAACACTAAGCTTGCGGTCAACTTTAGATCCAGGTGTGTCAAAATGGAGGATCATGGACGTTCCACTCTTCCTTGCAGAGATCTTCTTCTGATGTTTGAAGATAAATTCATATGCATTAAAAGTATCAATCTTGGTAATGTCTAAGTGGAATCTGAATGGTCCTGTGAGGGGAAAGTAAGGAGCACTGGGATTAAGAGAAGAGTTGATGTAAGTCAGTGCCATGCATGACTTCATACCAATTAGGGAACTTGCAAAATCCGTAGAGCATACTGTATAATTTTCCACATTATCTGCAATACCTTTGCTTTCAACAAGGTGGTCATGATGCAGGAAAAATATCTGTGATGCAACATCCAGCAACTCAATTTTCTCACGAGGCACAAACAGCTTCAAGTCCACCAAATCTCCACCCTGAATTTTTGCTTTCCCAGAGATGTATGTATTAGTGTGCAATCTATTGACAAGTCTGATACCGGCCTTTGTTACAGTTGCATCCACAGCCATGGTTCCTGCAAATTCAATAGCAGCACTCGGTGTCACACTACCTTCTATGTCAATTGAATTGAGGGTGAAAAGGTCCTTCACATTTGCATAACCATTTAGCTTCAAGCCCACAGTAGCACTTCCATTAAGGGCCAAGTTCAAGGGGAAACCAACGCAAGTAGGAATGATATATGATCCATCAATCAATACTAAAGACTTTGTAAAATCAATATCTTTTTCCTGCATAATTTTCTTGACAACACTGAAAGAAGAGACATCACGTATAGTGTGTATCATCTCTTTCAGTCCATGTAGCTGTGTATAGTACAGTTCATTACCAAACACACGAGTGTACACAGACGCAGAGGGCTCTTTTTCTAATTTTCCCTTTGCATTGAACTGGTCTGCTAGTTGACTGATGCTGTTCTCGACACTATCTGATTCACGTTTATCCTTAAGATTCTTCAGTATCTTGTTCATAGCGCTATCAGGAAAATAACCTTCAGGTCCAAACATGTTCTCCACAATATTTTCAAAACCTTCTGCACGTGCCCCAAATTCCAAAATATTAACTGACTCCCCAAACAAGTCCAATGTGAGATTTAACATTGCAGAACGAGGAAGATATGACTGTGGAGTGAAGATAACATTACTCTCCACAGCAGCACCCATATTCAGGGACTCAGAGAAGAAAGAACCTTCATAATTTCGTGAAAACTTTCTGACATCAGTCTTGAATTTGTTCTGCAGAAAGTCATTTGACACAAGTGCCCGGACACTCTGTTTCCAGACGCTTGATGTTTCCTGCAGGTTTGTGAGATGAGTCCATACAAATGACGCAACTGAAACAGAATGAAGCCTAATTACACAGATTTGGATAAATTTACTAATTTTCTAAATATTTGAGAAGTTCAGTCAATTTTATGTCTAAGCTAAAAGCAATTTTGAAAAAAAATTCAGAGATTATATTTACGAGAAAATGAGCATTTAATATAAGATGTAAAAAGTACTATATAAATGATAAATCTGTTTTAACTGACGCTTAAAAAGCATTATTATGTATGATGCATGCTTCAATCAGGGAGGCATTATTCAAAAACTTATTCTGTTAATTCATTTTTGCAAACCACAATAGTCTTTCTGCTTTGTATATGCAAAATTAAAGAAAGATAAATAGGCTATTCTTCAGAATTACAATTAAGTATACAACAATAAATATTATTATGTAATTATTTAATGCACCACTGTTTTAATAATGTAATAATCAGAAAATTCATCCACAAAACTTTTCACCATGAATGCTTCCATCAGTGCTAACTTAATTTTCTTCGTTTTATGACATACTTCATGTAGTACACGTTTAATAACTGCTAATGTTGCTCGTCATATAATTTCACTGGTGTTCTTCAGGATTACAAAGACAAGAAAAAAAATCTGGGTGAATAAATATTAATGTGCAGAAACTGAAGTTTGGCCTGCAGATGTTGAACCAGAAACTGAAATTTGGCCTTCAGTGGTAGAAAGTTCTTGGTATACATCTGTTCTTTTGCCTCTCAGTTGCATGGGGAATTGAATCAATATGTAAAAATAGAAACAACTGGGAAAGTAGTAAATTTGAAGTTAATAAGAAGTGCAAGTTATTTCTCATTGCTCACTTCTAGTTTTAAAAAAAAGCAGAAATAAATGAATAAATAAATAATAAAAAAATAAAATAAAAACATTGTTGGCTGTGTAACATTCCAAGGCAAAATAAGTCTGTTGTGATGAGCTATTTCTTTGACTATATTATAGGCATAAATTATGTTTTGTGAAATTTAGTTGCTAAATTAAATTCATGATTCCTGTTTATTTACACAGTATTTTATATGGAATCTAATAAAGTGTATGAAGTTAGGTAAATAATTCAGTGCTTCAAATACTTCTAGCAACCAAAATAGTCTAGTTTTGTACAGTATATTTTTTACCTTGGTTGACATCTTCACTGTACAATGCATCTTTGATATATCGTATTGCATGAGGGGATGGACACTGCATGACTGCCAGATATGCTGCAATTCTCAGCTCTGTGTCTTCATGTTTATTTATGTACAGGTTCAGGAAGTGAGACTGATCACTTTCAGTGCATGGCAATCGACGGTATGCAGAAATGGCAGCCAGCCGTACTTCAATAGGATTCACTGCCTGATAATACAACAAATACGTCATTCTTTGTTATGGTACATGCATGCTTTTTATATGTTTGTCATTATATGACCAGTCTACAGGGATGTCTAAAAATAATGATTTCTTAAAAGAGAATAAACTCTGACTTCACAACAAATATGATTCTGAACTTCAGATTACATGCATTTTTATTCTATCACACAATAAATTAAAAGCAAACACCATACTGAATTTTGTATACTACAGTAGTGTGTATGCTAGGTACATGAAACAAGAGTTTTATGTTCATAAATTTAGGGAGACGACAATCCACAAGAGGAAATGACTTTTTGCCAAGTGTCAAAATTATGTCCCCTTGCTTAATTATTGTTATCAAGACTAGTATTCAACAATTAAGAGTTAACCACATACTTATTTCAAAACTTGTATAACAAATTTTTTGCAAGCAATAAAAGTGTAAGAAGTTGCCAGCATATACGAGGGTGAGTCAAATGAAAACCTTAAATATTTTTTTTAAATACTATTTATTGTGCAGAAGTGGTACAAAGCTGTATCACTTTTCAACATAATCTCCCCCATGCTCAATGCAAGTCCTCCAGTGCTTACAAAGTGCATAAATTCCGTTAGAAAAAAAAATCTTGTGGTAGTCCACGCAACCACTCATGCACCGCGTGGCGTACCTCTTCATCAGAACGGAACTTCTTTCCTCCCATTGCTTCTTTGAGTGGTCCAAACATACGGAAATCACTTGGGGCAAGGTCTGGTGAGTATGGTGGATGAGGAAGACACTCAAAATGCAGGTCTGTGATTGTTGCAACTGTTGTATGGGCAGTGTGGGGCCTTGCATTGTCATGTTGCAAAAGGACACCTGATGACAGCAATCCACGTCGCTTTGATTTGATTGCAGGCCGAAGATGATTTCTAAGGAGATCTGAGTATGATGCACTGGTGACAGTGGTCCCTCTAGGCGAGTAATGCTCCAAAATGACGCCTTTTTCATCCCAAAAGAGAGTCAGCATAACCTTCCCTGCTGATGGTTCTGTTCGAAACCTCTTTGGTTTTGGTGATGAGGAATGGCACCATTCTTTGCTCGCTCTCTTCGTTTCCGGTTGGTGGAAGTGAACCCAGGTTTCGTCCCCAGTAATGATTCTTGCAAGGAAGCCGTCACCTTCTCGTTCAAAGCGCCGAAGAAGTTCTTCACAAGCATCAACACGTCGCTCTCTCAATTCAGGAGTCAGCTGCCATGGCACCCATCTTGCAGACACTTTGTGAAACTGGAGCACATCATGCACAATGTGCTGTGCTGAACCATGACTAATCTTTAAACATGCTGCAATATCATTCAGTATCACTCGGCGGTTTTCCATCACTATGGCTTCAACTGCTACAATGTTCTGTGGAGTCACAACTCGTTTTGCCTGACCTGGACGAGGAGCATCTTCCACTTAAGTCACACCATTTGCGAACTTCCTACTCCATTCGTAGACTTGCTGCTGTGACAGACATGCATCACCGTACTGAACCTTCATTCTTCGATGAATTTCAATAGGTTTCGCACCTTC
>Ga0209628_10002672_pt1 | contig 12206 bp, 4 predicted proteins | sample TergutCu122P4_FD_187285 | JGI IMG/M metagenome (GOLD analysis project Ga0209628, IMG submission 187285) | Cubitermes ugandensis P4 segment gut microbial communities from Kakamega Forest, Kenya - Cu122 P4 (SPAdes) (version 2) | ecosystem: Host-associated > Arthropoda: Insects > Digestive system >...
GGGGGGGGCAGTCCCGTGCGTCAGAGTCCAAGCGACGGCAAAATAAGTCTTGTAAATAATAAAAAAAAAAGTCTGCGCTCAACAAATTTTTAAATTACCAAACCAAATAAAAGGACATTTAATAAATGTGACTTTTTTTAAGTTTTTAATTTCTGCTTGGGGCGGCCAGTGTGATTACTCGCCCGGGGAACGGCAAAATAAAACTCGCTACGCCACTGGAGGCGGCAGGCTGTACTTTCCGTCTGTGTGACTATTTGCTTGCCAGTACAAAGGCGGATATTATGCCATGCACACACGCGCGTGTCCAACAAAGAAGGTGATTTTAGTTAACATTCTCAGGCCCCCTCCTGGGAATGAAAATCTCTCTGCAGCTCTCGTGGCAGAATAAATCGTTTTCTGAACATCTACGTATGAGGTAAAACTACCCTGCTTTCCTCCTCCCGGAAATCAGCGTTCGTAAGTTCAACTCTGGGATACAGGTATGCGTTTTATGATCTACTTACCAATTACACAAAACACAAAATTTGCTGTCGTATTCTTCGGCGTAACTGCATTTGATCCACTAATTAATAATCAAAATGTGAATTTAAAACCCGATACGCCGGTTATGATACGAAAAGACATTCCTGCACCTGTTTAATCTGACTGATGAAAACTTGCAAATATGACAGAGTAGCTGCCAGTAATTTCAGGTTTTCACCGTGCTTTATTACAGTCAATCACTTTTATTAGCCGACTAATGCACTCAATTATACAAAACTTAGAGGTTAAAATCTACGTTGTAAAAAAGTTTAAAAGACGCAAAATTAAAAATTACTCCAGCATGTTTCGAATCGTATGTGATCAATCATCAGGGAGTATAGAGCTGCACTCCCTGATGATGGAACACATACGATCCGAAACATGCTGGAGTGATTTTTAATTTTGTGTCTTTTAAACTTTTATACAACGTTGATTTTAACCTCTAAGTTTTGTATAATTGAGTGCATTAGTCGGCTAATAAAAGTGATTAGCTGCCAGTAAGTTTGTACTGCACCTCCCGTGCAATCGTGTAAAAGTGTCTTCGACTTCGTGACACACACTCACGCTACAACCGTATACACAAATCTGATGACTCTGTCGAAATAGCGAGCAGCCCATTTTCTGAAATTTTGGGGTGGTTCGAGTGGATATGACCCCTCTCATTGGCTACCCTCGGGAGGTTTTGCGTTGCTAGGCACGTAGTTCTGTATAGCAACTGCACGTGATTTTGAAGACAAAGTTTTTGAGCTCTCCTATTGTCGATATTTGGGGCCCTCAAATTGTCAAATCAAGCTTCTTTTGGAAATGTTATGAGCGTTCCTTCTTAATGACTTCCTTCTGGTCACGATTCAATTTAGAACTTGGGGGCTTGTGAACTGGATCCATTTCACACAGCGAAATAATCAAGTCATTTTATTATTTATCAGCGAAAAATTCAAAACATGCGACTATAAATGACACGGGCAACCAAAAACCCTTCTGATGTCACCAAGGTACCAGCGGGCAACGGTTGTTATAGATGACGTACGGATGGAGTGAATGCATTTAGACGTGCTATTCGAAACGTCCACTTCCCAGAAAGTCAACAACACACTGTCTCATCAGCAGTTTTCGAGGAACTGCGTCAGAGGGAAGATATGAAACGATTGACCTTCCTTGCAACGTTCAAATACTGAACGGATGTCAGCAAAGTTTATCGCGGCCACATGTCATCAGGAAAATTAGAAAACTTTTGTCACAGCCTGGTTTAAGGTACGCAGAAGCTGCAGCTCCGTGCGTACCGCAATGACACAGCGCATGAACCACAACACCCGACGGACGGACGGACAGATGAGCAGACAGCAAGACTACCAACATGGTTTCGACAGCTCGTACGAAATGGTGTCAACATCTAAGACTCTGTCTCCGTATACGAATGTGCACGGTTATACGTTAAGTGTACATGTGAACATCAAAAGCAGATGAAAAACATGAAGCATGTTTTCCATTAAGTACCATTACACCAGATATCAAATTGGTATAGGCGGTGGGCATATTCCCTGGAGTTATAACGGCCAGAAAATGTAGCTTATCACTCCCCCAACTGGTAACTAGGTTAGTATGAGAGGAGGTATACCCTCATTTCTCCATTTGCCTCCATGACTTGCACAGTATTACAGAAATGGTGGAAGCGTTGCAACATGTAAACATTTAGTGTACATAAACAAGTTAAAAATTGTAAGTCATACCAACTCTTTTTGCTAGCTGGACTATTTTTTAAAAATCTTGTATTATACAGAACAGCCTGTATAGAATGTGTATGCCATTTATGTATGTCAGGAAATCAAAATGTGCAAATGGTTTGAACCCTTATTGCATACTGTTTTTGTTGCTCTTCTCCATAACTTTACAGAGGTTTTTAATATTAGTAACGCTTATCTTTTTGCACATAAAGCAACACTGTTGTAGTCTTGTCCATCACACTTCTATGATAGACAACGTCCATACAACAGAAAAGTTAAACAGTGGAGGGAAGAGATGAATACACACTTTCTCAGAACCTGGTTTTGCTTCCAAGTCTGTATATGTCTAAAAATTCAATTGGGCTAGGAAAGCAACATGTCATAAAGACAATTTTTAATCTTTAAACAGAGTGTACCATGCATTTTTTAGATTCTTCTTTTATTAATTAACAAATGCACAATGCTTGATGTTAACACTTTACCGTCATTACTACACTTCTACACGCTTTAATGTGTAAGCAACATCTTCAGGAAGTCTCTTTGTATACTAAAGTTACTAAAAAATTTTGTTTTAATAAGCTGTTGTTTCATACCCTTACTTCATCAAACAAGATTTTCCAGCTTCACATAGCATTATCATTTCAGTGCCAAATTATGGAATTATATAACTCAGAAGGGTAACAATTCCTTTTGTCTTTCTCTGACAAAAGCTAAATTTTTTCTGATTCGAAAGCTTATTCATTCATTCATGCATTTATTTGCATTCTGTGGATCCTTACAAGGTTACAGAACCATACAGATAAAAAACAGTCAACAGACAACACAGTAAGTCACATACATATACATAAATAATCAATAATAAGTAATAAATGCTTACTGATAAATAGAAATTGTCATAATTATATTTATAAATACTATCTGTCAACATCGAGTATTTAACAGCTTTAATACATTATGTGGGAGAGAAGTGTATAAATTATAGTCACAATTATATAATAAAGATTTGAAGTATAATGTAACATCATTTATTAATATAAAAATGGTTATAGTAAAATAAAACAATTGCAATTAAAATACCTTACTTGAGACCAAGTTCATTAATTGTTGTTGCAATTAAAATAATCTAAGGAAAAAAAATGACTTAGAAAGAAGATATCATTTAAAGGAAGGTCTAAATAATTTTATCTCATTAGACAAGCTTTTTATGGTAGATGAAAGATGGTTGAAAACCTTAATTCCAAAATAGTAGACTCCTCTTTTAAATTTTGCTAATTTGATACTGGAGGGTGAAGATTAGTGCCATATCTAGTATTAATGCTATGAACCTCTTGATTTGATTTACATTGAGCTTTGTTTTTTTTACTACAAACAATAAAAAGGAAATATACAGTGTCGGTAAAAATATTTTCCACATTTTTAAAAAGTTCACTAAAAGAGTCTCTATTTCTTGAATGTGTAATAATTCTGATTATTCTTTTTTGGACTCTAAAAATATTAATATTGTATGGTGAGTTACCCCAGAATATTATACCATAAGTCATAAGAGAGTGTACATAGGAAAAATAGATCATCCTTAAGAGTTTCTTGTGACATGATAACTTTTGCAGTTCTATGTGCATAACAGGCAGAGCTCAATTTTGACATTAATTGAACAATGTGATTATTCCATGATAATAATTCATCAATAATTAGATAAAGAAAATTAGTGCCTGAAATGTAAGTAATGTACTTCTTATCATAACTGATATTTACACCAATTTCTTGAATATTTTAGTCCTAAATTGCAGGTAATGAATTTCTTTAAAGTTGAATGATAGCAAATTAGTTTTGAACCATTCACTTTTATTAACAAATATGTTATTTGTGTTAATTTTAAAATCTTTAGAGCTAGGATTAGTTACTATTATTCCAGTGTCATCAGCATGTAGGATGAGTTTAGCATTTTTATTTGTTATTTTTGGTAGCTGATTTATATAAAAAAGAAAAAATAAAGGACCAAGAACTGAATCTTGTGGAACTCCATGCTTGACTTCTCCCGTCCGAAAGAGGTAATGTTATGAGTATTCTGTCATCTATTAATGTTCTCTGATATCTTTAACATAGGACTTTATAAATGCATGAAATTTAGCCTACCATTTCACAGAATTCCAGTTTAGATAAAAAAAAATATTATGATTAACACAGTCAGAGGCTTTCTCTAAATCACAGAATATGCCACCAATTGCTAATTTATTGTTCAGGGCTAATAAAATGCCATTTATTAATTTATAAGAGGCATTTCTTTTGAAGTTACTTACTCACTCCTACACCCATATTTTTCATTTAAATGTATATTAATCTGACTTATATGTTGATAAAGTCTTGCATATATAACACTTTCAAAAACTTTGGAGAAAGAAGTGAATAAAGATATAGGTCTAAAGTTAGAAATATCAATTCTACCACCATTTTTAAATACTGGTTCCACAATTGAACATTTTAATCTATTTGCAAAGATACCTGAGGAAAGGGATATACTGATTATTCCACAGAAATGTGTAATTCTTCAGTCCCCAACACTGAGATAATCTTCAGAATCAAAACCAAACAGGATCCACAAACTGCACATACTTGCAAATTCATGATTTCAAAGAGGAAGAAGTAGACCTCACCAAAAGCATACATACACTGAGCCTAACCTCCTAACCCAAAACCAAATGAATGATACTTACTGTTACTAAACACAACTCATGCACCGTAACCTAGTTAACTCCACATTATTTTACCAAGTGTGACAGTAAACTTTACAAATAGGTTACTACGTTAATTAAGCAAGTATTAATGTGAGAACTGACATATAAACCACAGTCGTATTCAACAGCAGAGGCAAAGCGCACAGTAAAAATTGGTACATCTTTAGCTGCCTCTGAAGGCCCTTATGACCAAGTCTGCAACGAATCATAAATTTAAAATACGTTCCCGACAAACAAAGCACATAAAACTCTTATTTAGAAACAACATTTCTATTTTACGTGTGAAAATCGACAAAATTAATCGAGATCGGACTTACCTGAATACCACCACTACAAGAGATGATACGTCCGAAATTACAGAGTTTTCTGTACGAATTTTTCATCCATCTAATAACTTTCATATACACCGCATTACACACTTGCAACAGAGTCCTTACAGCAGTGACTTACTTTCCTAGAATGAAAATAATGTTAATACTCGCGAGCTCGACGGCTATAGTTATTCGCCATGACAACGCCTTAATACATGCACCCGTAATACACAATTCTGTACCTATCAGCATGAGCCAAAATTAAGTGACTGCTCAGAAAAACTACACGGAACGTATTCCCAATTAGGATACTGTCACGTTACTTTGCTCTAACAAAATCGCAGCTATCAATATTAGTATTAATACTTAAGTTTCGTACTGCCATGTCACTGTTTTCTAACAATAGCCAGAGAAACATTCAACACTGTTACCAATTACTACAACCACTTTCGACAATCTACCTTAAACAGTGACACATAACTATGCCACCTGCCAGTCACTTCCTACGAACTGCCTTGCGTGCCTACAACAGCACAGTACAACAGGAAGCTCGCACGTTGACGAAAGCGCTACGTTCAGTGCTGCCAATTGTGTTCACACGCACTCGCTACTGTCGTCTACCATTCTGCCAAAGTGTGTCTCCGGGACCACTGCTATAATTTGGCACCACTGCAAATGTTGTGCTTTTCAGTGCAACTCTGAGCACTAGATGGCAGCTCAATTAACATCTCCGATCCTGGTGACAGCTACGTCACGCGCGACTTTGAATTCGAGTCGTTCGTACTAGCAGTAGCAAATTTTCCGGTATGGTTAGTATGGCCCCGCCGTACCACTGAAGTTGAATAAATGACTTCCTTTATCTATTAGAAAGGGGATAAAACATGTAATTTTTTTTTCTTCCAAAAACTATTACTCTGTTACATATACTTTTGTAGCACATTTGCTACTGAATAGGAATGCCAACAAGTCACTGCCATGCCTTGTTGTTTTAAGTGTGATTATAGTACTTACCCAAAACGTTACATACACAGTACACACATAACAACTAAGGACACAATGTAAAGAGGTCACGAAGGCTCAGGTGCTAGATAGAGGTGGGTGGTCAACGCTACACCCCAGCCGGTTTCCCCCCAAGCAACTACATTGCTGAAACAGAAACCACAGATATGGACACAGTATCCTGGGCATTAGCAGCAATTCCCATGGAGAGACAGAAAGGGACATCAGTTGGGTGATTATAGTACTTACCCCACTATTATACACACAAAACATGATAAAATTACACAGTGTTATAAGAGAAAATACACATATGGGCAGAGTATCCTGGGCAGTAGCAGCAGTACTCTGGGGAAACTGGAAAGTATCTTGAGCTTTAGCAGGTACTGGATGGGTGGTCCATTTGAATTATTTTAGTACGATAATCTGCCCTTACACTTTATGTCTGTTGTTCTTATGTTTGAAATGGTGTATTTTTTATTTTTTAGTTGTGCCACTGAACCTATTTAAAATAATTACCTCAGACTTGGTTCAGCATGCTTTGCCATGAGGGCAGTCACACCACATATCCACTTAGGTTACTTTGCATATTTCTATTCAACTGTGCCTGACAAAATATCTTTTAGAGAAACTCAACAAACAGAATAACAGTGTTCACCATACAAATTACTACATTACTGGCAGGTGTCAAAACCCCTATTTTAGAGAATTATTCAAGAAATATAATATACTTTCCTTTGTCAATGAATACCTATTTTTATTACTGTCTTTTGTTATAGAAAATACAGAATAATGTCAGATACATTTCAGAAATATGCAGTACAAATACTAGATATAAACATGACCTTCATGTGCCAAATGCTAACCTCACTAGTTACCAGAAGGGTGTGTGCAGTGAAGGAATCATGTTACACATGGCTCATCCATCTGATGGTAAAACCTTAAACAATGACATTCCAAGTATTTAAGTCAGCACTTGGTTCAACCCTTCCATTTAGTAGAATCTTTTTCAACTCATAGTTCATATTTTTTTATGCAAATATTTTTTGACATCAGTCATCTGTATAACATGATTTTCTTATCAGGTGAATATAAACAGTTGTATGAAACATGCATTATTATTGTAATGTATTATATTACATTCATAATGCAATATGTTGTAGATCCTTGTATTACAAATAACCAATGAAATATATATAAATAATTTCTGTTCTGTTCTGTTCTGTTCTGTTGGATTTGCAGAGTAAAATGAATATTAACTAACATACAGAACAGATGTGTCCAATTTTTGTATTGAGGGAAGCAAACATTTTAACACTCTCTTTAAGGTTATATCTTTCTATAGCTTATCTGCAGCAGTGTCATAGCATGAACGTTATGATGCTCCTCTTGCAAATGAAATAAGACATGAATGTTATTATCCCAAAAAATATTTAGTACAGCAATAGAAATTTAGTTTAAAATTACAGAACATTATAACACATACTTTGTACAGTCTTTGGTATGATGTACAATGAGGCATTTTTAAGGAGTGTGAACAGCACAGCTGTAGATGGAAGGATAACATTAGAATGAATCTCATAATAACAGGCTGTGATGTTTATTGCATATAAATAGGGATGTTATGGACAGAATGTTGTAAGTCCATAAGATGTGCAGAATTTTTTGAACAGTTGAGTTAATAATGTATCAACTCCATGGAGATATTACCAACAATTTGGTGTTGGCTTTCATAATAGACAGGGGCTATCAGAGGCATATACGGAAAGCGATGATTTTTTTTGTTTTTTATCAAATGTTTTTTATCAAATGAAATGTAAGTCCAAATTAAAGAATGGTATACCCTTCTTTTGTGCTGTATGCTGTGTTGAAGTATCTAATGAAGTCATTCAGACCAGTTTTGTAACTTTTTAAAACCTAGCTGTTACTTCTTGTACCAAGAGGTTTAATAATTTAAAGTTCTATGTTCTGGCAACAGATTTCAATTATTTGTTTTGTAAGGATAACAGGAAAAAAAGCTATTGTTTCCTATACAGCATTAACTGATTGGTTTTCATAGTCGAGACAGAAAGTGGTTACTGTAAAATATGAACAAAGTCTTTTAATATAATACACCTAGAAGAGTAGTACTGGTAATCAAACAATTACAGGTCAAACAGTACTCAGAAAATTTCGTCATTAAAGAGGATAAAGGATAAGGAACGAATAATTGAAAATAATTTGGGTACATTTAAAAAAGTATTCTGAAATTTGGAAATCTGGAAATTTAGCAAAATGGCAACATATAATAATTATTATTTCATCTGGCTATCCCTTTCAGCATGTCTCACACTCCAGTGATTTCATAAATATTATTCTGGCTTGAGCAGTCTTTAGTAAAGTAAAGTTGTCAGTCTGAACACCATGAGAAAATTTGGGAGTGGAGACAGAACTTAGGCCTTGGTATAACTCAAAAACAGATTACACTGCCAACTTTAATATGTCTTTGTTACAACGGTAGGTATATATTACAGTGTACAGCAAGATTTACTGTGGCAATCCCAAATTCTGTATATGTCACAACATTTAAAAATTTTTTGGTGAAAATTATTAATTTACATCACACTTTTGCAGTCACTGTTTACACAATTTGGTGTGCATAATGGAGAGTAATTTTCAATAGAATGCCACGTTATTATACTTACAATTTTATTCATATAAAAGTCGTGCTTATTCTGTATTAAAAGCCATGTATGTTAGACGAAGAAACATGGTTTATTTTGTCATGACAAACTGCTTATACATGACATGCATTTTGATATGACAATCATTTTTAAATATTACAGGGAATAAATTTCCACGCTTGACTTTTATTGCACAGCTAACATTAGAACATATCACATCGCCATGTCATCCACACATTTAGTCACCTCACATTTGCTGATGACAGAGCCATTCTCTTGAACAGTTTCTGAATCTTTCAATCTCTGCATCTGCCTTGTACTATGAGAGTCACAGGACACTTTAAGACCAACATCATTTTTCTTTAATTCACATGAATCATCTGAAACTCCTTCTTTTAAACGTGTTGATTTCTTAGAGTTTGTGTGGAATAAATATTCACCCATAATTTTTAAAGGGCTAAGTCTTAGGTTTTCAGAACTAATTGAGGTTCTGTTCTTGTCACTTATTTCAGCACTGTCAATATTACTCTCAGAACCTAACCTTAAAACTTCAGCATTGTTAAAATTTGTTCTATCACTGTTGGCTACAATAACTTCTTTCATTCTGCTGAGAGATGGTGACAATTCAGTCTTATCGTGATCATCCAAGGTCTTGTTACTGATATCAATATCACATATAGCAAGACTGACTGGCCGGTGTAATTGGCTGCTGTACTCTGGAAAACTTGTAACCACAGGATTTTCATTTGATATTGAACCTTTACGCTGTACACAAAGCTCAAATTGTTCCATAGACTGTTGAAGAAAACCTTTTCCTAAATTCTGAATAATATCACTTCTATTTTCTGTTACAGTATTTCCAACAAATGGAGTTTCACTAAGGACTGCCATATTTGGTGAACATGTTGCCACAGTTCCAGACACAAAAACATCATCATCATTATCATCCTGAGTGTAGTCCAACACAAGAGGATCTTCAATATAAGCAGAGTTCACCTCTCCTGATGTCCTCTGTGTACCACTTCTTCTCTGAACACAAGTTTCACCTTTATGTTCCAAAGCCATGTGTCCACTGCTGGCATGTTTATCTTCTTCACAATATGATGACACTTCAGTCAGTGTCCACATCCTTTTGCGTTCATGCTGAACATCAGCAGTCTCCTCACCAAGGGGCAGGTCAGTGATGGCCTGGTGAATGCTGTTCATATTTGCAATTATTGATCCAATAGGCGAGTGTGCATTGGGACCAGAGGCAGTGGTGCTGTTACTAATTCTGGTTGACAATGTAGGATACTCCGAGTATATCCGTTGTTGCTGCAGAGTCCTTACATTCTGTAGTGACTGCAGACTGTTATTTCGTGTAGGAGTGTTCACCCCATGCTGCTGAAGGGTACCGTGTGACCCAAACCTACGATCTGCAACACAAAAAACAAAATAGTCAGTGTAATTGAAAATCTCATTTTTCAGTGGAGAATGGGTAAAGGAATGGTCTTTACAGTATGTCACTATCACACAGTATCGCAAGCAAAGAAGGGGCCCGTCAGAAGCACAGTTCATAAAATCCTATAACATGACCAAAATTGTTTACAGTGGGGTGTCATGGTATTCACAAATAAATAAAAAAATCTAATTTTTCTGGGACAACAAAATTCAGAAAGGAAAGGAAATTTATCTTGATCAAGAATGAAAATGTACAATAATAGTATGGCTGATTTGAGATTCTGGAAATCAAAGTTTGCATTTTATTAAAAGTGTTCAAAATCTCCAGGGGTTCTGTTAGTACAGTAAAATCATACAACTACTGCATGCATTGTTAGGTACAACAGGCAGATTTGTTGCAGCTACGGCTACAGAATGCAGCTGTTCTTGAAATTTTCACTACATTCTGAGCACAGATGGTGTAAAAATTAACTATAATGGCGCCTTCTCAGTCCCTAATGCAGTGATTCCCAACTGGGGTTCCGCGGTACCCTGGGGTACCGCGAACACTTCCTAGGGGTACCGCGAGATGTAGAAATAACAAATGTTTATAGTGGAAATATTCTGAGGAGAATAATATGTTGCTTTTCCATGTTAGTTTGTAAAGAAACTAAATTAGTTTTTTTTATTTAGTATCTGAACATAGCACCATTAAAGCTAAATGCTTTAATATTACACTATTGTCTTAATTTAATTAGCTTAAATTACGTTCATTTTCACATCATTGATTAATGAATAAATATAAACACAACAGCAATAAACTGTTATGTCTCTCAAGTAACTAATAATTAGAAAGTAAATCAATTTTTAAAAATAGATGTTTTCCTCAGTGGGTACCGTGAGATATGAAGAGCAAGGTCAAGGGTACCGCGACGTCGAAAAGGTTGGGAAACACTGCCCTAATGCATAGATTTCCACCCTACATGTCAGTTACTACTGTTATTTGACTGTATTTTATTTTGTTCCTGAAAGGTCCATGGATTGATTGTCTGAAAATTCGCAAGATATACCCTCATGGTTCCCACAGCCACTACGTTTGGTGCTGTTGAGTTAGACAAAATGTAGTATGTAGATACATGATCTATATCCACCTAACTTCACATGCTTAGCTCTAATGGTTCGTTAGACATCACTATAAAAATAAAAGCTAAAAAATATGTTGCATGATAATTTTTTTATTATGTTACATTCTACAAGAAAATTATGTTAATAGAATTTTCATATTTTTTGAAGATCTTTACTACGCATCATTTTACTAGCCTCAGTTAAGTGTCATTCCACGTTACAACTTCATGTCCGCCATATTAACAATCACTTATTGTAGGGAAATATTATTTTGTGAGTTGCCTCATAGCATAAGGTTTTTATCAAATTTCATTAAAAGTGATCAGCTGGTCAAATACCTGACAAACACGAAGATTCAAAAGTACAGTCAAATGTTATACAAAATGACTATATTTCTGAAACACTTCAGGAGGATATCCAATTCCCGAAAAATCGTGTATATAACTATATCCCAAACACTATGTTGCTGGAGTGTAACTTACGAAAGGTCATACATACTAAATACATATCTGACGGACATGTATGAGTACAGACATCTTCTGAAAAGCCACAGCTTTGTATACCTTAGACATGACATTTCGTATAGCCATTTTGCTCAAGGTCTATTTCAGTGTACCACAGACCTGACACTGGGGGTATACTAGTTCCCAAAATGTGACAAATGCTAAGTAGACCCAAAGGCCTACATCACACATGACATTTCAGCAGTAGAGTCAG
>Ga0209628_10002674_pt1 | contig 12202 bp, 11 predicted proteins | sample TergutCu122P4_FD_187285 | JGI IMG/M metagenome (GOLD analysis project Ga0209628, IMG submission 187285) | Cubitermes ugandensis P4 segment gut microbial communities from Kakamega Forest, Kenya - Cu122 P4 (SPAdes) (version 2) | ecosystem: Host-associated > Arthropoda: Insects > Digestive system...
CAACCATATCTTGAGACCGGAGAACCAGCAGAGCCTGATGAAGAATAACGTTCTTTTTGTTCCCAACCGGTCGTTCGTATCGTACTGCGGCATCGACGCCGTCGAGAACGAATTCGAACTGCCGATCGTGGGCAGCAGGAATCTGCTCAGATCTGAGGAGCGCGGGGATGAAAGGGACTACTACTGGATACTTGAGAAGGCGGGACTTCCGTTCCCGAAGAAGGTGAACAGACCCGAGGACATCAACGGACTGACGATAATAAAGGTGCATCACAAGGTGAAGAAACTGGAAAGGGGTTTCTTCACGGCGCAGTCATACGATCAGTTCGTAGAGAAATCGACGAACCTCATTCAGCAAGGGGTCATCGAACCGGATTTCCTGAAGCACGCGAGGATGGAGCAATATATCATCGGCCCGGTGTTCAACCTCGACTTCTTTTACTCGCCGCTGGAGGAGAAGGGAGAACGTATAGAACTTATCGGCATCGACTGGAGATTCGAAAGCTCGCTGGACGGTTACGCGAGGCTTCCCGCGAAGCAGCAGGTCGAGCTTGAGACGGACGGCATACTTCCCGAATATACGGTATGCGGGCACAATTCGGCAACGTTGCGCGAATCGCTGTTGGACAGCGCGTTCGAGCTTGCCGAGAAGTACGTCAAAGCGGCCGCGAAGTATTACTCGCCGGGGATCATCGGCCCGTTCTGCCTGCAGACATGCGTCGATAAGGACCTCAAATTCCACATCTACGACGTTGCGCCGCGCATAGGCGGCGGAACGAACGTGCACATGGCCGTCGGCCATCCGTACGGGAACGCATTGTGGAGAAAGGAGATGAGCACGGGACGGAGACTTGCGATGGAGGTCAGAAAGGCCATCGAACAGGAACGCGTGGATGAAATTGTCACTTAAACGGACAGAATGTTTATCTATGTTCCTTCGATGCATGTATACACACGCGGAGAGTTAAAAATGAAGTCGCTGAAGAAGGTCGGTGTGCTTGCGCTGATTATGGTCGCATTGATCATCCCTGCCGTCGCGGTATGCGGGAACGCATCCGGAGAGACGGGGCTGTATGATGACGGTGTTTGGGTATCCGGCGGATTCAACGACAGGTCCACCGGATCGATAACCGTCAGGGCCACCGGCGATATTACGGACGGGGATGTGCTGACAGCTACGATAACCGATCTGTTCTCCGGGCACGTCTTCGCGACGAGGACCATAACCGTTGTGGAAAGCGACGAAGAGCGCGGATACATCGACATCGTCCTTTCCTTCAGGATCGGCAGTCCCGGGAAATACTTCGCGATCGTCGAATTAACGGGAACGAACGTCTCCGAGAAGTTCAACACCGTCAGCACGTTCAGCTTCGACGTCGGAAAATCGATCTGGAGCAACACGTGGACGTATGTGGCGATAATCATCGTGATCATCCTGATCGCGATCGTTCTGATCCTCAGGATGCGCGCATCCCCGAAAGTCGAGGACACGGGCGCGTTCACCGCGATGGAAGAGGAACGCCAGGAGAAGAGGAAATCCTCATCGAAGGGCGCCAAGAAGGAAACGTACAAAGGCCGTCAGAAGAAGAACTGACGGCAAAGCATTTTATCCGTTTTGCATTCCACAGCATCATGAGATTCGTCGATCTCGGCGTCATCACGCCGGAACGCAGCGTCCGTATCGATAAGGTCATTCTTGATTCGTATTCTCAGGATACGTTACTTATCTATTCACGCGACCGCCCGTGCGTGTCGGTGGGCAGATCGCAGAAGATCGGCGATACCGTGAACCTCGGCTACGTCAAAGATAATGACGTCGCCGTCGTCAGAAGGGTCAGCGGCGGCAGCAACATATATTCCGACGCGAACCAGCTGACATATTCTCTCATCGTCTCACGGAACAGATTGCCGCCGTCACGCAGCGGATCGTTCGCCATGATCTGCGGGGCCGTCGTCCTTTCGCTGAAGGAACTTGGTATCGACGGCGTCCACAAACCGATAAACGATGTTCTTGTCAACAATAAAAAAATATCCGGCGGGGCGCAGGCGAGGAATAAAAAGGCCGTATTGCAGCACGGAAGCATAATATTGGACGTCGACGACCGCGTGATACGATCCGTTCTCATAGACACGAAGAAAAGATCGTACGGCGGCCTCACGTCGGTGAAGGAATGTCTGGGATACATTCCGTCGAGGAACGATATCGCGGATGCGCTGATCTCGGGGTTCTCGAAGGTGTTCGGACATATCGAGAAGGGAACGCTGACCGAGAAAGAGATGGACGATATCGAAGGGTCAGACCTTCTTCTTGTTTAAGTCGTTCATGTCCAATAACGCAGTTTCCCTGCGGTCCATGAAGAATCCCATCTTCTTGTGCAGCATTATCGATTTGAGATTGTCCTTTCCCATGGCGCTGCGCGCCACCGTTGCGCCCTGCTTCCTTCCCTCGTCGACCGCGGTCCTCAGAAGTTTGTATCCTATGCCGTTGCGTCTGAAGTACGGGTGCACGCCCATGTTCTCTATCCACAGCAAGTTCTCAACGTTCTGGACGTGATGCATCATCTGAGCGAATATGAATCCCATGATCTCGTCGTCCTCGACGGCGACGAAGCTCAGTCCGCTTTCGAGATACAGCCTGTATGATTTCGAATTGCTTGCGCCGAGGTTCTCCTTCCACTCGGTCGGGAGTTCCTCCCACTTGTTGTTGATCTCCTTGTCAAAGTATTCGCGGATGCAAAGTATCTCAAGATCGCGGACCTTCACGAGGTCCTTCAGTTTTATTGGACGTATTTCCATCACATCTCCTCCGGAGCGCCTATACCGAGGTAGTGAAGGATGTTCTTCAGTGCGATCTTCGTACACTCGACCAATGTCAGACGCGCGTCCCTCATGTCCCCGGAATTCAACACGGATACGGACGCGTAGAACTGATTGAACGCCGACGCCACCTCGTGCCCGTACGCCGGGACGAGGTGAACTTTCCGTTCCTCGCCGGCGGCTTCGATCACCGTTTCGAATTTCGACAGCGCTTTGATCAGTTTGTATTCGAACTCGTCGGTAAGCTTCGACGCGTCCGCCGTCCTCCTGAAATCTCCGGCTTTGCGGAGTATGCTGCACGCCCTTGCGTGCGAGTACTGAAGGAACGGCCCGCTGTTGCCGTCGAAATTCAACGCTTCGGACCATTTGAACACGAATTGCTTTTCAGGCTGTATGCGAACGATGTTGTACCTTATCGCCCCTACGCCGACCGTTCTCGCGATGTCCCTCATCTTCTCTTCCGAGAGGTCCGTGCGTCTCGTCTTTATCTCGTTGTACGCGTACTCCACGGATTCGTCGACGAGGTCGTCGAGATATACTACGACTCCTTTTCTTGTGGACATCTTGCCTTCCGGCAATGAGACGAAGGAGTAGAACATCGGCTCCGGCAGTTTCTTCTCCGATAATATCTCCAAGGCGCAGATCAGCTGCTTGCTCCCGAGTTTCTGGTCTTCGCCGAGAACGCCGATCACGCGGTCGTATCTCGACAATTTATCGCGATGATACGCGATGTCGCGCGTTGTGTACAATGTCGTCCCATCGCTTCTGGTGAACGTGAATTTCTTATTCGTCCCGTGAACGCCGAACTCGTCGAGGTCGAGATACCACGCCCCGTCGTCCTCCTTCCCGGCGTACTTCGATCTTTTTAGCTCTTCCACCGTTCGTTTCGCATCGCCGTTCTCGATGAACTTGGACTCCCATGTGTATACATCGAGATGCACATCTATGCTCGCCAGCGTTTCGTTGAGGCCGCCGAGCATCATCTCCGTCGTTCTTCTGACGTTCGATATCACCTCGGGGTCGCCGTTCTCGAATCTTCTGAGCATCGACGAGATCTCGGCGCTCACTTCCGGCTTGGACTCCATGAGTTTGTTCGCGAGACGGTAGAACGCGACGAGGCTGTGGTCCGGTTTTTCACGGTCCGACCTTTCCACTTCGTCCTTTGATATGTTGTTTATCCCCCACGTAAGTATGACCACTTGTTTCCCTACGTCGTTCACGTAGTACTCCGTGGTGACGTCATATCCGCATCCGGCGAGGCATCTTGACAGTGTGTCGCCTATTATCGGGTTCCTTGCCCGTCCGACGTGTATCGGTCCGGTGGGGTTCGTCGATGTGTGCTCGACGTTGACGGTCTTTCCTTTCCTCGGCAGTTTTCCGTAATCGTCCTTCTTTTCCAGTATTTCGTTTATGGTCCCGTTTATCATGGACGTCCTGTCCATTATGAAATTCAGGTAGCCGTTCACCGCCTGCACCGACGCGATCATGCCCTTCGGCGTGATGCTCGAGGCAAGCGCATTCGCTATCTCCGCCGGCGGTCTTTTCATGGATTTCGCCAAAAGGAAGCACGGCACCGCGAGATCCGCGTTATCCGTCGACGGTATCTCCGTGTCGAACTTTTCGTTAACGCCCATCTTCGCCAGCGCATTCTTCACGGAATCGGAGACCTCGTTCCTGAATGTGTTCATCACGCCCATCGTCACACCCTGTACCTCAGTATCGCGGCTATGCCGCCGAACGCCTTCATCAGCATCTCTCCTTCTTCCGAGTCGGCGCTTATTATCTCGACGTTCGTACTGAACTTGTCCGCGAGTTCGAAGAAATCGTCCACGAGGTCGATGTCATTCTCAACGTCCACGCCGGACCCGCATTCTTTGCACGCTATCCTGTCCGGAAGTTCCGGCGCGGTGAACGCGTAGCTGTGGCCGTTCGGGCACCTGACGTATATTCTGCGCTTGTTGAGCCCTTCCGATAACAGCAGAACGTCGGCCGCACCCGCTTCCGTGGCGTTGCGCACAACTTCCTCGCCGTACGCCGACAGACCTCCGTCCGAATTGCGTATCTCGGTCAGCAGGCGCTGTATAAGCTCCTTCTCGTGCATCAATTCGATATCCGTTATCGCCGACCTGGCGTTCTCCACCAGCTCGCGCAGTCCGTACTCGTCCGTGTAACCCGTATCGAACGTGTCCACGACCTTCTTCTGAAGCTCGTGATGCAGATAACCCTCTTTGACAAAGTAATCTTTTGTCGCTCCGGGGCCGCCTATCAGGAGGCCCATCATCTCCGGCCTGTTCAGGAATACTTCCGTTGCGTTGTCCGCGATCTTCTTGTAGAACTCGTGCGCGGCTATTTCGATAAGACGTTCGAAACGCTGCTGCGATTGTCCTCCCTGCCTGTGCTTCCTCGGAACCATGGAGTCGAAGTTCTTTATCACGACCACTTTGCTTCCCGTGAGCAGTCCGAGCGTCGCTTCGCTCCTGTCCAGCGTTATCAGTCCGTAGGTCTTCTTGTCCAAAAGCATCCCAAGCAGCGGTTCGGTGTAGAACTGCGAGTCGCACCTGTAGAAGAACGTCGTGACGGCCTCCGGCGGTTCGAGCACATGCTGCACCATCCTCGTTTGGTCCCCTGCTCTCGGCACCTCGCCGCAGAATATCACGATGCCGTGCGGCGGCGGGGATTTGTATGTCCTCAATCTTGCCATTATCGAATCGATGGCACCTTGGACATTCTTCATCGTCGATTTCGATTTGATGTTGGATGACTGCGAATACTCGTTCCGGAGGTACGCCATCACGTCGGAGATCATCTTCGACGGAGGTATGTACACTGAGATCAACTCGGTACCGCGTCCTCTGATATCGACGATATCCTGCATCGCTTTCTTGAAATCGTACCTCGCTCTCTCTGTTGATGTCCGTTCGTCCATGCAAAATCGACCTAGGGTTTTTTAAGAGTGAGAGAGACTTCGGTAATAAAAGTATTGGTGATATCGTGGAAAAAGTTGTGGTCTCGATAGGCGGTTCCGTTCTCATACCTGATAATAACGATGCCGATTATATCGGACGCCTCGCCGGCGTCCTTAAAGACGTTTCACGCGACGTCAAGATCGCGGTCGTCTGCGGCGGCGGGAAGATAGCTAGGTATTATACGAACACGGGGCGTGCGCTCGGAATAAGCACGGACCGGTTGGACATGATGGGCATAGGCGCCACGAGGCTGAACGCCGAGCTGCTTCGCGCGGCGTTGGGCGACGCCGCATACGGCTCCGTGCCGCTGACGGTGGACGAGGCCGCAAAAGCGTTCGGCGAAGGGAAGATAGTCGTTATGGGCGGAACGGAGCCGGGTCATACCACGGACGCGGTCGCGACCATGCTGGCCGGAAAGATCGGAAGCAAGCGCGTCGTGAACGCGACGTCGGTGGACGCGGTGTATTCGGACGACCCGAAGAAGAACGCGGACGCGGAACGTTTCTCGAGGATCACGATAAAGCAGCTGTGCACCATCGTTTACAGCGAACACGATGCGGGGCGGTCGTCCGTGTTCGACCCGCTCGGTGCGAAGCTTGCGATGCGCGACTGCATTGATATCTTCGTCGTCCACGGCCGCGACCTCGATGACCTGAAGGACGCGATATTGGGGTTGTGCATAAAGGGGACGTGCGTCATCTCTCAATGACGTCCAGGTCCTCGGAGCTTATCGGTTCGATGCCGCATGATTCGACGGCGGCGATCACGCGCCTCGCCGTTTCCGCCTTCATCGACCTTTTGTGAACGTACGCCATCTTCGTGAGGCTTTTCTCCGCCGACTCCTTTATCATTCTTGTAAGATCGTCGTCATCCGAGTCCTTGAATGCATATTCCGGGATCATGTGCCCGATGTTCAGTTTATATTTTTGCGCAACCTCGGTGAACCTCGGCGCGTAGTGGCCGCCGCCTATCCCTATCGCCGATTCGTGATCGTTGTCGTTCAGACCGAGGATCGCATTCGCCAGCATCTTCGCCGCTTCTTTGTCATTCCATTGCGGCGCGTCGCTGCCTATTTCGATGAACGTCGCGGGTATGTTCACGAACGGGCCGTGATGCGTCACCTCGAACGACGCTTTGAACTGCCCGGTGTCCTTCGAAAGGATGTTGCGTAGCAGTTCGGTCATGGACATCGGCGACGCCTTCGCCAGCGTCCTCGGCCTGCCGCCGAGGTCCGCGTTGTGAAAGTTGCCTATCGGGTGCACGGTCAGCGTCGGGATCCCGCTGACCGCTTTGTGCCGCGACAGGAATATGATCTCCTTTGCGCCGATTCCCGCTTTCTTTGCCTCTTCGTCGATGTTCTCGGACCGTATATGGATGTCGGGTATCGTCATTATTGCCATGTCATCACGGAAGAGGAACCTTCCGTCGCCCTCCCATTTCGCCGATGAAACGAGAGAGTCGCGTATGTTCACCGATGCGATGTCCTCTTCGCTGCAAAGGAGGATCCTGTATTCCATGCTTCGATAAACGACACCGAGCACAAAAACATTGCCGCGGAAACATTTTATGCTGGATGGTATTGAATTATATCTAATATATTATTTATACTACATCAATTGATGTCGGAAAGATGACGCGGCTCACAATTGCGGAAAGGATAGTGCTCCACCTGAGCAGATACGATATGATGGACAACGATCACAACTTCAACATACCGTGGGACCTTACGCAGGACGGCATCGCATCTTCGTTGCGTATAACAAGGGCGCATTCCTCCATCGAATTGAAAAAATTGAGGGAGCGCGGAAAGGTCGTCGAAAGGCAGACGCACATCAAAGGCGGCGGCGTCCGAAGGAAATCGTACATGCTCACGATCGCCGGGATGGACGAAGCGAAGCGTCTGAGGGGATTCGCCGATAAAGAAGGGATCGACATAATGCCGATGCTTGATATGAAGCGCTGCGACCCGCGTACAATTTGGGACTCGGTGTGCGAGGAGGGCCGCGATGTCCTGGGGATCGCGTGCGTCCTCCGCTGTCCGATACCGCGCGCGGACCTTCCGGAGACGGAGCGGTCGATAATACCGGTTGACGTCAACGGGATGACGGCGCTCAGCGACCTCGTGAAACGCAATGTTCTTTCCGCCGCGTCCGACGAGGACATACGTAATTGGCACAGCGCCGCATCCGATTACTGGCTGGACCGCAACGATATGCAGGAACGCCTTTACCACCTTGTGTGCGCCGGGAGGACGAAGGACGCGTGCAGGCTCGTCTCCGGCGAGAAGGAGAAACTTCTGCACAATATCAACGACGATCTGTGCGACACGCTCTCGATGATAGACGTCCCGGAAAGACATATCGTCGACGTGATGCCCGTAAAGATAACCGTGGCCATCGAATCAGGGGAGCTGGAGATGTCGGAGACGATGATCGATATACTGAGAGAACGCGATGAGGAATTGGGACTTCTGTACTCCGCGGACCTCGCGATGAAGAAGGGCGACCATTCCGGGGCGCTGGCGCTGATACGTTCGATCGGCAGGACGGATAGGATCGACGTGAACCTCAGGATGGCCGGCGCGCTCGGATCTCTTGGGTACAGGAAGGACGCGATGGCGATACTCGACGGGATGAAGAACAAGATCATCTCATCGGGAAACGTTGACGGATTGGACCGCGTGTACATGCAGATGGCCGACGTCTGCGCCGCGTCCGGCGATCACGACTCGTCGGTATCGTATCTGACGAAGGCGCTGGGCGTGTCCGCGGACGACGTGAAGAAGAAGGTATACGCCCTGCTCGCCGCGTCGTACGGCTCTCTGGGGATGGAGAACAAATCGCGGGAGTGCCTGGCAAGGGCCCGATGATCAGAATATCGTGTTCTTTTTCAGAAGGTCCATGTCGCTCACGTAAAGGTCGCGGATGTCTTTTATGTTCCACTTCAGCATCGCAAGCCTTTCGAATCCGAATCCCCACGCGAGCACCGGATATTTCACACCGAACGGCGCCACGACCTCCGGCCTGAATATCCCGGCGCCGCCGAGCTCCATCCATTTTCCGTTGAATGACACTTCCACTTCAAGCGACGGCTCCGTGTACGGGAAGTACGCCGGCCTTATCCTTATCCTGTCGAATCCCATCATGCTGTAGAATCCTTTGATCACCGACACTAGCATATCGAAATCGCCTTTCTCGTCGACGATGATGCCTTCGATCTGCGTGAACTCCGGAAGATGCGTCGCGTCTATCGACTCCTTCCTGAATATGCGGGACAGCGAGAAGACTTTCACCGGAGGCTCCGGGCGCTTCGAAAGATGCTTTATCGTGTTGATCGTGGTGTGCGTCCTGAGCAACGCCTGCTCGGCCTTCTCGAGGGACCATTTTCCGCCCCATCCGGTCGACCCGGTGTCGCCGCCCGTTTCGTGGATCTCCTTTATCTTCTTTATGAGTTCCTTGTCGTCTATCTTTATCGTCGGCGGTTCGTCCAGGTAGAACGTGTCCTGAAGGTCTCTGGCCGGATGGTCCTGCGGCGTGAAAAGAACGTCAAGGTTCCAGAACGCCGGCTGTACGTACTCTTCGTCTATCTCGGTGAATCCCATCTGCACGAAAATATTTTTTATTTCGTCCGCAAGCCGTGACAGCGGATGCTTCTTCGCCGGCGGCACCGACGGCGCGAACGTCTGAACGTCGTATCTTCTGAAGTCCGTCTCCTTCCATTTCCCGCTTTGGATGAGGCCGACGGTAAGCTGGGCGACGTCCTCCTTCAGTTCGATGCCCATCGCTATCATTTCCTTTCCGAGGTCCGTTAACGAGATCGACCGGTGCGTCACGATGCGTTCCTCGATCATCCCCTGGCGGCCTTTCAGATCTTTTATGACGTCGGCGGGGGCGTCCTTCTCGGCCACGTCCCATTTCGACATCTCCTCGAGAAGTTCCTCGTCGGGCATCTTTTTGTTCAGGAAACTTTTTCCGAGTTCCGTCAACGACAGCGATTTTTCGCCGCCTTCGCCGGAGATGTCGGCCAGCCTCTTTCTCTTGAGCCATCCTATCGCAATTTTATCGTCACCGTTCGGAAGGGCGGCGACGAGCTCGGAGAACGATATCTTGCCTTTTCCGCCGACGGCGTTGAGCGCCCTCCGTTCGTGAAGCCCTTTCGTTATCACGCTCTTGTCGGCGAGCGCATAATATTTCGACGACCTTTCCTCTATGACCGCAAGTCCCTTCGACGATAACCATGACGCGGCGCCCATGACCTCTTCGCGGAGCACGAATTTCCCGGAGGCGGTAAGCTCGGCGGGAGAGACCGTTCCCATCTCGTTCAGCGCGAGAAGCAGACGTTTCTCGTTGTAGCTCAGCCCACTGTGTATCTCGGACTTGTTCATCGGGTCACCGTATCCTTTTTGTTCATATAATTTACCATCGGAACCCTTCGAACGTCATATCTTGGATGACGTCCTTCGCCTTCTCCCTTTTGGCCTGATGTTCCTCGAGGAATTTGTTTATCTTCTCCGTGAGAGCCGCTTTGCACTCGCCGCAGAGTATCTCGCCGCGTTTGCATTTTATTGTCAGCTCGTTCAATTTTTCATCGTCGTTCTCGAACAGATAATAATTGTACTTGAACACCGCGCACACCTCGGGGTTCCCTCCCTTCACGCGCTGTTCGTCCGTCGATACGCAACCGCCGGTGAATGCCTTTCCGACCTTCTTCTTCACTTCTTTTGCGTTATCCGTCGTATATATCGTCGAGAACGGGTCGGACGATGACATCTTATCGGAACCGCTCAGGCCCGGGAACATCTTGCAGTATATCTGACACGGTTTCATGTATCCGAGGCCTTGGGCGACGTCCCTGCACGCCCTGAAATGAGGATCTTGATCGATACCGCAGGGAATGAGCACGGGGACGTTGCGGCCTGCCAGTTCGGACGGAAGGAACGCGGGGACGGATTGCATCGATGTGTAGAATATCGATCCTATGTTCGTCGTGTTGTCGAACCCGAACACCGCCTTCGCGGTGGACAGATTTATCTTCTTTGCGACCTTCAACGCTATCGGGTACATCGTCTTGATGTTCTCGGTATCGAGTATTATCTTCGTTCTCTTCGGGTCGAACCCAAGGGCGACGAAGTCCAGCGCGTTCTCGTACGCCATCCTCCTCGTCTCCTGCAGCGTCGCGTCCTGCTTGAAAAGGAACTTCTCGTCGTCGGTCAGCTGGAAGTGCATCTCCGCTCCGAACACGTCCTGCATCCACTTGTTGAACATCCACGGCATTATGTGCCCCAGATGCGTATGCCCGGACGGTCCGCGGCCTGTGTACAGCACGAATCTGTTGCCTTTCTCGTATTCGTCGAATATTACGTTGAAATCTCTGTGCGAATAGAATATGTTGCGGCGGAGCATCATGTGCAGCTTTCCGTATTTTTCCATCCTTGACAGTAATTTCCCGTCTATCGCCGTCGTCCCGAAACGTTCCGCCAGCAGATCGTAATCTATATCTCCCGTAACTTCCCACGGCGTTACTTTGAAATCGGCCATCATCCCTCGTAATGGACATTCCTTTTAAATGTCTTGCGTGCGTCCGCGGCGCGGACAATATTATTATTAACCGTTATGCATTCCCTCGGGGTATGTGGAAGATACTCGGCGCGGATGCGCTTTATCTTGAGTTCGCGGACGTCTGGAAGAAACGCATCGTTGAAATTGCGATGGAAGGCGGGGGCGGGGACAGATTCGCGAAGCTGATCGACGGGTCCGACATCAAATACCTGATGAACGGCGCCACGGAGGAACATACGTTCCTTGTCGAGGTCCCGGAGGACATATCCGCCGAGGACCTTCAGTTCCTTGCGGACGTGATACTCGACGTTGCGCACACCGCGGACTTCCCGTTCGTCTCGCTCAACGGGAATCATGAAAAATGCCAAGTGATATTCGACGCGAACCGCGAACCGGAGATACTCGGCCTCGATAAGGCGGAAGGATATTCCGCCGGCGCCGTGTTCGCGCCGATACTTAACGGATGGGGCGGCGCGGGAAAGAAGAACCCGTTCTCATAAAATAGTACTATTGCGATTCGGGTATCGGGATGCACATGCAGAATATCGATGACCTTACGTTGAGCCTGCGCCCGGCGCTGAAGGCTTGGGCCTTCATGTTCGTGGCGCTGTTCGCGCCCGGCCTCTTCTCCAGCATGGTGTACCGCGCCGGAACGGAAAACCCTCTGGCGTCCCTGTTCGCGGACCCGAACATCGCGCTCGCGCTGCTTCTGTTCATGATCGTCGCGCTGCCCGTGCTTTGGCATATCGAGAATATCTTCGCCGTGATACCGTCGAAGATACAGTGCTACGCGCTGCTCATAATGTGCCTCGGCGCGTCGTATATCTCGGGATACATCGCCGGCGGGGCGCCGGCGATGGC
>Ga0209628_10002675_pt1 | contig 12200 bp, 6 predicted proteins | sample TergutCu122P4_FD_187285 | JGI IMG/M metagenome (GOLD analysis project Ga0209628, IMG submission 187285) | Cubitermes ugandensis P4 segment gut microbial communities from Kakamega Forest, Kenya - Cu122 P4 (SPAdes) (version 2) | ecosystem: Host-associated > Arthropoda: Insects > Digestive system >...
ACTCTGGAGTATCGGTATGGATGGAAGCCATAAGGTGTTGGTCGCTGATTTCGACGGAAAGAAACTGAACGGCCCAAACGATGTATGGGTGCATAAACAAAGTGGTGGCATCTATTTTACCGACCCGTTCTACAAACGCGACTATTGGACGCGCGACCCTGCCATGCAACAGGAAGGACAGTACGTCTACTACCTCAAACCAGACCGTAAAACCCTTATCAGAGTCGATACCGACTTGAAACAACCGAACGGCATCATTGGAACGCCCGACGGCAAAAAATTGTATGTAGCTGACATAGGCGACCGAAAAACGTATGTATATGACATTCAACCAGATGGAACACTTGCCAACAGGACATTATTCTGTCAGATGGGATCTGACGGAATGACGATCGACGATCAAGGCAATATCTATCTGACGGGACGCGGTGTTACGGTTTTCAATCCGAAAGGAGAACAAATCGAACAAATCCAAGTAGAAGCCAGATCGACTACTAATGTCTGTTTTGGCGGAAAAGATATGCAAACCCTTTTTATTACAGGTGCGCAATACTTGTTTAGTTTGCGAATGAATGTGAAAGGGGTGCGATAATAACGATGAAATATTTCATTATATTTTTTCTTTTCTTCGGTAGTTCAGTGTTCGCACAGGTAATACTGACCCCGAATGCAGTTCAGGATAGCATTTTCAATCAGTTGAATCTTTTTCCGCAAGAGAAAATACATCTTCATACCGACCGGACCATGTATGTTCCGGGCGAAAAGATTTGGTTCAAAGCATACATTGTCGACGCATTTTCACATAAATCTCCCACATTAAGCCAATATGTATATATTGAGTTGATTAATTCATCAGATTCACTTGTGCACAGGGTAATGATTTGCCCGGATGATTTTGGTTTGTTTCATGGTTATATATTTCTTTCTGAGGAAATCCCTAAAGAGGTTTACACGCTACGCGCATATACGCGGTATATGGAAAATTTGGGAGATGATTTTTTTTTTAAGAAAAATATACGGATTGGGAACATAAATGGGGGAAATAGTGGAAGCAGTGAAAATCGGGTTGAAGGGGCAAGCCTTGCGCTTGCCCGAAATGATTTCGATGTTGCATTTTTCCCTGAGGGAGGAAACTTAGTGGAAGGTGTTATTGGAAGGATTGCTTTTAAAGCATTAAACAAACAGAGCGCATCCGAAATAATCACCGGAAAAATTGTAGATGAAGCCGGAAATCTGATTGTTTCCGGTATTAAAACCGTTTTTGCAGGCATGGGATCATTTTCATTTGGCCCGAAACAGGAAAAAGAATACTTTTTGATAGCAACAAGCCTTAGCGGACAGGAAAAACGGTTCAAACTCCCTGCAGCCCAAAAAACGTATGCAGTCAGTTCATTTTACAGAGACAACCTGCATTTTATTCAAGTGAAACACACCCCCGGCTTGCCTGTACAACCTCTTTATTTGCTTGTACATTGCAAGGGAGAGGTTCTATATTTTGCTCCATGGAACTTCCGTAAGGAGTATGTTTCCTTTTCATATAACCTTTTACCTTCAGGCGTAATCCAGATTTTACTGTTAGACGCACACATGAATCCTGTCAGCGAACGGTTGATTTTCAACAAAAACAAAGATACCGGAACAATTGTATTTCAAACCGATAAAGCGACCTACGGAAAACGCGAAAAAGTAATTGCCACACTGAGCGAAGCATCTTCTCTTTCCCCCTCCCTTTCGGGGAGGGATGGAGTGGGGCTTTTCTCCGTTGCCATCACCGACGACGCCGACATGTCAATTGACTCCCTCCATACGATTGCATCATCCCTGTTGCTTTCGTCCGAGCTTCGCGGCTATATTGAATCGCCGGGATATTATCTGCAGGATCATAGACATGCTGTATATGCACTCGACCATTTAATGATGACGCATGGCTGGCGCAGATATGAACTGTCTGGGTCGCTCAAAGGGGAATATATCCGTCCTGCCAAAGAATATGAATTGGCAAAAGAAATTAACGGTTCACTCAAAGGATTATTCAGCCGACCGGTTACGAACGGCGAAGTGTTGTTGGTATCGAAAGATCAGCGTTTTCAACAAACTACGACCGATGTAGACGGTAATTTTCGTTTTACCGGCTTGCATTTTGCAGATAGCATATCTTTTTTCTTACTTGCAAAAGATCAAAAGGGAAGTGAAAATGTAGAGATAGTTCTCAATCCGGAAACATTTCCAACACCAAAACACGCTCCATCCGATTTATTGTTTTCGGGTGCAGGCTCCAACAATATAGAATTGACGGTCGGCGAACAATTCAACAAACCGATTGAAGGAGCTTCCGATTTCATCAAAAAGGCAGAAAAGCGGGCACAATATGATGAAGATATGAAGGTAATCAATTTGGAGGAGGTTTTAGTTACGGCGAAGAAAATTGAAAGGACAACAGAATTGAGAGCGCAATTTGCTTTAAATGCAGCTTCGGATAGGACTATCGACAGGGAAATGATCAAAAACAGGATGCCTCATGCTACCTTCATTGACCAACTTTTCACTTTGATTCTCGGTGCGCAATTTGAGAAAGCCCCAACTATTCCAGGGGGATATATACTTGCTAGTCTTATGCCTATGGCTGGTCAGCCGCTTTATTATGTTGATGGCTTACCGGTTGATCGGGAATATGTAAGTTGTATTAATCCTGAAAATGTAGAAAGCATTGATGTTTTTCAACGTGCAAGCGCCGCAATGTTTGGCACACGTGGAGGCAACGGAGTTATAAGTATTACGACCAGGAAAGGGCCTATTTTCGACAAAGATTTAAGTAACAATACCATTTCATTCGTTCCGTTAGGCTATCAGCAGCCCATCGAATTTTATTCTCCGAAATATGACACACCCGCATCGAAATCATTTGCCGTCCCTGACTATCGTACCACCATCTTCTGGAAACCGGATATCATCGTTCATGACGACGGCCATACCTCCTTCGAGTTTTATACCTCCGATTTTCCAACCACCTACTCCGTTGTAATAGAAGGGATAACGAAAGAAGGAAAAATCATTCGGCAAGTTGAAAAGATTGAGGTACAATGATTTTTAAACAAGCGAAATCTAAAAGAAACGACTTGGAACGGAATCGCCTATAAGAAAAAAAATGTTTATATTTGCCGAAAATGTGCGAAATGATCATTAAAAAGAGAAACAAAATGGAAAAAAATATTATCACTGCTATCCTGTTGGCAGCGCTTATCGGTTGTTCGCCTGCTCCCAAACGGCTTACAAATTACGTTAATCCATTCAATGGCACGACCACACTTTGGGACAGCGTTGATCTGGGTTATAAGCTCAGCCCGAATCCCGAATTTCGGACTGTTTCGACGGAATTCGGACGGAGGCCAGCGCAGGGTATTACCAGGGCATGGGGCGCAGAATGTTATCCGGGCGCAACGCTACCCCATGGGATGGTGCAGGCAACGCCCGTAACCATGTGGGGAAGCGGTTCGGGATATCAATACGAAGACCCTACTATTCTGGCTTTCTTTCATTCGAGCAAGGGTCAATGGGGCTTGGGGCATGTGCCTATACTGCCATTTACCGGACAGATAACAGCCGATAATTACGCTTCGAACTACAGCCACGAAAACGAATCGGCAAAAGTCGGTTATTATCAGGTTTTTCTGGAACGTTACGGCATCAATGCCGAAATGACCGCCACCATGCGTTGTGCATTTCACAAATACACATACCGTAAGGGCGACGAAAAGAAATTGTTACTCCATCTGTCGCGCATGAATAGCCTGCGAACAGGAACGAGATCGACCTTCAAACAGGAAAATGACAATTCATTTTCAGGCTCTCAAAGCGATATTTACTTTTATGCCGTGGCCAATTATGCGATTAAAGGCACAGATTCGATCATAAACCCGGCAAGAGAAAATGAAATCTTTACCATTCTTCATTTTGCTGACGGCAATAATCCGTTGGAACTGAAGATTGGCTTTTCGTTTGTAAGTGTTGAAAAGGCAAAGAAAAACATGGAAGCGGAAATGCTCAATAAAAACTTCGCACAGGTTGTGAAAGAAGCCGACGAAACATGGGAAAATCTGCTGTCGAAGATTCAGGTCGCTGGTGGAACAGAAAAACAGAGACGTACGTTATACTCGTGCATGTATCGGGCTTTGCAGTGGCCTGCGATTCGAAGCGATTTTGACGGCGAATTTTTGCATCCTAACGGCAGTGTTGTCAACATGGGGTTTGATTTTTACACCAGCAATAATTACTGGGATACCTACGCCAACAAATTGGTATTAATGGGAATGGTAGAACCTGAAGTAACCACCAATGTAATCAAATCCGATATTGAACGGGCAAAAGTATCCGGTTTCTTTTCGAGTGGCTTTCACGGCGACTTTTCTACTTCATTCATTGTCGGTATGTATCTTCGGGGCCTTCAATTTGACGGGGCAACCGCTTATCCATTCCTTTTGAACAACGCAACTTTTGTAGGAGGAGAGAAAGGGCCCAGACAAATACAAGGGCAAGCACTAATACCCGGAAGAGGCAGCAGACGATATCTCGCCGAATACATCGAAAGAGGCTGGATTGCAGAGAATCGTGTGCCCAATCCGACTGTGAAGACTGAAGAAGATGAAGCGAAAGCGGCAGTTATGAAAACGATTGAATATGCGTATAGCGATTATGCCGTAGCGCTTATGGCCAAAGCGATGGGCGATATGGACAATTATAATCTATTGTTGCAACGCTCACGCAATTACAAAAACCTGTTCGACCCGTCTACGGGCTTTTTACGCGGACGACATGACGACGGCGAATGGGTAACACCTTTCGACCCCGGTTATCCGTATTATGTTTTTATGTACCGCGAATCGACCGGATGGCAATCGACCTTTTTCGCTCCGCATGATCCGGTTGGTCTTATCGGCCTTTTCCCCAGCAAACAAGCTGTCGAACAAAAGCTTGATTCATTATTTTCGCTTCCTTTTGGCGGATACGAGGCAGATAACTTTACGGGGTGGTTCGGGCAGTATTGTGCTGGCAACCAGCCTGCACAAGGGATATCCTATTATTACTATTTTGTTGACAAGCAGGAAAAAGCGCAGGAAAAATTGGATATTCTGATGGAGAAATATTTCAATATGGGCAAGGAAGGATTGGCATATGCCGGTATGGACGATGAGGGCGGATTGTCGGCATGGTATGTGTTAAATGCTATCGGACTTTATTCCTTTTCACCTGCAGATCCTGAATATATCATTACAGTTCCCCTGTTCGACAAAGTTGTTTTCACCATGGGGGATGCACAATTTACAATCCGCCGAGAAGGTTCGGGAAGAAAAATCAACAACATCACCTACGATAGCCAAAAGATTAATGGCTATTTTATTTCACATGCTGATTTGATGCGAGGTAAGGAGTTGGTAATCACAACTAAATAATATACAATAATATGAATAAAATTAATTTTTTGATTTTGGGCACATTGCTTCTTGCAATTTGCGGAAGCGTTAATGGGAAAGGAGGAAAAGAAGAACTCCGGACATCTGTTAATTGGGCTTTGGCTGCCGACAGCAGTAGCAGGTCGCTTATCAACAACTTCTGGAACACAGACAACAATTATTTTAACTTTCGTTCCGACACCAGTACATGGGGAGGTCATTACTGGCCGCAGGCACATGCTTTGGATGTGATGGTGGATGCATACGTTCGATCGGGTGATGATTATTACAAACGCCATTGCGAACTTTGGCTGAAAGGCGTCCATCATGCAAACGGTGATAAATGGGCAAACCCTTACATTGACGATATGGAATGGATCGGTATAGCTGCGTTACGGGCATATCAAGCAACCGGCAACGATGCTTTTCTGACTGTAAGTAAGCAAGTATGGTACGGCACGACAGACGATATGGACGATGTTACCGCCGCCTTTGGCATCAAAAAATCATGGACGGATGCCGGAGGCGGAGGAATCTTCTGGGAATCCCGCAAGAACCGTCATAGCAAAAACGCCTGTTCTAATGGGCCTGCCGCAATTCTTGCAGCGCGTATATATCAGGAATTGGGCGACAAGGAAGATCTGGAGTGGGCGAAAAAGATTTATGCGTGGGAAAAGGAGCACCTGTTCAGCCCCGACAGCGGAGCCATCTACGACAATTTGAATACACAAACCGGCATAACCAATACCAGATTGGTATTTACCTACAATCAGGGTACTTTTATAGGTGCAGCTGTCGAATTGTTCAAAATAACCGGCGACAGAACATACATCAATGATGCCATCAAAGCTGCTGACTATACGATTAATCGCCTGATCAACCCTGTCGACAAAATACTCAAAAGAGAAGGCACTGGTGGAGGCGATGCAGGTTTGTTTAAAGGTATTTTTATTCGATATTTTACACAGTTAATCCTTTCCTACGGAATCAGCGCCGATGTTCGCAACCGTTATATTGCTTTCTTGCTACACAATGGCGAAACACTGTGGAGCGAAGGAACAAGCAGACCGGAAATATTATTCGGTCCTTATTGGAAAACAGCTCCCGCACAACGTGCAGGACTTACCGAACATCTGAGCGGATGTAAGCTGATGGAAGCGCTCGCTTTGTTACAAAAAGAATATAAATTGTAAAAAATCGATTTATTTTTTTTCACGACAATTTCGTGATTTGGAATTTGTGAAACGTTTAGGTTTTTTTGATGCTTATGTCCGTAATCGAATCATTTGTTCGACAATACGTTCCACTTGCCTGTATGCAAAGGATTGATCCATTGCCTGTTCGAGCGTTACCGGTGCGGGTTGAATCGACAGGACAGCCAGAAATCCCTGTTGCAGAAGCGCTTCGGTTTCTTCAACGGCTCCTCCGATGGCTACTACTGGGATTTGTTGCCGTTTTCCGGCTTCGAGAATGCCTGCCGGTGTTTTACCCATACCGGTTTGCCGGTCTAATTTGCCTTCGCCTGTGATAATCAAGTCGGCGTTTTGGATGTGGCTATCAAAGTCCAATGCTTCGAGTACCATGTGTATACCGCGTTTGAGCGTTGCTGGCAGGAAAGCGAGAAATCCCCCACCCAACCCTCCGGCTGCACCGGCTCCGGGAATGGCGTCAATATCCTTTCCCATCGTGGCTTGAATGACGTTCGCAAAATGTTTGAGGCCTTTGTCCAATTGGCGAATCATCGCATAATCAGCCCCTTTTTGGCGGGCATAGATAAAAGCCGCTCCATTTTCGCCTGAAAAAGGATTGTTGACGTCGCAGGCAATCGTAAAAACAGACTCAGCCAATTCCGGCATAATACCCGCTGAGTCAATCTTTTCAATCTTTTCTAAAATCTGTCCGCCTTTGCCAAGCTCTTTTCCATCTTTGTCGAGAAAACGAAATCCAAGCGCTTGCAACATGCCTGTGCCAGCATCGTTTGTGGCGCTTCCGCCAATTCCGATCAGGAAACGTCGGCATCCGCGCTGTAAGGCGTCATTAATCAATTCGCCTGTTCCACAGGTGGTTGTCAACATGGGATTTCGTTTTTCGGGCGGCACTAACGTAAGTCCGCTGGCCGATGCCATTTCGATCACAGCCGTAATTCCGTCGCCCAGAATGCCATATTCCACGTTTATCAGATTCATCAGCGGATCGTGCACTTCGCACGACACAAAACGCCCATTCATGGCGGCTACCAACGCTTCGGTCGTACCTTCGCCTCCATCGGCCACCGGAATCCCCACTACCTCACACGCGGGAAGCACTTTTCGTATTCCCGCTTCAGCCGCCCGCGCTACATCGAGCGACGACAAACATCCTTTAAACGAATCGGATGCGACAATAATTTTTTTCATAATTTTTATTTTTTATTCAATCACCACCATCTCAAAATCCGTAATCTTATCAATTCTGAAAGTTATCTTATCGCCTTGTACCTTGATGGGCGCTTTCTTTTTTGAGACGGTCAGAAAGGCGCTTTTGGATTTGATGCCCTGTGCATTTATGGTGACTGTATAAGGGCCGACAGGTACAAATTCATCTAAATAACCTGCTCGGTTTGAGCCGGTAAGATTTGTTAAATGGGCGATTAGGCGGTTTTCCTGCCCGTATAATTTGCAATCAATATGCCCCGGCCCTTCCAGCGAAATCGGAAGCGAGCCATTTGTAGCCCAACGAACCGCATTGGCAAGCAATATGCCATGGTCGGGCAATAAAGCTCTACCGTAGCAGCGGTCGATATCTCCGGCAAAATATACGGCTCGTCCACCACCCGGTAGCGTACCGGCAAACAGCGGAAAAGTATTCGGCTCCTCTTCACGTATCCAACTAAATTCGGGCGGATAAATCGGAAAAGGGGGGATATAAGAAAACAACGGCTTGAGAGTCCCTGTAGAATGTACTACTTGAAGCCCTCCTCCAAAGGGTAATATGGTCGTATTTTCAAAACCAGCCAGAATTTCATGCCGGTCGTTCGGTAATCGGATATAATTATGGGCTTCGCTTACTTCCCAACTGGAACTTGTCGTCGTAAAAACACCTTTCGTTTCCCCTGTACGCGAAATCCCAAGCAAACGCCATAATTTGTCATTGCCCCATGGCTGGCCATCTTTGTCTAATGTGGCGGTAAGGCCTGTTACGACAATATTTCCACCTTTGTTTACAAAATCGCACACTATATCAATTTCAGAGTCCGACATCACAGCAATATCAGGCAAAATCAATGTGTTGATTCGGCGTGCATATTTGCTTATATCCTGCACATTGACAGGCAAAAAAGGAATACGGTAGCGCGACAAGGCCATACAAAACCCTTTCCAGGGAAGCGAAACTTTTTCCCTGACATCGTTGCGTCCGTAAAAGTCGGCATTGGATTGACTCCATACAATTGCCACATTTGAGAGGTCGGTGCGATTGTACAGATATTTTTCATTATCTGCATGCCACTGGAAAACAGGAACAGGGGTCTCAAACTGCCGACTGTCGTTTTGGCTGCCACCAATGTGATGGAACCAGGGAGAAATGCCTCCGGCAATTCCGGTTATCATCCAAAGCCGAGTCTCTTCCTTTGGATTGGTAGCCAGTCGAAAGGTACGGTTACCACGCACATAATTGGCCATGCTTTCCGGCGCTAACGCCTGTTCGTCGGAAGCAAGGCGCAACAGCGTGCCATTGACGGTATTTTGCTCAAATCCTGCGTTTTCGCGTCCTTGATGGTCGCAAAAAATCATCTTTGAACGCGAAAGGATGGCTTTCAGGTCGGCAAATGTTCCCGATGCGGGGTCGGCATGTACCATTCCGAACCACAGGCAATCTTTGCCACCTGCTCTTTGGGTGACTTCGTTGAACAGATCCCAATTTGCCAACCTGCACTCGTGTCCCCACCGTATCCATTCGCGGTATACCGAGTCGTCCCACGAAACTGCTTCGGGAAGTTCAAGTCCACGCTCGGCTCTGAATTTGGTTTTACAGTTGTTGCAATAGCATATCGTATTGCGTTCAAGCCCTTTCCAACTGTTGTCGGCAAAACCGGCAGGCTGGTATCTTTCAATGATTTCTTCCAATATTTGAGGTATATAAACCTTGTAATAATCGCTATTGATACAAGAATAATATCGTCCTTGCGATATGATGGGATCGCCATTTTTCCTTCGGCAAAACCAGTCGGGATGTGCTTCATAAAACTCCTTGGTCGCGCGGTTGATATCCATACGGGCGACAACTACAATCCCTTCTTCTCGAGCCATATCACTGACCCGTTTGAAAAAATCCTTCTCTCCAAGATATTGTGCCCGATACTGCAAGTCAAATTTACTTGGATAATAGGCTACAATACCTCCACAGTTAATAATCACCCCTTGCGTTTTGGTACGTCGCCATTGTTGACGCCAAAATTCAAGGTCGGCTTTCACCGGATCATCTTCCGTAAAGTTGGTCTGCGCCCAGCGATAGGTGGTTTTATACCATGGCAAATCAATATCTGCATTTTGTTCAACAATCGCAGAACTTTGTTTTATTTGCGTCTCGCAAGATGTCATGTTGCATAATACGATGACAATAATCGAGATACATGTGTTCAAATTTTTCATATTGTTTTCTTTTTTGTTTGTTCATATTTGTAAAGCATATTGACTAATATCGGACAGAGAATTGCCGTCACAATAATTGCTGCAGCAATCTGTGCGATGGCTGTGTCGGAATATGGTATAAATGCCGGGTCGGCTAAAACAAGCGCGGCGGGCGTGGCTGCTGCGTTACCTGCTGTTGTTCCGACTGCTGCACCGACATACGGGCGTTCGGAACGGATAAGTTTCATGCTCCAATACCCTCCAAGTCCGGTTATGATTACACAAATAACACCAAGAATAATTCCCGGCCCTCCTGCTTGAACGACCTGTCCGAGGTTTAAACCTGCCCCAAGTGGGAAAGCGAAAAATGGTATCAGAACAACTGTTCCCTGTGCGAGCCATTTCCGAAACTCTTCGTCAAGATTACCTAATATACAACCCAACACGATTGGAAGAATCGTTGCAACGAGCATAATAGACGGAATATCTCCTATACCTGTTAGTCCAAATGCAACCATTGTCAGAAAAGGCCCGTCGCTGATTGCTAATATCGAAATTGCCCCCACATCGTTTGAATCGCCTAATTCGCCTGCTAAAGCAGCATAAAGTCCACCGTTATTATTAGTTAAAGCAGCTATTATGGCAAGTGGTGTAATCCCCAAGACGCCCGCCGGGCCCCAAATTTTATTGACAGTAATCCCAATGCAGGCGCCAAGTATAAATTTTGACAGCGTCAACACAACGCCTTTCAGGATCGGCTTTCCTGCCTGTTTGATATTTATCTGCGCACCATTGCAAAACAGGAATGTTGCCAAAATTGGCATAGCTCCCGTCTTCCACAAATGCGAAGTAAAACCACCTATTTCAAGTGCCTGTGGGAAAAAAGTATTGATCAAAACCCCAAGAAGCAAAGGAATGACCATCAATCCACCCGGAATTTTTTTTATTGTTGATAGAACATTCATCTTATAAATTGTACGACAAGAGCCTCTTCAATAATTATCCCTTTCCCCAAGCGAAGCCTTGATATTTGTCAAAGAAATTTTCGGCGACTTTCGCCATTTGCACGCACAGGATGTCGTCTTTGAATACGAACTGCATCCTCAATGTACCTAAGTAGGTGTCCACAGCCTTTACGGTACATTTGAAAACATTTTCGTCAACCCAGGCGCCACTGGCGATGGTTTCGTAATGTGTATCAAGCACTCCCACTACTTTACCGCTGTATGGCTCAGGGAAAGGTTGCGAGATATACTGTCCCAATCCAATGCGTATGGCAAATGTTCCGGATTCGTTTACATAATTAAATACGACTTCATTTGATTTGAAGTTGAGCCACACCTTTGACAAACCCATGGGGTTCGCTTCCATTTTAAATACCTTATCGTTATAACGGCTGGCGGTTTGAGAATTCAACTTCCCTTCAGGCAGTTTAATTTGCAGAGAATCAAGCCTTGCCGATAGTTTTTTCTGTGAAGCAGCGTCGTCGGCCATTTTATTGCCTATGCGTTTAAGCAGCGCCATATATGCGTCTTGAATATCGCCCAACCCATCGCTATCCAACTGCACATCGGCTGTGGTACAGAGTATTGTATCGTGTCTCGGCATGCAGAGCATAAATTGCCCACCCATACCATAACCGGCGAATCCACCGTCTTTCAGACACCAGAACTGGTATCCATAACCGTGCCTCATCTCGGATTCGCTTCTGCCAATGGCGTTTTCGATTTGACGCGATGTTGCGGCCTTCATATACTCCTTGCTTACCAATTGCTTCCCTTCGTATGCGCCTTGATTCATGCACAGCAAGGCGAAGCGGGCAAGGTCGCGCGTAGTACACAATACGCCCGACCCGCTCCATGAACGTCCGTCGGGATTCTGTACGCAGTAGATGTCTTTGGATACGCCGATAGGGTCTAATACCTTCGGACGCATATAATCAAGAAAAGTCATGCCCGTCTGTTTCTCGATGATGGCGGCCAATGTGTTGGTTCCCTGCGTATCGTAGGCGAAGATGGCTCCCGATGGGCGCAACGTCTCACCCAGGTTGAAAAACGACCATACCCCGCTTTTACCCGGCTGTATGGGCGCAGAGCGCGGATTAAAGGTCGACATCATCAATAGGTCGCGGATCGTAGCCTGTCGA
>Ga0209628_10002676_pt1 | contig 12198 bp, 8 predicted proteins | sample TergutCu122P4_FD_187285 | JGI IMG/M metagenome (GOLD analysis project Ga0209628, IMG submission 187285) | Cubitermes ugandensis P4 segment gut microbial communities from Kakamega Forest, Kenya - Cu122 P4 (SPAdes) (version 2) | ecosystem: Host-associated > Arthropoda: Insects > Digestive system >...
CTCCCCAACGGATGGTCCGGTCGCCCCGCCCAAGTGCGCGACCAGTCGTGCTGGCGCGTGAGGGTACCTCCTCACTAGTAAATCGACACCTCTAAACGGAGGCCGTGGTCGCTGTTTGGCGGGCGAGACAGGGGACCCGGCCGGAAAGATTCACTGGGGTCGTACTCGTTCGTCGGCCGATGCGGAGGGCACGGCCGGCAAGAGCCAGTGGGGCCCGCTGTAATTGAAAGCTGTTACAATATCAAGTTAACAGTGCGGGGTTATTAACGCACAGACACTTAATGACTAATTAAGAACAATATTAAAAAGAAATGATAAAACAAAAATAAAGAAAATGCAAAATGATCATTGTCGCTAGTAGACGAAACATCATGTTCAAAGGTATTCAGCGAGGTTGGGAAAAAAATAACGAAGGTAGTAAGAAATCTTGGCGAAACGTGAGAATGGAATTGCGAAAGAAAGTCGAAACATGAAGAATGGTGGGTTTCAATGTATTATTATGAAGGTGTGTGTGTCAAAACGCCGTGAGAAAGGTATTGCGGAAGAGTCGAAACATGTTAATTGCATGTATTATGAATGTGCATATGCATGGTTGTATGTATTGTGTGAATGTGTTTGGTTATTTTTGGTTATATTATTTTAACATTCGTTAAATTTGGTTATGTTTGGTTTGGTTAGGTTTCATTTGATTTTATTAGATTGGGTTGTTGTTTAGTTTTGTTCAGGTTTGATTTAATTTGGTTAGTTTTGGTTATGTTTGGATAGTTCTAATTTCCTTGGTTTAGGTTGGGTTAGTTTGAGATACGTTTGATTGGGTTAGGTTTGGTTCGATCTGGTTACGTTTGGTTTGGTTAGGCTTGCTTACGATTTGTTAGGTGTTAGTAACGTTTGGCTTGTTTTAGTTAAGTGTGGATTGTTTTGGTTATGTTGGTTTAGGTTTGGTTAGTAGCGGTTTGTTTGGTTACATTTTGTCTGTTCTGGTTAGTTTCGGACATGTTTGGCTTGGTTTCGGTTATATTTAGTTGTTTCGATAGGTTTTGTTACCTTTGGTTATGTTTGCTTATGATTTGATTATGTTGTTTGGATAGGCTTGGTTATGTTTGGTTAGGTTTCGTTACATTTGGTTGTTTTGGTTAGGTTTGGCTACCTTTATGTTTGGTTAGTCTTGGTTGGGTTTGGTTATGATTGACTACGTTTTACTTATATTTGTTTAGATTTTTTGGTCAGATTAGTTGTTCATAAGTGAGGATAGTTTTGGTTATGTTTGTCTACATTTTGTTACGTTTGGTTACTATTGGTCATTTGGTTACGTTTCTACTTGTTTAGTTTTTGTTAGGTTTGGTTGTTTGGTTAGGTTCGGCTACATTTTGTTACGTTTGGTTAGTTTTGGTTACATTTCTTACGTTTGGTTAGTATTGTTCCGTTTGGTTAGGTTTGGTTACGTTCGTATATGTTTGCTTGGTTCTGGTTACGTTTGGTTATGTTTGGCTATGTTTTGTTATATTTGGTTAGTACTATTTAAGTTTGGTTAAAGATGTCCATCTGTTTAAGCTCCAGGAGTTCTTTCATACATTATCACATAAACATGGCACAAAATGTCTCAAAAATTGAGGAATCTAAATTCGAAACAAGTGAGTTCACAGTGTAATAGAACAGATGTTCATGTAAAATGCATAAATTCAAAACACCCTTAGGGTTCATGAAATGCATGTACTTTCTTGTCTAGCTGAAGAACCTAGTAGTTTCTCAAGGACTCTGCTTCATGGAGTTGGGCGGTTAGCTTCTATTTTAATCTTTTGTTTAACTAATATAATAATATCACATTAAATAAAGTAAATATCTTGATTTATAGTCATGTATCACTTTATTAATGGTGAGGCTACACTACCCTACAGAACAAGCAAAAAGCCCCCCTGCACTTGTTAGATTATACATTTTGACAGTTCGAAACCTAGTGTATGTCCTCTGTATAAATTTCTATAAGCTTTCAAAGTTGTAAAGCTCTTTTTGAAACACCCTGTATAAGTTAGAATAAAAGTCACAGTGAATGTTCAGTACTTGGGGTTGTGTTGGCAGTGACCTCCAAAGGCACATGACACAGATAATGTGTGCCACTTAAAGGGTTTTATGTATGGGACTTAGCAATTCCAATACAGTTTCTAGCACAGGGACATTGTGCCCATCCTGCAGCAGCATAAGGAATGCATCATCACTACATCACTGCCAAAACAAAGGGAGTTACTTTATAAATTAATGGTAAGTTACAGTACACTCACTATTCTAACCTTAATATGGTTGAATGTTGTGAATTTCCATTGCTGTCTCAAGCAGCCAAAAGTAGTAAGAGGAAGCTATTTTTACTTGCTGTTAAAATAATCAGGGCTATTTGGCTGAATATTGTCTGTCACCTTGAGTTTTTTCAGACACATGATCCAGTGTAAGATTTGTTAGGTTTCACCCTTTCACAGGCCACAAAGGCCCTTAGGGAGAGCAGAGGTATAGCTCTACTCTATTTATGACCTCAGCACTAGAAGGGGGTGATGGGTCAGCATCACGCCCTGGCCGCACCTTACCCCTGGGAAAGACCCAATACCCATTGTACAGGAGGCTGTGTGGGCCTCAGGGCTGGTCTGGAAAGGTGCAGAAAATCTCGCCTCCATCGGGATTCGATCCTCAGACCGTCCAGCCCGTAGGCAGTCGCTATACCGACTATGCTACCCGGACCACCAGTGTGAGATTAGATATTTCTAAATGGACCCAGATGAGTAGGACACTTTCCTCTGCTTGCAGCAGTTGAGAGTAACAAATACAATTTCACCCTTCATAAAAATCAAATTCCATAAAAGAGAATGATGATAATTCAGCAACTAAGGAGATGGGCCACAGTCTCATCATTTTTCCAGCCAGCATCCTGCATGGTGGAAAGCAATGTTGCCTCTTCCCAGTAGTAAATGGAATCAGGGCATGAAGCTCTCCACTCACATTCATCTAGCATCAGTAATAGACAGAAAACTGCCTCAAAATTCCTGCAATCCACCTATCCAATGCTTATGTGTCAGAATTGACAGTTTAGTGGAACAAGACAGTTGTTGGTACTGCGGCCTAAAATGGGCCTACTATATCAGCCCCTAAAGAAAGGCATGTGTGTGTAAAGATTCAGAAGAGAACATCAGTCAATTATGAAAGCATCACCCTGGCACTAATGACAGAATATGAAGGAGAATTATGAAAACCCACATACACAGCACAGGTCTAATCTCTCAAATTGGTTTTGGTACAGGAATTACATTCACACTTACCTCCATGCCCTTTTCTGCATGCCTAGGGTGAAGTGACTTTTTTCTTTCCTTTGCCATATTGCTGAAGCACGGGGGGCTTGTTTCTAGCTGCCCTACTCCATGAGTAGTAAAATCATCCTGTAAATGGCCATTGTTGTAAAATAAATATTCTTGTGTTGTTTGAACACAATGTAACAAAAAGACAACATTTATTCTTGCTTTCATTAACGTAAGTCCTATGTACATTTGTTCCAAAAGAATTCTATGCAAATAACTTCGTTTAGTTGAAAAATGAATCACATTTATCCCTACAGTATTTTATACACAATAGATGACTGCATCATTAAACAAAATGAAAGATACCAACAGACTAATTGTACATGGAACAAAATATCAAATCAATTATGGAATCTACAGTTTGACTCAAGATATGTCTTTATCACACTAATCAGGAGTCGTAGCCAAACAGTTACTTTATAGAGTATCATATTTACATTTGATGAAGTTTTTTTCTAATGATAAGAGGCCAGAGAGTGTGACTACTTTCTGGCCTGTATTCATTTCTTCATTCCATACAACATTTATTTACAGTTCATTTATATTAACGACCTTTCTCCTTAATTTACACTTTGGTATCAACTCTCTTTTATTTTCAGGATGCCATTACTATGGGAAACTACTAAACTGGGTGTCTTATGCCGCACAAATTATGTATGCTTATAATTATAATGGAATTAATTTCCAATCAGTTCCTTTCATACAGCTCTAGATGTGACCAACAATTACCAGTGATTCATAAGCAACTTCCAATGTATGTGGGATCTGTCAGTCAAAGTCTGTGCATGACACAATCACATTACTGTACAACAAATGAACTAGCTTACCACTGCACGGAATTGATTTCATGGCATAATTAGTGATGCATGTACCTGATTTTCCATGAAAATCTAACTCTTGAAAGTTATTAATCATCTAAACCACCTTGTCCTATTTTTAACCCTAAATATGACAATATAAATTCCACAAATGGTAAACAAGAATAATTTCTGTCTCAGAAAATACAAAGCAAACACTCAAACATTAAATAGTGAAAGGTTACATTTTCATCATAAACTGCCAAAATTACCAGCTGCTGTTTGTAGAATTCAGAATGTGCTTTTGCAAAACACAAAATGCTGAAGAACTTAAAAACGCACTTCTCTGGGTCTTCTAAGGAAAAAGTATCACCTGCTATTCCTATGGTGAATGCAATCCTCTAAGGGTACAGTGATTGGAATACCAGTATCCCAGCTTGTCAATTGAAGGATCCAGTTGTTCTGGCATATTAAATTTTTTATATGGTTTGTTGTTCCTACCATTTGATTTCCAGTTTACTTTCTGCTGGAAAAAGCCACAGATAGCTGCTATAGTGAAATTGACAATTTCTGTAATGATGTATGTTGTATCTATTGGCAATTACTACTGAAAATGAGACAACACTACTGTCTAAAGACAGTTACATACATCAGCATTCATAAATTTTAGTGTGTCACTTACTTCTGTACTTTGTGGGAGTTTTAATATGAAATTGTTAAAGAGCAAGTGAATGCAATATAATAAATAAAATGGGTGTATGACAGCATTGCCATGCCAAAACATGGACATCTGTGTCAATTCATGTGTAATCTGTGGTATACAAAGTGGCACCAGACCAGCTTCTTCACAGAGCACCTACACTTCTTACTGAAAATCACTGTCCCATCAAAACTTCATACTTATCTATTGCCACTTTCAAGGTATATGTTGGACCAACCAGCCACCATATTTCACAAGATGGTTCTTAGCTCAGCAATTGACCTCTAACAACATTTCTAGACTCAGGGTAACAAAGTTAAGGTATTATAGTAGCATATTTCCTATAACATTTAGAGTCTATGCATAGGGGTCCCAGTATGTAAATGTCTGATCATGGTCACCTTACATTTTTCATCTTAGTACCAATTTTGGTTTGATGACTCAACTTTCTGACATGTCTAAATGTAAAACTGATGGCAAAGTGGGGAATATCACTTGAAATCCCTTCCACCTTCACATAATCTACAGCATAAAAGAATTTCATTCTGAAACCAAAATTTAATGACTGAAGCATGAGTAAGAACCTCCATTAGATAGAATAAATGTGCAAAATTACAACGAATCCATTGTTTTCTATCCCTTTGTCCTCTGTGTACTGTGGTAGTGTCCCATTTTACAAATCTGATTACACAGGTCACATATATTATGTAATGCAGAATACTGCATTTCATCTAATGCACTGCTATCTTCAGGTGTTTACTATGATAGCCATACATTAAATTATCATTGGATGGTATATGAGGAGATAAACTACCAACTCTTATTTTCTATTACTATTTATATTTTATGCAGGTCATCACACATAACCATCTGCGTGCCTATATGTGCGTTACATAGACATAAGCACTTTAATATGTAATCCACAAAGTGCACTTTGACTAATGCATTGCCATGGTGAGACACTTATCCTTAGCCTCAAGTTTTTACTTGTAATATGTTCATGAAATGACAAAACAAATTTTACACAAAAAATTTTACAGACAACTTTAATAAGTTACACTATGGTAGGCATCTGGAAGCAGCACAATACTAGACAAAATGGACTGTATATGATATACAATATTAAGAGCAGATGGTTTACATAATATGTAACAGTTCTACTGTCTGTCATAGACTGTATTAAATCTTGCAATGTACTTCACCATTATATGAATCTCAGCAAGTACCGGTAAAGGTAATGTAATACCTTTGAACACATTGTGATAGGAGGCTGAAGAATAATTGAATGTGAATTAAAACAAGAAATGATCATGTTATCACATTCCTTCTAAAACCTGTAACACAATTTTTTCTAAGGACACACACACACACACACACGCGCGCGCGCACACACACACGCGCGCGCGCACGCACACACACACACACACACACACACACACACAAAAGGCTTCCCACAATTTCAATAGATACATAAGATGTTCCATCAGCTGAAACAGTAAAAGCAGTGCTCAGTTTAAACAAGTAAAGTTTTACCAGATGAAAGTGAATGGTAACCAAAATGGATTCCATCTATAATTGAAAAATCACAACAACAACAAAAAATCTTTCTAGGTGGAAGATCACAATCCTTCTCCAGATAGTTTTTGTTTCTCCATAAAGGCAAGGAAACATGAAGAAAGATATCAGCCCAGAATCTCAGTGGAGAAAGGCATGGAATGTCAATATAGTTTACTATAACAGTTTTGTATTAATCTTTGGCTGATATCAGCCTTTCATAATACATAACTACTGGGAACTTTGAACTTCAGGATTCTTCTGTTCATACCGTATATCCATTATATTTATTGTAACACATGAACATTCTACGCTCTCTTTTGTTACGACTTTGCCACTTAATGTATCCACCAATATTCGACCTTGTTCATACATTTGTTGTATAGCTACCTACTCTTATTTATTTTCCAACACCCACACACACACAAACTCAAACTGACATATCCTCTTGTGTCTGAATTACAACATATCAGTCTCAATTCACACCATGTCACTGGAGGTTACCTTCATTACCTTAATCTTACCAAATGGGAAAAGGGAATTCTGAATCCCTGGTGGCAGGATTTAAAACCAGAGATAATGGTATTATTGTTTTTAAAAAAAGTAATGCTCAGCTGATTGGACTCCCTGCATGTGCAACTGCAAAAATTCAGTGCAAAGCTGGCAAAGCTTAATAATTGTGCACTCCTGTGGTTTTTTGTCACATCAGCTTCCAGGATACCATTTATAATCACATTCACTTGTACTCTTCTCACAATTTATGACTTACCAAAAAATGTTATAAAATACAGCATGAGTTGTCTATTTCTTTTAAAGAAATGAGTTAGGACTTGTGTTCTAAATTGTTATTATTAACTACTAATGTTATAATCTATGTGACTATATGTAAAAACAACAAAATAAGAAATAGGAAGTCCACTGATTCTTCATATTGTTTACTGAGAGGGAAGGTAATCTCTTAGTTCCATCTCACACTGCAATGTTCACAATAACGTAGAAATGTGTGCAATGTAACTCGAAAGGAAATATGAACAGGTGAGTAGAAGATAGATAAGAAGCAAATATATTATAACAATAAATTTGTCAATATGGATCTGTTTCAGTAGTCACATTGTCTTGACTGATGCAAAGTTTAAAATGCTTACACATGCAGCACGTTATAAAACAAACACATAGGAAATACAGTTAGTGACATAATATACAACCCTCATACTTTTACTATCTGAAACTCACCATTTCATGTTTATAAAAGGGATAATGGTATAATCTGCACTTATAATCCAAGCAGAAAGGCCAGGAAATAAGAATTATTTTAAGCCAATTTGATATTCACATCAAACCCTTTCCAACATTCCAAATTCGGGAATATGCTCAGCTAACTTCCACATCCTGTAAGATACATTACTGCCAGCAACAATTTTAATATATCTATCAGATGGATGTAATAAGATGCATAAAGAATTTTGACACAAAAACTTCACTTGGAAGATCAAAAGAGAGATGGGTAACTCTGAAATATAATTGGAGAAAATGGTTTGTGGTGCTGTGCAATGGAATTGTTACCCTGCTGTCTTAAAGGGGAGTTAGTGCTGGTGATGTTATTCTGAATATTTTAAATAAATTGGGATGTTTTACAATATGTTTCACATCTGTTACATGGGATTAATAATGTAACTTTTCTGCTCCATCAAATTATTTGGGTTTCAGTAGCTTATCAAATAACTTATCAGCATTTCAGAAGGACAAATTGCTTCACAGAAAGAGCCCAAGAAATTAAAATGGCTTTGATGTTTATAACTGATTCCTAAAAGAGTATGCATTAAGTGAAATAGTATTAAAGTAAAGAAAATATAATTTCTTGTAACATTTTATATATCATGTAATGTTAATTGACAGTACATGACCATAAGCCATAAAGATTTGACTTGCATAATAGTTAGGCACTGAAGATGGCCTAAGATTCTAAGTTGAAATTGTAGTAAATAAATAATAATGGTAAGTTAAGATGGATGTCACAATTAAAGAATAAAAAATGGGTTTATTTAACACTCAGACTTTTAATAATCTACAAAATAAGGAAATTAATGAAACTTATGTAATTAAACACCAAGGATTATATTTTACTGAAATTTTTGTATGACTATCATATACTTTATACAGACAGATAGACACTGTGAAATTTAAAATAATTTTTCTAACTTAAAATACATAACAGAACTATTATGAAACTTCGCGAATATCAAGCTCAGTCAATTATTATGTAAAAGTGAGCACCTTAACACAAGACTGATATGAGATGGCTGCTGGAATGCTAAGACTGCCAAAAAAATGACAAAATGTAAACTGTAACGCATGAGGAGAAATATTTTAATGAACCACTTGTGAGAGACTAAATCCTAACTTCCTGTTAACAGTAGCATCAACTGTTGATATTTTGTGCCCACTGTTAATTCTTTAATTCCAATAGAAAGCAATACTTAGTGGAAAAAAATAATCTAAATGTATATTAAGTGATTTCTGTATATCAGGCAACATACGCTTCTCATTTCCTGGCCGTGTCACAGAGGTCAGGTGTAACACATCTTGATCAGCATCAGTTTTCTTCTGAAGCAGACAGAGTGTGAAATCAGTTCACCTGAGTACCAGCTAATCGCAGTTTAGTCATCACAGGCCACTAAATGGTATACAAAAGATGTTGGGTTCTTCATTTGGCTTGCCTTCATCTTCTTTTGTATCATTATTTTATAATTATCATCATCATTATCATTGTTATAATGACCTAAATCTTGAACTTTCGTATACATTAGATTTTCTTCACTTCACTAAAACTGGGAAATATTTGTTACTTCGTATTTGGCGAACCGACTAGTATAGATTCACAAGCTATGTGTAAAAAATATGTGTTGTCTGTCTTCTTTCATTAATTCTTTCTTATTGGCATGTTTTTAAAACTAACTTTGTAATTTCATTAAACATGTTTCCTTTTAAATACACTTTGACATAAAGGCATAAGAAGTCAAATACAACATTTTTCACACAACAGTCTTGAAACAGAATTCACTGCAAAGTTTTTCTTCCTTCAATGTTCTCAACATTATATCGTTTTTATACAAATTACCCTTTGTACAGGAAGTGGCTGCTCACAAGAATGGTAATAATTTAATAAAAATTACATTGTATATACAACTCCCAGTATCTATTAGTTACAAGTGCATTGCTTCAATCAAGTAACTATATTAAACTTAATTGAAACTGCAAGTTCAAGAACATCCATAATGTTAATGTTTATATTCCATGTAAATGGTAAAAAAGTATACAGCTCATCTGTTCATTCGTTTGCAAGAAGGCATAATGTCTAACACATGACATTTCCTCTGTTCCTAAAAAGCTGTCACATTTGAAAGTCAGCAAGCTGAGTCTCATTATCACAAAGCACTGTCGTTAGACTAACGTGATTACTGTTATCTGGACACAGACAATTTAAATCCATATATACTGAGTGGCATTGCAGCACGTAACATGTAGTGTGTGGTCACACTTAGGCTTCTTTCTGTGGCCCGGGTCCAATGTCTAATTTTGGCTTTCAGTGTTTCAGCTCTATGACCATACCTTCATCATTACCGTGAAACCTACATACTGATGGGTTCAATACATCATCCTTCCTATTCTTATAATAAAAGCGAACGAGATGCACTATTTCTCAAATTTACTTTGGTAAAGAACTCCACGTTTCAGAGAGATCTACTGTCAATCATCAGGAGTTTCAACAATGTATACACAACAATAGGTATTTGTCATACTAGTTATGTTGACTGTCTGCTAGCAAGGTCAGGTCCTGACCTCACTAGCAGACAGTCAACATAACTAGTATGACAAATACCTATTGTTGTGTGTACAGTGTTGAAACTTCTGAAGATTGACAGTAGATCTGTCCGAAACATGTGGAGTTCTTTACTAAAATAAATTTGAGAAATAGTGCATCTCATTGGCTTTTATTATAAGAATATATCACGATGCATGGTCCTCTGAGTGTCAAATACATCATCCTTCCTGTTCTCTCATCTTGAAGATGCAGACCGCAATGTGTGCTGAAATGTCGGAACAATTCAAAAATAAAATGCAGGTAAACCCTAAAAGCCAAAAGTATGCATCAGATATTGTACCATTTACTAGAGAATGTGGAGTAGTGTTTGGGTTTTTAAATAATATGTCATGCCTTCTTGCACATATGTAAGAAACTATTACAAAGCTAATGAAGGTGGGATGGCACAATCAGTACAGTGCCTAGGCTACAGGTAGCAAAAGCAAGGAATCATGGTTCAATCTCTGGAAGAGGCAAGGGTTTTTGTCTCCTCCAAAGCATCCAGAAAGCCTCGGGGGTGCACCCAGCCTCCTCTGCAATGGGTACTAGGGGCACTTTCTCGGTGGGTTATGCAGCCAGAATGTGAAGCTGACCACTCATCTCTCTCTACTGCCAAGATTAAGAATGAGTAGAACTACACATAGACTCCTCAATATGCTTTCGTGGTATGGAGAGGGGCAATGTTACTTTATTTTTTTGAAAGGTCACTAACATGAACTAACATAGCATGACACTCTGTTTCACGTAAACTATGCATCAAACCATACTTACACCATCTGAACTTAAAAACTTTTCACATCTATATTCCTTTCATCGCACACACTGTATTGTAGGGTGAAAGGAACCCTGAACTGCAAAAATAAAGAAAATTATGTGGCCACAATACTCAGGTACTTCAATGGTACACTGTATTATTTGCCCAAAAGATGCAAGCAGCCACTAACTGTAGAATTTAAAGAAGTGCAAATACTTTAACCCAGATCATTCTTTTCAATGCTCTGACAGCATTCACGCAGTGTAACAAAGTCGAACACATTTAGTTACATTGTGCATCAAATGTTTCTGAATCAGGGCTCCCATAGCCACTCGACCCATCGTCTCTCAATTGGTGACCAGCACCTCCACTGTTGCCACCACCACTCACTGGTGCAACAAGCATTGATGTCTTGTCATTGGGAAAGAATGAAGTTGGTGTCACCTGGTGGTGGTGATGGTGGTGGTGGTGATGATGGTGGTGATATTGTTGATGAAGGAGGCGTGGATTTTCATAGTTGATGCTTAAATTGTCTCCTGCTGGCTGGAAGAATGTGAAGCTATTAGTTAGACATGAGACAAATACGAATACACACATATAGTGACAGAAATGACTGAATGGAAGTTTCTTTCTAATTAACCTTTATCCGACGAACGCACCGCATCCTTTCAGAGCTGCATCTTAGGAACGCACCAAGAAATTTAAATGCCCCGTACACTCGTGCGGAGGCTTAGAATTATAACCCTGCTCGTTGTCTTCACATTATATGACGGTGAGACATATGAGTGATATATGAAACAGATCCTAAAAGTCTTTAGCCAAAACACACGCACGCACGCACTTTATGTGTACGGTCGCACGATATTTAATGCAAAAAGGGCCTAAGCGTCAACCGTCTGTATATTATAAAATGCAAATATGATGTAAGTTCTGAAGCCAGTCTTACACTTCAGTTCAGTTTCTGGTCCATTACAGAACGGCGGTTTGAAAAGAAAAATAAACAGGATGCATAATCGCCCACACTGAATTGGTAATTGCTGGCTGCACTGAGGTCACGATTTTCCCATAACTATGCTGAAATTTGGAAGCCTCTTTGGCATGCTCCACTTTCATCTGAGTTTGATATATGGAAATAAACAGCTGGTCTGTAAATAGTAGACCTAATAATGCAGCTGAAATAATATATTTTTTTGCTG
>Ga0209628_10002677_pt1 | contig 12195 bp, 5 predicted proteins | sample TergutCu122P4_FD_187285 | JGI IMG/M metagenome (GOLD analysis project Ga0209628, IMG submission 187285) | Cubitermes ugandensis P4 segment gut microbial communities from Kakamega Forest, Kenya - Cu122 P4 (SPAdes) (version 2) | ecosystem: Host-associated > Arthropoda: Insects > Digestive system >...
GCATCGCCGATCCGATAAGACTGCATTTGACGAAGAACTACAGAAGTTCGCAGCTTGTGATCGACACGTCGTTCAGATCGCTCAGGTGCAGGGCGAACAACGACGAGGTCGTGGACGAACAATGGCTTGACGCGAACGTGACGAAGCTGACCGCGGCGAGGGAATACGAACGCACCGGCATCGAACGGCTCTGCGCCGAGGATCACGATAACGAGATATTGGCGATACTGCAGAAGATCGACGAATACGTAACGGATCCGAAGTACCGCATCGCCGAATTCGATAAGGACGGCAACGTCACCGAAAGGCGGCCCGTCCACGGGGATATCGCGGTGCTGTGCAGGAACGGGTCGATGTGCATTAAAGTGAAGGAGAAAGCGGACGAATACGGCATACCGGCGCATCTTCAGGGCGACGTGGACATAATGGCCACCCGCGAGGGAAAGCTTGCGCTCGCGTGGCTGCGTTACGTGAACAACCGCGACGACATACGCGGGCCGGTCGCAATATTGTCCGACGCAGGATACGGGCTCGCCGAGCTCCGCAAAATATTCCCGGAAGCGCACGGGACGGACGGCGTTCCCGAGGAAATGAAAGAACAGCGCAAAAGGCTCGCAAGGAAGAAGCGCAGGATAAACGACCTGCTGACGTCGATATTCGATCACCACGGCCTGAACAACGATATAACGCAATCGATAATCACAACGTTATCGTCAACGCACAGCGGCAGCATGCTGACGATATCGGACATGATACGTCTCATCGAGACCGATATGGAGAGGTCCTCGAAATACAGCGTCGACGCATTGCTCGACGGCCGTTCGGTGATGATACAGACGATGCACAAATCAAAAGGCCTGGAATATCCCATAGTGATAATCGGAGGGCTTACGACGTCGGTGATGCCTTCGACGAAGAATGTGACAGGACTTATCGAGTTCGATCCCCTGTACGGGATAAGGATGACCAAGGAGTACACGGTGACGAACGGCCACCACAAGGTGTTCGACTGCTGGAAATGGGCGATAATAAAAAATATAAAGGAACCGGACCGCGACGGCGAGAGACGCTTGTTCTTCGTCGCATTGTCCAGAGCGAAACAATACGTGACGATGACGTGCCACCGCGGCCGCGAATCCACGTTCATAAAGGACGTCTGCACCGGTACGATGACGTTCGTGAGGCCGCAGCTTGAACGAAAAGCACAGGGATGCGCGGAGGCGGCCGGCGGGCGGCCGGCGGTGCAGCCGTACACGCCGCGGAAGAAACGCATATCGCTGCACGAAGTGATGGGGGAGTACGAGGAGAGCGGCGGCGGGAAAGGCGCCGAGCACGGGATACGTGTCCACAAGGAGGCGCAGCGGATAATGAACGGAATGAGTGCCGGCGCGGACGATGACGAGACGGGGTACATCAAAAAGATATACGATTCCCTGAAGGGCGCGGAGATAATGACCGAAGTCGACTGTTCGCTCCCGGTGAACGGCACAGTGATAGCGGGGCGCATCGATATGCTTGCGATATTCGACGATCGCGTCGAGGTCCACGATTTCAAAACGGACATGAACCGTAGCAACGAATATCGTTACGAGATACAATTGAGCGTGTACGCGCACGCCGCCGCCTCGCTCGGAAAGCCTGTGCGGTGCGTCATAGATTACGTGTCGCAAGGTATCTCGATAACGCTGGAACCTATGGCCATCGGCGATATTTACGACCGTATCGCTTCCGGCGCCGTAAAATGAACGGACACGTTTTTTATAAGCGTGTGCGATTATCTCTATATGGATTTGCAGGGGCTGACGGACACCGAGGTCTACACCAGAGTTTCGCGCGGAGAGGTCAACTCCGTGGAGCCGGTGGTCAGCAGAACTTATCTCGACATCGTGACGAGGAACGTGTTCACGGTGTTCAATCTGATACTGTTCACACTCGGTGCGCTGCTGCTTTATTTCCATGAGATACCGAGCGCGCTGGCCGCGGTCGGTATGATCACGATAAACATACTCATCGCCACCATCCAGGAGATAAGGGCGAAGCGGCGGCTGGACAAGATCGCGCTGCTCATGAGGCCCAAGGTCACGGTGCTGAGGAACGGTACCGAGGACGAGATAGACCAGGCGCAGATCGTGAAGGACGATGTCATACACCTGCGAAGCGGCGATCAGGCATTGGTGGACGGCGTCCTTCTGAGGGTGCGCTCGCTCGAGATGGACGAATCCCTTCTCACCGGGGAATCGAGGACGGTGAAAAAGCGTGTCGACGATACGATATACTCGGGGTCGCACTGTGTCACCGGCGAAGGATATTATCAGGTGACCGTGTTCGGCGACAGGACTTTGGCGGCGAAGATGCTCGCCAGCGCGAAGAAATACGAGAACAAGCTGAGCCAACTGCAGATGGAGACGGGTGCGGTAACAAAATTCCTGATGGTCATCGCCCTGTTCTACCTTGCGGCGATGGTCATAATCAACTTATTCACGGACACCCTCTCGGACCTCGACAGCGCCGAGAACCTGAAGATGGCCGTTGTCATCCTTGATATGGTGCCCATCGGCCTGTTCCCGATGCTCGTCATCGCGTACATGGTCGCCGCCGTGCGCATGTCCGATTCCGGCGTATTGCTGCAGAGGGCGAACGCGACGGAATCGATAAGTCACGTCGACACCGTATGTATGGATAAAACGGGAACGATAACAACGAACCGATTGGTGTTCAAGGACATCGCGCCGATCGTGGGCCTCGAGGACGCGGAACATTACGCGACGGTGTTCGCATCCGCTACCGGCAGCAAGAACCGCACCGTCGATGCGATACTGAACAAGTACGGAAAGATCAGGACGGAACCGGTCGACGAGATAATGTTCTCCTCCGAACGGAAATATTCCGGTGTGCGCGTGATCGACGGGGACGAGGAGCTGATGCTGTTCCTCGGAGCGTACAATGTCCTCGTAAAAAAGATGGACGACCCGAAGAACATCGGCGACATCGTCTCCGAATACTCGTCGCAGGGATTGAGGACCGTCGTTCTCGCGAGAGGGAGCGGCGGCGAATTCTATGACGGCGACGTGGCGATCCTCCCTGACCTGGAACCGCTGGCGGTCATCGCCATCGAAGATGAGATACGCGCCGACTGCAGGGAGACGATGGAGAAGTTCCTGGACAACGGGATGGAGATACGCATATTGTCGGGGGACGACCCCGCCGCCGTGAGCGCCCTGTTCACGATCGCCGGTCTTCCCGGGGAGAAGAACATCCTTTCGGGCGACGAACTGGAACAGCTCAGCGATCAGGAAAGGACGAAGAGGATACTCGCGACGAACATCTTCGGACGCATGAAGCCCGACCATAAACAGCTGGTGATCGGCGAACTGAAGAAAAGCGGAAGGTACGTCGCGATGGTCGGCGACGGCATCAACGATGTCAGGTCGATAAAGGAGGCGAACGTGGGCATCGCGCTGCAGAGCGGCAGCGGCGCCGCCCGCGGAGTGGCGGACATGGTGCTGATGTCGGATGACTTCTCCGCTCTGCCGAAGGCGATGATCGAGGGCAACCGCACCGTGTCCGGGATGCGCGACATCCTGAAGATGTACCTTTCCAGGAACTTCGTGATATGTCTGCTCGTATTCCTTACCATAGTTTTATTCGGCGCTCCGCCGCTGTTCCCGATAACGGCGACGTTCTACGCCATAATAGGACTTTCGCTGGCGTCGTTCTTCATGGTGATATGGGCGAAGCCGTCCAAGGTCGAGGGATCGATACTTCCCGAGGTGCTCAGATATGCGATACAGTCGGCACTCATGATCGTACTGTTCGGAATGATACTGTACTCGATATTCCATTACATCGGGGACCACGGCATCCTGGAGGGGTTCTTTAACACCGGGCTCACCCCGGAGGAGATAAAACTGTACGGATTCAACGGCTCCGAAGGAGAGATACTCGCGCGGAACGCGCTGCTGATATTCCTTGTGATCGCCGGGGTGTCGCAGATTTTCTTCGTCGTTCCGAGATTCGGATTCTTCTCGATCGACGGGAGGATAGCGAAGGACATAAAGCCGACGATACTCGCGTTCCTGCTGTTCGGATTGCTTGCGCTTGCGTACTACGCGGTATGGAACTACCCCGCGTTCTCGGAGTTCGTATGCATCCCGATACTTCCGATGCAGATGTACATCGTTACGATAGCGGTCTCCGTGGCGTGGTTCTTCACCACCCGGTGGGTATTGAGAAGAGGGTTCCTCGAGAAGTTCGTCCACTTTACGGAGTGGCTGCATTCGCTGCATCTCAAGAGCGTAAGGATAAGGAAGAGACAGATTCAGTAATTCCCCGTTCTGTGAAGTTCCAATAGGATATGCGACGCCATAACGGCGTCCGACATCGCCCTGTGCGCCTGCACCCCGCCGATGCCCGCCGGGTCGCCCTTCACGATCATCGCGTACGCCTCGTCAAGCCTCGGCCATTTGTAATCCTCGTAAAGGCCGGGAAGCTTGCATACGTCCTTCGACGCGATCATTATGCATTTGAACGGAACGACGAGACCGAGCAGCGACCACGGCGGCCTGAACAGGAACTTGTCGAAATCGAACGAGAAGTTGAAACTCGTGACGTTCTTTCCGCTGAGTATCTCCGACACGCGAAGCGCGACGTCCCTCTCCGGCGGCGCGTTGCGGACCGCGTCCACCGTCAGGTCGGTATTTTCGAATATCCACGAACGCCTGAGCTCGTCGCCCCATTTCGACGTGTCGTGGCCGACTATCGACGAATATACGCGGTCCACGCGGTCGGTCCCGAGGAAGACCCTGCATATCGCTATGTCCACGACCTTGTCCCTCGGCGCGCCGTTGAGCCCGGTGGTCTCCGTGTCCACTACGTAGACCTCAGTGTTGCAGAAGTCCTCCAGTCTGCTTTTTCTGTTCATCTTTCTTCTTCCCCGCATCGGCGGACAGTTTCAGTATCGATCCGGTGCGCATCGCGTTCACGACCGTCAGTCCGGCGCCGAGCGCAATAAGCGCGAACACGGATATAAATGCCGTCATATCGGGAACGGCCGAGGCTTGGGCGAAGGTCTCCCGGACATCGGCCTCCTTCGGAACCTCTGCCTCTTTCGGAACATCGATCTCCTTCAGAACGTCGGCCGCGTTCCCGTTCGGGACCAGACCGTCGATGTATAACGTTATCGCGGACGAATCCAGCAGGGTCTGAACCGGGATGTTATATCTTCCCTTCCCGTCCTTCATGAGGAATGTCTTTTCGTTACCGGACATTATGTATATCCCGATCTTCGATCCGCTGTACTCCTTTTCCAGCGTGAGCACAAAACCGTCCTTGTCGATCTCGGCGAAAAGAGTCCCGTCATTGTCGAAATAATACTCGCGGTCTATGGAATATCTCAGCGTTCCGTCATATGTTCCCGATGTGTCGATCATCGTCATTATGCGTATCGGATCGGCGGTAAGGCCGCCGATGTACAACGTTATCGCTGATGCATTGAGAAGCGTCTGCAACGGGACGATATAATTACCGTTGCCGTCCTTTCCGATCGTCGTCTTTTCGGACCCGACCATCATGTACAGTTCTGTCTTCGATCCGGAATAATCTTTCTTCAGCGTGAGCGCAAAACCGCTCTTGCCGACGGTGCCGAAAAGCGTGCCGTTCGCGTCGAAATAATGCTCCCCGTCGATCGCATATTTCGCGGTCCCGCCGAACTGGCCCGAGGTGTCCACAATGATCATGTCCCTGACCGGATCTGCTGCGAGGCCGTCGATGTACAGCGTTATCGCGGACGAATCGAGAAGCGCCTGCATCGGAACGTTATATCTGCCGTCCGCGCCCTTTCCGATGATCGTCCTTTCGGACCCGATCGTCATGTATATCTCTATCTCCGAACCGGAGTAGTCCTTCTTCAGCGTAAGTGCGAAACCGTTCTTGTCGATCTCGCCGAAAAGCGTGCCGTTCCCGTCGAATTGATGCTCGCGGTCTATCGAATATCTCGGTGTTCCGTCATACGTTCCCGAAGTGTCAATGATCGTCATATCGCGCACCGGGTCGGCGACGAGCCCTTCGATGTACAGCGTTATCGCGGACGAATCGAGCAGGACCTGCAACGGAACGGTGTAATTGCCCTCGCCGTCCTTTTCTATCATCGTCCTTTCGGACCCGATCATCATGTATATCCGTATCTCCGAACCGGAGTAGTCCTTGTTCAGCGCGATCGCGAAACCGTTCTTGTCGATCTCGCCGAAAAGCGTGCCGTTCCCGTCGAATTGATGCTCCCGGTCTATCGAATATCTCGCCGCCCCGTCATATGTTCCGGACGTATCGATGATCGTCATATCGCGTACCGGATCCGCTGCGAGGCCGTCGATGTACAACGTCACGGACGGCGAATCGATGAGCGTCCGCAGCGGAACGATATAGTTGCCGCTCCCGTCCTTCTCTATCATCGTCCTTTCTGACCCAGAGAGCATGTACATCTCTATCTCCGACGTTCCGTAATCTTTTTTCAGCGCGACCGAGAACCCCTTTTTATCGATGATGCCGGAAAGCGTGCCGTTCCCGTCGAAGGAGTGTTCCACGGTGACCGAATATCTCGCCGTTCCGTCGTATGTTCCCGACGTGTCGATTATCCTCATTCCGCGTATAGGGTCGGCGACGAGGCCGTCGATGCACAGCGTTATCGCGGACTGGTTGAGAAGATGCTGCAACGGAACGACATATCTGCCGTTCCCGTCCTTTGCGACGGCTATTTTATCGGTCCCGATCATCATGTATATCTGTATCTCTGACCTGACATAATCTCCGTTCAGCGTGATCGCGAAACCGTTCTTGTCGATCGTAGCGGAAAGTTTGCCGTACTTATCGAATGAATAGCTTTTGTCAATGGAATATCTCGCCGTTCCGTCGTACGTTCCCGATGTGTCTGCGATCGTCATGTTCCTTACCGGGTCTGCTGCGAGGCCGCCGATGTACAGCGTTATCGACGGCGAATCGAGAAGCGTCCGCAGAGGTATCGTGTACGCGCCGCTCCCGTCCTTCGCGAGGACGGTCTTTTTGCCGCCGACGTCCATGTACACCTCTATTTTTGACGTTTCGTAATCTTTCTTCAGCGTAAGGATGAATCCTTTTTTATCAACGGTGGCGGAAAGTTTGCCGTCCTTATCGAACGAATGCGCGATGTTCAGCGAATATCTCACAGTTCCGTCATACGTTCCCGATGTGTCAGTTATGGTCATGCTTCTTATCGGATCCGCCACAAGGCCGCCGATGTACAGCGTGATCGATGATGCGCCGGTGAGATATTGCTGCGGGATCGCGTAATTGCCGTTCCCGCCTTTTGTGAGAACGACCTTTGTACCGCCGGACATCAGGTACAGTTCTATTTTCGACGTTTCGTAATCCTTCTTCAGCGTGAGCGCGAACCCGCTCCTGTCAACGTATGCGGTAAGCGTGCCGGCGCCGTCGAATGAGCCCGCGATGCTCAGCGAATATCTCGCCGTTCCGTCATACGTTCCCGAAGTGTCTATCATCATCATCTGGGTGCGTATCCATATCCTGAGACATCCGTTCGATACCGCCCATATCCTGTCGAAGTCCCAGTTCCTGAACGCTCCTTGGGACAATGTCCCCCACGCGGACACCTTGGTCGCGGAGTGCGTGCGGTTCCCCGTTATCTGGACGCCCTGCGACACTTCGGTGAAATAGCAGTCGACGGGCTCTTTGGCCGTGCCGTCCGCCATACCTATGATGTGGCCCGCATAGCGCACGCCCGCGGCGCTCTGTATGCCTCCGAAGGTTGCGCTTGATGTTCCGGCGGCGGCCACCCTTCCGCCGTTGTATGCCCTGGCGATCGTTCCCGACCCGGCCGCGGAGCCGGCGATGCCTCCGGCCGCCATGTTGAATGTCAGGGCGATCTCGCTCTCTTTTACCAGCCCGGACGCAGTGTGCGAGAATGCGCACGATGCAGAGACCGATCCGATGTTATACACGTCGGACACCGTGTTCCCCGAGGAGGACGAACCGATCGTGCCTCCCGCGAACGTCTCGAATGTCTCTTTCACATTCAGGTCCGTTGTCTTGACGGTCTTGATGTTCACCGAAATGTCGCTTGCCGCGGATACCGCCCCAGAATTCCCCGAGGCGGATATCTTTGCGTTCGACGCTTCCCCTATTATGCCTCCCGCATAATTGTACGCGTACGTCCTGAGATCGCATATGTACTTGTTGTTCTGCGGCTGAGGGGAAGAAGTTGCCGTGAAAGCGAAGGTCGAATCCGCCGCCGAGATCACGTTGCCCGTGTTCTCGCATCCGTAAATGTTCCTTACTCCTCTTCCTGCTATGCCGCCCGCGGATGATACGGCCGTGAGGCCGCAATCGTATGTTATCGTCAGATATCCGAAGGGGTCGTTGACGTTATGCGATCTGGAGACGTTCACATTCGAGAGCACCTCGGCCTCGTTGCGGCACAGCGTGACGGAAGAGGACGGACCTCCGCTCCCTGCGATGCTTCCGGCCGCGGATGAGAGGGAGAACTCCGCGGGCGTATCGCGCAGGTATATGCCGCTGTCGCTGACGTTCGTCAGAAAGTATGACGGGTTGGCCGACGGCGACAATATCGTCACGTCGGCGACCGTCGCGTTGCCGAGACAACCGAAAAGGCCCGCATATACGTTCTCGGATCCCGTCAATACCGCTTTTATCCCCGTTATCGAGCGACCGTTGCCGTCGTAGGTCCCGGAAAATGGTGTTACCATGGTCCCTATCGGCGTGAAATTGCCTCTTATGGGGGCGGACGCCGAGTGCGACGTGACCGTTATTGGGAACTTCGCCGTGATGCCGAAATCGTTTCCGTCCAGGGTCCCGACGGCGGTCACGGCATTCATGTCTTTCAGCAAAGCCGTGTTCGCCTCAAAATCTATCGCCCCCGTATTGATCTGCGCTGTCACGGGAGATCCGTTGAGATATATTGTCGCGGACGTCGTCTTGTTGGCCGCCGCCGCGCTTAACGTTATGCGCCCCGTCACCTTCCCGGCGGACACCGAGACGGTCATGAGGACCCTGTCCCCGGGATAGCCGGCATCGTTGAAGACTATGTCCGACGTCTGTTTGTAATACGCACCCGCATGCTTGGTGTATGATGATGACATTATGCGCAGATCGTTCGCCGACGATATCAGATACGGGTCCGCGGACGTCCCGCTCCCGCTGAGTTCCGGTATGTTGCCGGCGGCCGTTGCATTCTCTCCGACGATCGCGGCGGTCAGCGGCAAAGCGACCACCAGCAGTACAATGAGCACAGTATTTATTCTCATTTTCTCCCCTTGCAGTATAATTATGATATTAGATATAAAATACGTTTGACTACATGTAAACTAACTGTAATATACACCGACGGCGTTAGCAAAAAAAATGGTAGCCAGCATCACGATGGGGAAGGAGAAGATCAGCGCCGCGGCGGGCGTCACGATAGAGGCCGTAATGATATCGTCCGGAAGGTTCCCGGACGCATTTCTCTTCTTTTTGAACGGCAGGCCGATACCGATGACCACCGTCCTCAAAGATGACGATGCCGTTGAGGCGATGCGCGTCGCGTCCGGCGGATGATCACTCCGACATCCTGAGAATACCTTCCATGTCGATGTGCTCGGAGATGTTCTCGAGCATCGCGTCCAACGCCTCCACGTACGACCCGATCTTATCGTTGCTGTGAACGCGGCGTTCGCCGCACGGCGCGTCGTCCTCCTCCGGTAACGATACGTTCATGTGTGGAAGGACGCCCATGCATCTCATTCCCGTCAGCTCTTCGATCCTCTCTATCCCGCTTTTCAGAATATCTTTGTCACCGTAGTACTTGTTGATCACGAACCCTTTCATGAGCCTGCGGCCTTCGTCGCCGATCAGGCGCCATGTTCCGTAGATGCCCGCGAATACGCCGCCCTTCTCGATGTCGCCGATGAGTATCATCGGTATCTGTCTCGCGACGGCGAAATTGACGTTCGCTATATCATATTCGCGAAGATTTATCTCCGCCGGGGAGCCCGATCCTTCCACGACGACGGCATCGAACAGGTCGCACAGTTCATCGTAAACTTTCAGCGCATGCCCGAACTTTGCGTTCCGGTCCATATTCTCGGGGTCCGCGGCACCGTTCGCGACCGTGCGCAGACCGCCGGGCGAGGGTTTGATGAGTATCGGGTTCATCCTTCCGTTCGGTTTTATGTCCGATGCCCACGCCTGCAGCGCCTGGCCGACTCCTATCTCCGAACCGTCCTCGGTCGTGAACGAACGCGATGAGAGGTTCAGCGCCTTGAACGGCGACACCATGATCATCTTCGAGCGCAGATATCTGCAGAATAACGCCGAAATTAATGTTTTTCCGGCGCTCGACGACGTTCCGACGAACATCATCCTCATCGTGAGACCCCCAATATCCTGTCGAACTTTTCCATATCGAGCGACCTTTCGAAGACGTCCGCGAGTTCGTCAAGCGTTCCGTCGAGTATCTTGTCGTACGAAATATCGGAATATTTCGACGGGACGTACCTTCCGGTCATTTTCAATATGTATCTTCTGAACGGCGGTTCGTCGAACAGCCCGTGGACGTACGTCCCGAACAGTTTGTCGGCGGGCCTTGCGGAACCTTCGTTCACCGTCCCGTCGTTCTGCCGCAGAACGAAAAGCGGTTTTTCGTATGTGAGCGTCTCGCCCGCGTGTATCTCGTACCCCTGTATCTCACCGCCGGCGACCGCGAACGTTCCTTTCACTTTGGATCTTTTTCCGCCGTTCCGCGTCCATTGCGTTGTCGCGTCGAACAATCCCAATCCGTCCGTTGCCGATGCGGCGCCGCCCTCTATGCCTTCGGGGTCGCTGAGCGTCCCGCACATCAATTGGTAGCCGCCGCAGATGCCTATTATCGGTACCTTTCCTTTCATCTCTTTGACCGCTCTGTCCATTCCCGCGGACCGCATCCACCTTATCCCGTCCATGGTGTCCTTCGTGCCGGGGATTATTATCATGTCCGTCTCCTTCAGGTCGTTCGGGTCGTCGGTGTATCTGACCGATACGTTCTCATGATACAGCGGGTCGATGTCCGTGAAATTGGCCATCCTCGGCAGTTTTATCACCGATATCCTCACGCCCGCCGCCACGGTGTCGCGGATGTCCATCGAGTCCTCCCTGGGCATCGGCATCCTGATGTGCGGTATCACCCCGAGCACGGGGATCCCGAGCATGCCTTCCAGTTCCCGTATCCCTTCTTTGAGCGACGATGCGTCCCCGTGCATGTTGTTCAGGATTATCCCCTTCATCCTTTTCCTGTCCTCCGGAGAGAGCAGTTCCACCGTGCCGAGCGCGTACGCGAACCCTCCGCCCCATTGCATGTTCACCACGAGTATGCAGTCCGCGTCCGCTATCTCGGCGGCGCGCATGTTCGCGATGTCCTTATCGTAAATGTTTATCTCCGCCGGGGACCCGGCGCCCTCCATTACGACGTACTCGTATCTCATCTTCTGCGTGCGCACCGCCGTGCGCACAGCGTCCGTCCCCGCCGTGGGAACGAATTTTTCGTAATACGAATTCACGTCGAAATCTTTGAAATGCTTTCCGTTGACGATCGCCTGCGTGTTCCTTCCTTTCATCGGCTTCAGAAGTATCGGGTTTATGTTGTGGTCCGGATGCCTGATGCGCGCGGCCTTCGCCTGCATCATCTGTATCGACGCTATCTCCGAGCCGTCGGAGGTCACCATGGAGTTCAGGCTCATATTTTGCGTTTTCATCGGAGCGACGGAATATCCTTTTCTGGAGATTATACGGCACAGCGCGGCGGCGGTTATCGACTTCCCCGCGTCGGACGTCGCCCCGACGACCATGATCGCCTTTCCCGGGACCATGAATCTTTTCTTTGCTTCGTCAAGTATCCCGCGCAGCCGTTTGTCCGTCGGTTCTTCGATGCCCAGTTCTTTGATCCGTGACGCTATGTGCCTGCACACCTCCGTCCTATGGATAAGGTGGCAGTAGAGGCAGCTCCAGTACCTGCCTCTGGGCGTCGTTATCTCCTCTCCCAACTCGGGGTCGCCGCACGGATGGAACGGGCAGAAACAGTATGTGCAATCCTGTCCGAAATAATGGCACGGTCCGTACTCGCAGTCCGGATTCGGGCCCGTCCACCCTTTCCCGATCTCCTCTTTGACCTTCTTC
>Ga0209628_10002678_pt1 | contig 12194 bp, 7 predicted proteins | sample TergutCu122P4_FD_187285 | JGI IMG/M metagenome (GOLD analysis project Ga0209628, IMG submission 187285) | Cubitermes ugandensis P4 segment gut microbial communities from Kakamega Forest, Kenya - Cu122 P4 (SPAdes) (version 2) | ecosystem: Host-associated > Arthropoda: Insects > Digestive system >...
TATGGACTTCACGTTTCGCAAGGAAAAGGTTTGCATTTTATAACCGGAAGTAATCCGTGAGTTTCCTAACCTACAGATTCAACAACCGGACCTGGTACTGAAACATAAACTTACATCCGTCCAAAGAATGTACCGAAAGAACAAAATTTTTTGATCTTCACGAAGTTTGTCAAACCGAATGTGTTGACGTTTCAAGGCAGGTATTTAGGAATGACATCATTACCACAAGGCCTCTACAGTATTTTTTAAGCGTCTGATAATATTCTGGATAAACACAAAAACCATGCATAATCATATGAAGTTTTTTTTGTTTTTTTGTTTTACATGCAGCAACTGCTTACTTAAATTTGTTTGTAAATATTTAGGTAAATTTACCATATTTGGTTTCGATTATGTGTCATATAAGCCTAGTAAATGCAAGCAGTTTGATAGGACGACGAGTCAGTTTCGTGGAGAAATGTTAACCATTTTTTCTTGAAATATTCTAAATCAGATTTTTGGAACTGATAAAACACAAGGGACAATTTCAAACGGTAAGAAAATAGTACCAACTGTAAGATTATTACTGAGAAATGTAAATGAAATATGCGTAATGCACGGAAATCGTCCTCCTATTTTTGAGGGAATTCGAGTAATTAGTGACAACTGGACAGGCAGTGAACGTATAACGCAACATGGAGGCACCTTCATGCAACCATTGTTGCAGTGGAAAAGCAATGAATATTACACAGCCTGTTTGTGCATTTGTAACCTTAGGTATCCAGCATGCAATGCGCATGCGCCATATCTGTGGCCTGCCCGGCCCGATTTTTGAAAAAAGTTTTTGTATATAAAATGTGGGTTTCAAGTTTCTCTACAAGTTTTGTTTGCAATATTTTTCATTCTAAGAAGAATTGAGCGAGACATGATCGAAAATGTAATGTAAACCTTATTCTTGTCCGATTTTAATGAAACTTGCATTTTCTAAACATATTTTCGAAAAATCCTCAAACTTCCTCTTTCATGAAAATCCGTTCAGTGGAAGCTGTGTTCCATGCGGACGGACGGACACATGACGAAGCTAATAGTCGCTTTTCGCAATTTTGCGAACGCCCCTAAAAAGCGACGTGTGTATTTCCGTCAGTATTTCTGCTGCTTTTATCTTCATAAGCTGTTCACCCCGTCACGTATGATACTAACTGCTGCTTTCTGATTTAGTTATTTCAAATTTCTGTTGCAATTACACCTTGAAAATTTTGAAATGTGGTGCAGGGAAAGGATGGAGATCAGTCGGACCGATCATGAAGAATAGCATAGCAGGAAAGAAACATCCTACATACACAGTAGAACAGAATGAAGGAAGGCTAATTGGAGTGTTCACTTTTGGGATAAGTACTGGCTTCTAAAACACGTTATTGAAGAAAAGACAAGGAGGATGGGAATGCGAGAAAGAAGACGTAAGCAGCTACTGGATGACCTTAAGGAAAAGAGAAATTACTGGAACTTGAAAGAGTGTTCAGTAGATCGCACTGTCTGGAGAACTCGCCTTGGAAGGGGCTGTGGACCTGTTGCAAGGCAGAATAGATTGTCAATAAACACCAATTTTAAATTTATAGCTGAATTATAATAAATGAAACATACGACGAGTAAAAGAGATAACGTTTTCTGGGACGACTAAGTGTGCTAGTTCGGAAAATAAGTCCAATCTTTCGCAGACTTGTTCTTTCTCCATTTGTAGGGAATAATATCATTATTTCGTCGTTTATGATTGGACAATTCGGTTATTGTCCTTGAAAAGTAAAGTTGTCCCCGCGTGCACCATAAAGGCGCAAGGGGGATTAGAAGTATCAACTCACCTCATTCTCACCCATTTTACCCGTTGAACGTGAGTAGTCAGCTTTAGATCCTGGCCGCTTTACCCACGTGGAAAATGCTCAAGGCGTCATAGATTAAGTGACGGGGCAGATTCCACTGCCGGCCTGTCCGCAGTCAAGAAGAGTAAAATAACTTTTTCTGCAGGGAATCTATACACAATCCTAGGATTCCAGCCCTGTGCATACTACGCTAACCCGGCTGCTTCACAAATAAGTACGAGTATATTCTTATCCAATTTTTCCACCCCCTCGGTTCAATGGTATTTCCTATCGAATCCTTAATTTTGATCATAGTTATGATAATACTATATTTGTTCAAAATTCCTATGGCAGTGGAGTTGAGGGTTTTGTGGCATTCGTTCTGCCAGTTCAGAAAGCTGTAAGACGTGAGGTGGTTGAGTGTGAAATCGTGATATCTGGAATGCGCAGAATCCGCTGAAAGTGTCTTGAATTGTTTCAAAACCTACGATCCCAAAGGATGTTGTAGGGATTTTTTTATGTTGCATGCGTGCCACGCTTATCTTTTGTTCCAATCTTTACATTAATCCCCTTTGGTATTTCTTTTACAGAATAGGAATCCTTTTCACTGGAGTGTTCTCTCAGTCCAATTAATTTTGCCACAGCCTGAAATGTCACCATCACAACAGTATATGCCACGGGTGTTACTTTTGATAGTCGTGGTGGAATTGGAATTAAGTTTAGGAATTTGCTAGATTGCCGCATTGTGTTCATCTAAGGCTTAGTAATCGCAAGATAATGACTTTTCTTCGCACAACATCTTTCAATTTTTACTCAGATCAATTCTCGGTCGGGACTGCAGGTGTCCTGACATTTTCCTTTTAATTTGTAGTAGAATAATATTTGAGTTCATCAAAATATTCCAGGTCGGTTTCTCCCCCATCCTTTCCATTTCATTAATCCTCAAAATTCTGAAACTTCGTTTGAATAGATGTAACTCTGTCAGTTGATATATTGTCACCTCTGCTGGTATTACTTTTCTCAGAGATGTGACCTAATCGTAGATGGGAGTATAATATTACAAGGACTTCTGACAATAACTTGTAAAGCCGTCTGTCCTATCACATAGGTGCATACTCCCAGAAACCTCTTAGTATTACTAGTGTTCTCTTACAATTTAGTGAAAACCCTATCATTATCCATTGGCCCATCAGTTACCACAATCGAAGTCAAACCAAAATAAAATGCTAACGCGGCTGCCAAATTGTTGTTTTACTTACCACGAAACGTTACCCTGACGAAAGGTGCGTACTTTTCGAAGATTTATAACCACACATAATTTCATAATTTAAAAGTACGTTTCGCTAGTGACACTTCCGCCTACAATTTGGCGCGTCCACCTTTTTATTATTACTGATTGTAGCACAATAAAACTCACGGCTTTTGATTGTTTTGTGGTACAAAATGTTCCTGCAAGGTTCGCGTGTAATTCAGTTAGTCGCACTTAGTTCAAACAGGAAGCAAACGCGCGCGCGCGCACGCACGCACACACACACACAGACGCAAGGCATTATGGTGACTTCACAGCCCACATAGTTTCCTCTGTACGAAGTAAATATTTTAAATAAATAAAACTGGAGTGGGAGGATTGTATTCACGTGGCTTATGTTGTTATCTCGTCTTGGTCGCTTGTAAAGACAGCAGAGAACTTTTATCTTGTTCATCTCTGTGCGCTTATATCACTATTTCGTATAAAGGCCGACTAATGCTTACCTATATTATTCACACCACTTTATTGGGACTGTGTTATTCCATGTTTCCATTCCATCCTCTAGGAATGCGACCTATACATTTCCACAGTGAGGTCAACCAAATTTGTACCACATGTAAAATTCAGTTTATTGAGCAGCTTGTATTTTACATCTGGCCCACATTTTTTTATCTTACTGTGGAAATGCATCAGTCGTACTCCTTTAGGATGACCTTTTGATGGCTGAAACATGTCGGAGTAACACAGTGCTAATAAAGTGGTATAAATAATTTAAGAGTGCAGTAGTCGGTCTTTATATGCAACAGCAATGAATCTTATGTTTCCTTAGAAGATGGCGCTGTTGATTACCTGAGAGATACAAGCTCGTGCAGAGCTGTGCACAGTGGAGTTAGTCGTCAAGGTTGCTTGATTGTTCCATGGACAAACATCTCCACATGTATTCATATGAGTATGTCCAAATTTGAAATCCCTGCTTCAATGCCTTGGCACTTTAAACAATATTTCAATTGTCGTAATGATGCTGATACTTAGATAATTTTGTGTTCAACTCACAGTTGTTTTAAATGGGAAAAGCCACGGTCCTACTAGATACGTTGCTCTTCAGGCATTCTGCGATAGTCTCGTACCTACGAGAAGATACTGGTCCAAGAGAACAGCTTAATTTCTTGTAGCCTCTTCCACCAGTCGAAAATGTTTATATTGCCACAATATTATGCACGATACTCTGTGTAAATGCCACTGATTCGTGTCGGTGTTAAACAGTCATTTTTGTGTACATTTTATAGCCCGACTCTTTAGTTTATCTTTACTCGGATTTCAGCATGTGCTAAATATCCTTATATGTAAAGACCGTTGTAGAAGCCCATGTGGGTTGCCAATTTTGGGAAAGATTTCTTCCTTTGGTGTTGTTTATTTAAATTGTACTTTGTACAGGCTATTTTCCACGATTGTGGTACAGTGCTGAAAAGAAAGTCTCCTGCTTTTTATGGCTGTCACTTCCAAACATGTGATGGAAAACTCTTCATTATTCGGAAGTTTCTTTCGTCAGGAAGGTTGCTTTTGTTTCCACGTGCGTTCGAAAAAATGCGATAAGCAAACATTAGCTTCGTTATGTCTGGCCATTTGTTTGTCTGTCTCTCCGTCCGTCTGTCCGCCTGCCCGCCCGCCCACATGGAACTCGACTCCCACTAAACGGATTGTCATTAAACTTGATGCTCGATTATTTTTCGAAGTTCTGTTTAGAAAATTCAAGTTCCATTAAAATCTGACTAAGATAACGGGTACTTTACTTGAAGGCATGTGTAACTTTATGATAGTATCTCGCTCAGTTATTCTTAGAATGGGAAATTTTTCATACAAACCTTTTAGAGAAAAACAAAGCACAATTTATGTTCAATGAACCCCATACCCGAAGATTGTGCCGTTTAATAGGTAATGTGGAAAAGTATGGAGAGCTGGAGAGGTCACAGATGGAAATACAACAAAGCGCGTGCGCTTCTTATGCTGGATAATTAAGGCTACAGACACATTCTAATAACATGTAATAATTACTGCTTTTCCACTGCAAGAATGGTTGCAGTAAAGCGCCTCAAAAGTGCGTTACATGTACATTACCTCTCTTCTTAATACTACACTTCGCTTTCCCTAACATTGTGCGCCTTTATAGAAATATTCCACTAAGGTAACTGATTTGAATTAGTTGCTTAGTTTAATCTAATTCAATTTAAAAAAAATTCTTGAATTAATTAAAATTATATTTTGCATTCGTTTGTTTTAGCTTATGCTTTTTGCGAGCTTTCATTTGAATATACATTCTAGGGAACTGAAGGACTACAAATATTGTCTCTCTGAAATGTTAATTTTTATAGTTTTGCTTAGGTACGCTTGAAGGCTACTGCCTAAAGAATCTGCTGCTAAGAAATAAACAAGAATTACCGATACCTCTGTCCGCATTGCAGGATCGATGAGTGCAGATACGAGTAAACAGTTGTCTTTCGGTAGGAGACGTAATATTGCTCGTGCTAACAGGCTATGGTTCAACAGACTTGAAAGTTCGTGGTTTATATTTTGTGAAACTGCAACTTCGTAGCGTCCCTCAATGGCTGTGACGTAATACGAGTGGACAAATAATTGGGATTTTATGGCCAGGTAAGGAAATTATCTAATTTTTCCGCTAAAAATTTAACTGGTTTGTTACTGGTAAAATTACAAAAACTGTGCTTAACTCACAATAATATTTGTCAAGTTAGAAAAAAAGGAGCATTTTCATAAACTTTTTAAGGCTACCTTTCATCTAAATTATGTAGGAAATTCATTTTCTATCTCACAGAGAACAGAGTCTTGTTCATAAAAACCAACAGGTTAATACTGCGTGGGGATGATCAGGATTTGTTGTGAGAATCTTATGAAATACGTAAGTAATACGTGTGTGACAAAGTACACAGTGTCTAAATGTTACAATTTATGTCACTTACAATTACCACCGGGTTTTAAATGTTTAATAATCTTAAGAAAATAGAGTAAAGACTTAGCTCGTAACATGGATCGTGCAGTGATGACCGAAATTTTATCTGTAGCGTCCGACAGATAACAAGAATTTGAGTAGTAAAACCATATTATTTTCTTGAAACCTTGTGGAATGTGCACATTGTCAGTGCCGCATACAGGGGTGTTAGTTTGTTATAGACCTACATACCGTAATATTAAGATACTGTACATAGTGAGGCACAGAATAATACATTCGCCATGTTAATGTTTTATCAAGGCACACAGGTGTATTCTTATGTGACTTCTACAACTTGCCTGGGAGAGGGTTGTCGTTATGAAAATTTCACATTCTCTTAGACATGTGGCTATCTAGAGCCTGTGTGACATTTGGTACTGGGTCTATATTATATTATTTTTAAGACCTTTTTCATACCGGGATCCGGTGTCGCCAGAGGACAAATGCCAAATACTGCATACTTAAAATTGACAACAAGAGTTCTGAAAAACATGGCTTATCTAAAACAGCATTGACACAGCCCAGAAAGGTCTGTACCCGGCCTTTCTACTGATCCTCCTCGTCACAGGAATATCGGGGGGGATTGGAGACGACAGGGAAGATGCGCAAAATCGAAGTTACAGAAAACAGCCTCTTTTTCTGAAGTCAAACCACTTAATGTTTACTAGAGCACACACTTACATCATGCTTGCTGCCTTGATATTTCCGAAGTGACCCGTGGATAACGCTTTCTTGTCCTTTGTAATTACGCTCTGTCAAATTTTTTAAAGTCAGGCCGGAGTCGCCTGACTGCAGAGTCGAAGCGGTTTTTTTAAAATGCACCGCCACAAACGTCACTTACTCTCTTGGCCAGCTGACATCCATTTTGTAATACGATGCCCTCACACCTGCAACAACGGTTGCTAAGCGGAGAACCCAAGGCCGGAATAGCAGAGTCAGCAGAACAAACGTTTACTTGCCGACGCAAACCGTACAAATATTTATAGGAGTTTTCAAATAACACCTTCACATCTCAGGGAAAACTTTTCCCGGTTTCGAACCTGGAACGAGCGACTTCAGGTCTAATCTAAAGTCATTCGTATTCGGAAGGTAGGAAGTTCAAATCTTTCCTGTTTATTTCTTACTCATAATAAATTATCTCTTTAGTGTATAACTGAGAAAAAACCAGAGTTATATACAAGAAATGAGAATTTTTGTATTTTACAACACCTTCAGACGCATGTCGAAATAGTGGCCTACCTTAAAATAGGTCGTGGCCAATTCTTTCCACATTCTGAATTTATTTTGACAAATTTTTGTGTCACCCGCCTCTATATATTTCGAGCAATTGAAATAGTCGTTAAACAAAGTAAGATCCTTAGAGATTTTTGTAAGTAATTACTGCGTGATTATAATTCTAACCCTCCGCCTTAAAATATATCCTTTAAGACAGATTTTGTCCAAATTTTTCAAAGATAATTTTGCTTCTGCGATAACTGGCGAGACAAATACGTTTATCGCGGAATAAGAGAGATTAGGGAAGTTGAGAAGAATGAGCGCAGCCGCTCGGATACGTTTCGGGAAACAATTAAGCAGGACGTAACATATAGGCGTAGATCGACTTTTCCCAGCAGGAGCAGCAACGCCAGCAGCAACAAGAACAACAACGTTAAGATACGATGCAAAATAAAAACAAAACGCACAGTCAACCACAACTCTATTTAAAAAAGAACATCACTTTTATGCAGTTAAATTTTTCGATTCATACCGACTCATCATCAGGCCTTCCTACAAACCCTTTAAAACACAACCTTTCTTCAAGCTCGCTGCGCTGTACATTAGTGAGATCTCACTAATTCTCTTTAAAATAATATTAAAATTTTGACATTATTCTGTAGCACATGTAAACTTTTCTTTAAAAAAAACTCTTTCAAAATTTTGTCTAGTTGAAAATATATTTTTATTAAAACAAAATCCTTAATCGACATGAGTAGTTCAGTCCCTGCACGAACAGTTTATACAAAGGGATGAAAAAAATGTTTAAGATTTGAGAATGCTAATTCAGTATCTTAGCATTCTAGTGGGCTCTTTGTATTAAGTCTGAAGTTTTGTGAAAACATGTGTTATTACTTGATACACATATTTGGCACTGGATTCATGCGTACCTAATTGAGTGGATTACTATTTTCATTTGATGAATGAAACAGCCGGTGTTTGAATCCCCATATTTTTATAATCACAGCCAGAATATAGTCACTGTCCAAAGTAGACCTGTGTGCACGTATGGTAGTTTATGTTGCCATTTTTATTACTTCTAATGTAATAAGAACAATGGAATTGTCATAAAACTACGATTAATAACGCAAGCTACGATTTCGTCGAAAATATTAGAATGTGGGTACATATGATGCCTTTCTGCAATGTGATCCTCTCGACAAGATGTAGGGCGTGAATTGGGAATGAAAAATACGTTACAAGTGCGCAAATTAACTCACGATTAAGGTTGCTCACACGCCGTTTCAAATAAACGATTAATTGAGCGGACTGGGGGAGCATCATTTTGATGTCTTCCAGAAGCTTTCATCTCTCGAAATGGCAGACAACATAAAATACAGAGTCGCCCATCCCAACTTGCCACTTGTGTTCTGTGCTTATACGTTATTCTGAGTTTTAGAACGTAAATTGTTTTCATTAGTGATGTGATTACGTTTAAAATTGTGTTTAATTAATGAAAAAAAGCAGAGAGAAGCAAAGCTAGTTTTATAGCTCGAAGCAGTGTTGGTTTTTGTGAAAATTTCCTCTATTGCCTTCACAAACTTGATTTTAATCGCAAAGTTTAATCTCGAACCTTCCGCAAATATTGTCTGAAGAGACAGAAGATTGTATGATTTTTGTATTTCACGTCTTTTCCCAGGATATCAAGTAATCTAGAACAGAACATGGCAATAAAGTATGATTTACGAATTGGTAGGATTTCGAAGATGTGGTTATAACCTTGATGAAAGTAATTTCTTATTCTAGGTAAATATGAACGAAACTGACAATTTGGGAGCTTCTTCAATTGCTGATGTTTTCAGTGCTATTTATTTTCAGTAGAGATTATATTTGATTGTAACTGTGATAACCATTATTAAAAACTCTTTCTTTGTTTAGTAGTTGTACCTTATAAATACAAACAACATATAGTAAAACACAACTCAATTAATGATTTCATTAAGGTGTATTTCTGAAATTGTTTCTTTCAACGACATGTTTCGGCTCTAGTTATGAGCCATTTTCAGGTCGATTACTTTTCTTAGTAAGGTAAAATATACAATTAGCAATGATATTGTTATTGTTACCTACGAGATCTCGTATAATATATAAAAAATTTTAACGTTGATTCCACTGTATAGCAGTATTAATATTAAGTTAGCTGCACCTTATTTAGGGCACATCTTTTACCACAAAAATGGAAGGAGTGGTTCCGTGTCTGATGTAATAAGAGAAACTGTTACATTTAAAACTTTATCCTCTTTTATTCATATTCAGGCTTTTAATTAAAGCCTTTAAAGGTGTATTAGGCTTGCAGGTTAACGGTAAAGACAAGAGATGTATAGATTTATGATAAGGAAATATCTAGACATACCGCCATATGGGAAACAGAACGGCTGTTTCCGAGCTTACAGCAATTTTTAATGTAGATTAGGCGAATTTTAATAAAAATTGGCTTTATAAAATTACAGTGGGTACAGAGATATTTCCGGGTGTAAAGCAGTCGGTTGGTGGCCTCATCTAGCGCCGAGGTTAGAAAAAGATTAGAGTTGTACTTCTACGCTCCCTGCTTCACTTCATGGCAGGTTATAGGGTGAAATTGAACCTCACGTTTGATATTAACAGGTGCACCACTGTAAATTATTTGCCAGATACAAAGAACATTCGATTGCATATTTGCCCAGTGTTATCATGTTGCTTAAAAGTTGACCTAAATGTGATGCAATGTAGGTTTCAAAAATATTGCCAGAGTTAACGGCTTCCCCTGAAACATGCGAAGTGCAACTACTCTCAGAGAGTATCTGTTGCGCAAGAAAATGGGTCTGTCTGAGCAAGCAGACACAAAATTTATTTAGTAGTACTAATTTCGAGACTCAACTTCTCGAGCGTATACGAAATGCAAGCCAGGCTGATCTCCTAAATTCAACTCCACACCCACACACATTTTTTTCCCATCATCCTGTCGCTGGGCACCACACACTGTGATGAATTTACGAAAATCAAAATGATTTCATGTTTTGAGTCACCTAGTGGCCGCCATTCATCAGAGAAATGGCTGTTGTATTGAAAAAGGATTAGGAAAAAGGCAGAGATGGAACAGAGAGATTTACAACGATTTTACAGAACATCAAAAAGGGAATTAAATAACAGTAAAGAAAAGAATTGTAAGACAGGAGCAATTGTGTGTATGGGAACATTATTGCAAAACCGTTGGCAGAAAAGGAAGATGAAAAGAAGAGGCAGATAATTGAAGAGCAGAACAGCAATTTCAACGCAACAAAAGGGCAAAAGGGCAGTGAAGCAATATGAAAGAACAAATGGAGAATTGGTGAGTGCCAACACAAGGGGAGCATGTAGACCGAAAATTAGTGAACACTACAAAAGACACCAGAAATAAAGGAATGGTTCCTCAAGTGGCGTCTGACAAACCAACATGCACGTAGCGTAGGAGATTAAAAAGACAAAGATGGACAGAAAGGAAATTGGTCTCATTTAGGACGTCTTCTGGACGAACGTTTTGTGGCAAAGCCTTAATTGGGTAGCAGGCGAGATAGCATAACTGTAGCAGTCGGTGTCTGATCGTCTATGAGGTCTGCCGTCATGCGATGGACGTAGTACATTTCTGTTCGGTGCTTGTTACTAGAACCCCATATCTGTCAGCGTAAAAGAACCCCTTTTCAGAGATGTTTTGTAACAAAAATATACTGAATCAAATACAGTCATTGCCTGTGTCCAATTAGTGTGGTCAGTGAGGAAAATGTGGCTTTGTATGGTCATCAGTTTCATATTAAATAATTTTTTACCAAATAAGCGTTTTACAGGCTTTGATTTTCAATAGTAAACCTAATAAAACGGCGTAATTTTTAAATTCTTATCTTCTTTGTGCATGCGTCAATGCTGTGCTTGTTTTGCCCTTTGATAAACAGCCCGGTGTTGTTGGTTTTTATTTAACTGATCAAATAAGATTTTAATAAGGAAACTTATTTCGAAACTACATTAAAGACAACAGTGTAGCTCGAAATACGTTTCTCTTGATTTAGTTATACGCATCAAATTATGAACCATATGTGAATTCTCATAACCGTAACAGAGTGTCAAATTGTCAGTTCTTTCTATTTGCGACTGACAGTTGTTTATTTAGCAGTGTAAGGAGTGCTCCGGCTGCTTGATTTTGATCAAGCGTCACTGCAAAGTTTGAGACTAACATTTCAAATGTTGCAGCAACAAACGCCAACATATTTCCAAGCATGTTTTGCTGCTAAACATTTCTGTCATCTTCCTTTTCAGTTCGTAATTTTCGCCCATTACCTTACCAAGGAAGCTCTCGAAGGATATGGTGACTTAAAAATAGGAGGTCAAGTAATTCGCACTGTAAAATGTGCAGATGACACTGTGCTACTAGCTAAGGAAGGAATGGTGCTGCAGTACGTGACTGACTGACGAACTGAAATTGAAATACCCTATGGAATGGAAACGAAGTAGAAAATCTAAAGGCAACCATCCCCAATACAGTTCATGATAGATCAAAAACAACTGGAGAATGTAGAATATTGAAACTGTTCGAGTAACATGCTAACAAATGATGCAAAATGTGCACATGAAATGAAATCCAGGATTTTCATGGCAAAAGCAGCACTCAACAAGAAGAAAATTCTTTTCACCAGCAAATTAACCTTAATTAATGTCTTCTATAGTTATTCGACTAATACAAGAACATAAATGTTCTGATATTTATTTATTTCTCATATGCGGAAGAAACTAATAAAATGCTACATTTGGAGCATGGCTTTGTATGGTGCTGAAACTTGGACACTTCGGGCAGCAGATCAGAAATACCTGGAAAGTTTTGAAATGTGGTGCTGGAGAAGGATGGAGA
>Ga0209628_10002679_pt1 | contig 12190 bp, 4 predicted proteins | sample TergutCu122P4_FD_187285 | JGI IMG/M metagenome (GOLD analysis project Ga0209628, IMG submission 187285) | Cubitermes ugandensis P4 segment gut microbial communities from Kakamega Forest, Kenya - Cu122 P4 (SPAdes) (version 2) | ecosystem: Host-associated > Arthropoda: Insects > Digestive system >...
CTGCCTATTGGCGGACCACATGGGTATTCGCCTTAATGTTTAACACGACTTTCTTCGCGTTATAAGAATGGTTTTTTTTTTTTTTTTTGTAAAAACTGTCGGGGTATGATACAAGAGGAAGTTTAAATATCTGCCATCTGGTGCTTTTCACATGCAATAGTATTCCGTAGGGAAGAGTTTACGTTTTCGCTTTATTCATCTGTACTTCATTAAACAATGAAATGGGTTGCGTAGCTCCCAGGGGCCAGGTCGCCAGGCGACTAAACTCAACACGGTCGCGCCTAATACTTCTGTATTTTCAGTGTGGAATCTTTGCATCCTTGACCTCACATGGCAGTGCGGAATGTTTGGATGTCAGGTCAAGGTAATATATTGACATTTGGTTAAAGGGGCTGGGGAAAAACCACGAAAATCTTCGACATGTTTTATAGGCGTTTTGGACGATATTTGCATTCGGTGCCCAAAGAATTTCAATTTTTAGACTAGTAAAGTGCGATCCTTATACCGGAAAACAAAGAAAAAATAATTATAAGGTACTGACTATCGTCTATCATGTTTAGAGTAATTTTTTTTTTCCTGGCGCTACAACCCCCATCGGGGGTTGTATTTTATGGCCCTCTAGCGGGCTTTAGCCTCCTCGCTTGCGAGGTTTCATGATCACATACAACGACGCGCCACAGACGGTAGGACTCCTCTGAACGAATGATCAGTCCGTCGCAGAGACCTCTACTTGACAACACACAACACTCACAAGACACAAACATCCAAGCCCTGGGTGGGATTCGAACCCACAATCGCAGCAGGCGAGCGGCTGTAGACTTACGCCTTAGACCGCGCGGCCACTGGGGTTTAGAGTAATTAATTTTATGAATTTAGTTTATCGCCTAATATTTACATGGTAATAAGAATATAAGGCACTGCATTTCGGGGACAGGATCGGTTCCCTTCCACACGCTAAAATTGAGGTTAAAACCCCGAAACCTCGCCCGATTGTCGTGGTTATTCTGTCTCTGGGCAAACCACAGCATTTTAATTGACTCAACAAATGCTCCTCGTGTGTGGTGAAGTGACTGTTTTTAATAACACAGTTTTTGTTAACAGGGACAAGAGGCGAAAATAATTTTGGTAAAATGAGCAGCAGATAGTAAAGCGTGTGGTAGGATAAACGTAATGTGATGAAGTGATGTGGCGTAAAACGTAAAGAGATAACTAAAATTGCTTGGTAAAATCATGAAGAGTTAATGAAACACTTTTTAATAAAATTGACAAGAAATAATTTTTTGGGTAAAATTAACAGTGGGTTACAAAATATTGAACAGTAAAATTAAAGGGAGATTAATAAAAGTACACGTGTATGTGGTAAATGATTAGAACAGGTTGTTATGGAGAAAAACATATCTTCGACTCTTCAAACCATATCACGTACATGAGTGAATTCTTCTCTTGTTTGGACGAGGCATGAGTTAATGTGGCCACAGGGAACACATGCTTAGTCCCACAGGTTTCAAGAAGAAACTCCTCTAAGGATGCTTTGTTGAGAGGATGTTCAAAAGGACTCAACCCTTTCACTTGGGAAAATGTAAAGATTCATTGTAATTCAGGTTTGAAGTCAAAAGAGTTTTATTATTTATGGTACGTTTGTGTATAAATCACATTCCTCAAGCGGACGTCATTGAGGGATGAAAAGTGAGATTTTTACGAGTGACTTGAAGATGGTGAAGACCACATAATGGAACGAAGACGGCATTCTGAACTAGCAGGAATCAAAGCGTGGAACCTTGTTAAAGGTAGAACTGGCCAGCTTAATTTCAACACACAAACACTTTGACGACAATAGTGTAGTTAAGAGTGCGGTCAGGTTCAGGCACAAATGCGCACTGCGCCCTCTGTCCTGGCACAATCCTATGGAACTAATGGCTTCAGGTTAGAGAAAGAGAGACGTGGTCTGTTTAACGACGTTTTCAAGGGACAAGTTTCTTGGTAACAAACAATATTTTTGAATTAATGGAAGTCAAGGAATGTATGTAAGAATTAAAAAATTTGGCACTTATTCTGAAAACTGCGCGATGGTGTTGGGTTTGTGGGTAGGAGAGGAAGTGTCGCTTTTTTTTGGACTTTCATTACAGGATCGAAAAAGCAGGGTGAAATGTTCCTGAAGATGACATATTGCCGGAAAGTGGTTTAGCGTAAAATGTTAAAATTATTCGACATATGACGGTATCACGGCTTCAAATCTACTGGGATGTTAGGCCATTTAGGCTGGTAAATGGTTAGCGACGTTTCGGAGGGCAGTAATGTCTTGATTTTTATGGTCAAGCAGTCCAAGAAGAAAGAAGGCTTTGAAAAAGCGTAATTTCAGGCTCCTGCCGCGATATAGATGAGACCCGCGTTCTGCTGGGATATTACGCAACCTACTTTGGTAATTCTTTACCGATGTTTTGCACCTATATTTTGTCCCGAAACGTCTTTAAAATTACCACTCTACGCTGCGTAGTATCCCAGAATAGCGCAGAACTCAAGGCTTGTAATGTTTGAAGCAGAAGATCAAGCCACTACTATCTTTCGAAACACCGGTAACCATTTACCAGCCTACATGTTCTTACATCCCAGAAGACTCACAGATACCCTCTTGTCTTGGACAGTCATCGCAGTGTGTAACTGGGCAACCCTTGAAAGTACCGTTACGGATCACAGGCTTTTTCCTTTTGCCTTGCAACCCAGTAGTTTGCTATACACATGGGACTGCCAAGGAAAGTGAATGATGAAATACTGCTTCATGTGCCATTATAGATTCAAGACCTGCTAGATACGACACCAGGCAGAATGACAACCCTGGTGATGACGACACTAAGCTGCTCCTATGCGTAAATATTTACGAATACAGAAGGTGTCTTGTCCAAAAGACTCGAGTGTTCACACACACTGCTTTGAAAACCTCACGTCTCATTCATGAAAAAGGAAAACGGAATTCCCAAGAAAGACTCGGTGGTGCGCCGTCTTACTATTCTTCAAAATATCCGGTGAAAGGAATGGATATCGTATAATTAATAATCTTTGAATAACGATAATAATGATGATAATTATATAATAATAAATGAATGTTCGAAAAATATCTTTCTTTTATAGTGATATCGCAGCGAGATTTGTGTCTGTATAAAAATTTACTTGGTTGGGTGTGAAACTTGGTCGCTAACATTGAGGGAGGAACGTAGGCTGAGGGTGTTTGAGAATATGGTGTTGAGGAGAGTATTTGGACCTAAGAGGGACGAGGTAACAGGGGAATGGAAAAATTACATAATGAAGAGCTTAGTGATCTGTACTCCTTACCGAATATTGTGCGGGTGGTAAAATCGACAAGAATGAGATGGGCGGGGCATGTGGCGCGTATGGGGGAGGGGAGAGGGGTGTACAGGGTTCTGGTGGGAAACCTGAGGGGAAGAGACCATTGGGGAGACCCAAACGCAGATGGGAGGATAATATTAAGATGGATCTTCAGGAAGTGGGAGGGGGTTTTGGGGACTGGATGGAGTTGGCTCAGGATAGGGACAGGTGGCGGACACTTGTGAGTACGGTAATGAACTTTCGGGTTCCAAAAAAACGGGGAATTTCTTGACTAGCTGCAGAACCAGTTAGCTTCTCATGAAGGAATCTGCTCGATTGAGTAAGTAAGTTCTTCGTTCCAAAGTAATATGTGAACTTGAAATAAATTTCGATCATGAATAGATGAAGTATGAACAAAATATACTTAATAGAGTTTGCTAATAAGTTCTATATGGTGACATTATTTAAAGATTTTTCTAAAATTCGATGTTTCTTTTTGGAATTTAAAGATAAGTCATGAGGACTATAGCCCTCTGAAACCTTATCTTAGTGGATTACAGCTCAGGAAATTTGAAGTCACATGGAATATACTGACCGAGACATAAAAATCAAGTGACTGATGAGCCGATTTATTATTTATTTAATGTGAATGGTACAAATGTGTCTAGACACCGTGTAATTTTTCTGTATCTTTACTTCTGTACTGCACTTCCGCTATTCAGCGTGTTGGTAGACAGATTACATTTCATGTCCAAAGCAATCTACAACCTATCTTAACCAGGTGTGTCCACCTTATACATCTTTAAAAAAGTGGCTTCCAAACCGTGATTTCCGGAACCCTTGGTGTCCAGTGGATCATCGAATACTACTTCTCAAGCCAAATTTTAATTTTACGAAGCCACCGCAGAAGTCATATCTTCTTACCGGTAATAGGGAATTGCTGTAATGGCGCGATAAACTGAATTGGCACTGTCATTAATCGGCTGTATTTGTGAGAACCGTTTAAATTAAAGGTTAAGGGCATAAAGAAAGAAGAAAAATGAATTTTTGAAATTTCGTTTCGGAAAACAAAAAATTCACAATCATCACCGCATACCAATGGGTTCAGTTAGATTACATTAAATTTTAATGCGTCTTGGTACACTTCTTTTTTATTTTACATTAAAACTGTATTCAGTCACTTGGACTCTTTTAGAGATGCTGTACATTTTATTGTTTTACATATCAGACAAATACTTGACAGTATGGATGGGGTTCCAAAAAAAGAGGGGGGGGGAATAAAAAATAGGAAACATTGCTCTGAATGTACTTGTACCATTTACTGATGATGGTCGAATGAGCAACCGAAATATGTCGTATAGAAATAATAATAATAATAAATAACATACAGTGTTCTGGTGTTGTGTTTGAGTGAATTGGATTGTTATTGGTTAACTAGAACAAAGGAATGATTAGACCAAACTGATTGGAAGATCATTGATTTGAAGATACTTAAAGATTATGTTCCAGCATTACTTTTATATAGGGGTAAATTGCAAGGAGGAGAGATTTTTCTACTAGATGCTGAGTATGTATTCAGCCAGTCGTGGCCATGGAAGATTTTAATGCACTGTACTAATATTAACTTCGAAACACAGAGGATAAGATTAAATTCCCAGACACTATATTGTGTAATTCAGACAGAATTTTAACAGAGAACTTCTTGAATGCAGCTATATTCTAAAAAAAAAAACTGTTGTATTCACAGGCCGTTCCAAACAAAGCTCAAAACCTGCTAGCATATCAATTTTTTTAATTAATTTCGTGAATAATTTGTATTTACTTCTACGTATTTAAATTTGTGTGATATAATCTCAAAGATTCGCATGGTCGCCGTGTTTGGTAGTCACAACCTAAAGCCACTATTTCATCAAACTTGCCCTTCTATGTTTATGATCAATTTCAAATTTATCACCCTCGCTTGTGTCCTTTATTATACGCCGTCTTCCAACCAAAACCTAAACAGATAAATACACGGGGCGCCAGGTTACAATTTGACATTGAGCAAAAATACTGTCATCATTAGAACTAGAAGGAGAACATCCCGGTTGCCAGGATGCCATTGCGACTGAATTTTGTACTATGACGCTTAATGCATGTGAGGCCTTATTATGCAACTTGTTTATGTCACCATTCTGGCACCTAGAAGCGTCTCCTAGATTTTTTGGAAATTTGTGCATCCCTGCCTTAGAAGGTCTTATTATCATGTATCTTTTGATGACACTAATATAAGTGGCGCTAGTGTCGTGTCAACTTCACCAATGTGCTCGTTCACCGTGTTAGTGATGCAGGTTGTACGAAGTTACGGATTATGACTTTGGAGTATTTTCTAACGTCATAACGATCATTCCAAGTTTCATGATACATGATCAAGTCCTGTAAAGTTTAGAGGGAGCAAGGGGGAAAAACACAGGCACTTCCACAGACAGCGTGATGATTTCATGCGACATAGAATACTTCAGATATTCTGTGGAAGGAAAATAGATTGAAGATGAGTGCAGTGTTATTGTAAGGTATACATTATATCAGTGTTTCTCAACCGCCGGGCCGCGGCCCAGTACCGGGCCCTGGCATCAATTATACCGGGCCGCGAGAGGTTCTCCTAGAATTTGTCATTTTAGTTTTCTAAGTATTTTTCATGAATAGATATTTTATAGTGGAAGTATTATGAGGACAATAATATTCGTGAATGTGTCGAAACGCTCAGACCCAAAACGCCTAAGTAACATCTGTGTAGCAAATGTCAGTGACCAAGATTTATTAGCGCGATGATTGATAAATAATTTAAATGCAATTTTATATTTGTCAACATGCCACACCGTATACATAAGTGTACTAATACTCTTCATGATTATGCCATAATTAATTATTAATGTTGTTGTTTTCTTGGCGTTGCAACCCATCGTGGTTGTATTTTCACAGTCCGGTAGCGGGCTTTAGCCTCCTCGTTTTCGAGGTTTCCTGATCACACACAACGACGCGCCACAGTCGGTAGGACTCGTCTGTACGAGTGATCAATCCGTCGCAGAGACCTCTACCTGACAACACACAACACTCACAACAGACAAACATCCATGCCCACGGTGGGATTCGAACCCACAGTCTGAGCAGGCGAACGGCCGAAGACATACGCCCTAGACCGCGCGGCCACTGGGACCGGCAATTAATTATTAATACTTATGTTTAACGTACGAACTTAAAAATATTGGAAAGGTATTTACGAGCAAATATTTTGGGACCTGGCCTTCGTCTTATAAAAAAAGAATTTACCGGGCCGCGGTCTCGCAAAGTTTGAGAAACACTGCATTATATGATGCGAGCATGATGCAGCCTGTTTGTTGCAGGATTTCCAAAACGCAGTGCAGTTTTCGATCCCACGCCAGTGTGCGTGGGATTTGTGTTGGACTAAACTGGAACAAAGTTTGTTCACATTACTTTGTGTTCACAGTCTCTATCATTCCATTAGTGCGCCATTTCTATATTCATTCACTTGCCAACGACGCTTTATGCTCTGACGAATTTAATGCGTCTTTCTATTTCATATTAAGCATTCGAACACCAACTTCCCGATTCAAGCCAGACCCCCAACCAAGGAAGTAATTTTCTTGATGTGACGCATATAGATGAATTACACGGTGTAGTGTTGAATAGCATTGAGCACTGGACTAACCGATACGTTCCGCCGCCATCTAACGCCAATATTTCATAACAGGCGATGTCATATTAAAGCCGATGTGATCGATTCATTCAAAGAAACACGCGCTTTAATTTTTCGAACGAATCTATCCACATTTCTTAAGAAAACAATTATTATTGTAAGTTAGTCTTTGTACAGAAGTGACAAGCATTATGCAGGTGACAGATGGGCGGGACATGTGTCATTTATATGGGAGAAGAAAATTTCATATACGCTTTTGGTTGAAGCCTGAGGAAAAGAGCTACTTGGAAAACCTAGAGGTAGATGGAGGGATAATGATAAAATGGAGATCTGTTGGACTGAATTGACTTGGCTCTGAATAGGGACAAGTGACCGGCTGTTTTGAAAGCGGAAATGAAATTTCTGTTTCCATAGAATGCGTGGAATTTATTGATTAGATGAGAAACTATTTGCTTTCCAAGAAGGACTCTGCTCCGTGGTTTGGTTGGTTGGTTGGTTGGTTGGTTGGTTGGTCTGTCAATCAGTCAGTCATAAACAAGTGAATGGATTTTCGCTGCGTTTTTCCACCATTTTGTACGTCTTCCCATAAGAGTGCAATAAATTTTATTTCTGTCATTCTCTTATGCACAAAGGGTCAATTTAAGTTGCTGCTGTAGTTTGAATAATTTACAGGACGTGTGGCTATTAAATGTCGGGTTCCGCTTCAAACAGAGCATCTGTATGAGCAGTTCAAACCCATTCAGAGCCTGCATTTTTTTACTTTATAATTAATTCGGCATTTCCATTGGAAGCACCACAATGCCCCGTACAAGCCTTTTATCCAAGTTTGTAAATATACTTAGAAAAAATATATATATATAAAGTATATATATTTTAAAGTATATTCTTATATATATTCTAAGTATATACTTTTATATACGTATTGCTACCCAAAAATTCGGGGAATTTAAACAGGGCGCCCGAACTTGTTTTATGCACTTCCGCCCCTAGATGTGGCTAACAGTATGCTTTGTGAATCTGTGTGCCAACAGTTGTGACGCTAAGAGGACGTTTTATTAAGTTCAGTGCGTTTTTGTGAGGTTATGTTTTAGTGATCCGGCGAATTATTTTTACAACTGATATGACCGATTTTAAGGAGCAAAGAATCTACATCAAATTTTGTTTCAATAATAAAAAACGGCTGCAGAAACCCACCGAATGCTACAGAAAGACTTCGGGGATAATGCTATGAGGCAAAGCAAATCTTTTTATGGTACAAACGCTTCTGGGACGGACGAAAATCTGTCGGCGACGATGAGCGTTCTGGACGACGGTCGACAAGCACAACACTGGAAAACATAGCAAAAGTTTGCGAGACTATCCGTGCAGACTATCCACGATGGTTCTGAGATAGTAGGAATGTCATACGGGACCTTTCAACGCATTTTGGCGGACAATTTGAAAAAGAGACACATTTCTGTGAGATTTGTGCCAAGACTGCTGAGCGTCGACCAGAAGGCCCTTCGCGTTTCTGTCTGCAGGGAACTCAAACAACAAGCCAGAGAGACCCCAACTTCATCTCCAATATCATAACCGGTGATGAAATATGGGTGTATGGTTATGACCCTGAGACTAAACAGCAGTCGTCGCAGTGGAAGTCGCCAAATTCATCGCGGCCGAAAAAAGCGCTTCAAGTTCGCAGAAATGTCAAGTCCATGTTGATCGTTATTTTCGGCATCCAAGGCGCAGTCCACAAGAAATTTGTACCCCCTGGTCAAACCGTCAATGGCAAGTTTTACTGTGTTGTTTTGAAGGGGCTGAGGGATGGCCTTCGGCGCAAAGTCCAGACAAGTGGAAGAAAAACAATTGGTTTCTCCACTATGACAACGCGCCCGCTCACACATCACTAGTTGTTCGACAATTCCTGTCTTCCAAAAACATTACAGTGATTCCCCACCCCTCTATTAGCCTGACCTCGCCCCCTGCTCCTTCCTCCTATTCCCCAAGATGAAATTACGGCTGAAATGGGGTCGTTTTGACACGACTGAGGAGATCCACGCAGAAACGCAAGAGGTTATAGTCACACTCACATTTGAGAACTTCCAGGGATGCATGAAATCATGGAAAAAAAGCTGGGATCGCTGTATACATGTCCAAGGGGACTACTTCGAAGGAGACGGTGGAAAGTAGGAGTTACGGTAAGACACTTTTTAGGGTCAAATTCCCCGAATTTTTGGTTAGCCCCACTTGTACTATATTCTAAGTATATTAACAAACTTGGATAAAAGGCTTGTACGGGGTGTTGTGGTGCTCCCATGGAAATGCGGAATATAAATAAATATTATGTCTATATATATATATATATATATATATAAGATTGGCAAACATTGCCTTTTACACGACTTATTCTCCCCAGGAAAGAACATTGATTAGACTGCATGTACATCTATATGCTTCATCGCCGATAGACGATTTGTTAGTCTTTGAGTGATGCTGCAAAACCGCTCAGTGACAAAATTTGGCAGTGACCGATTTCATTCTCCTAAGAATACCTTTCATGGGCGGTGTACCGGAGGAGATGAAGTACTAGTGATCACTGGAGACATAACCTACAAGAATTTGACGCCTATTCTATTTGAAACTACAAGGAGTGACAGTAAGAACTGTCCGTCTTCGGCAACCCACGTGTGAGAACGGCGGTAACTTCCAGGTCTTGGTGTGACAATACGAAACTGATACCTCTTATTGCACTTAAGTATTTCCAAAATTTTACGTACAGGGCTACGAGGTTTTGATGTTTGATATCGTGTTGTGTTATGTCGTATACTACATACCGTCAGCGAATTATATTATATATAGTGTATTTTAAGATAATATTTATTGATAAAACTTGTGTTGACGGTGTGCAGAACTTTGTTTCTAGACACGTTACGTTTTCGTGTCTCTGACATCCGATTATTTCCATCTTACCTGTGAGCGGTATCTGATGTAGATCAGAGGCAGTGTTAAATCGCGGATGAAGTTCTGATTTAAACCTAACGAATTAGTTATTGGCTTACAATTTAACGTAATATGCCCTGATAAATAAAATTTATATGTACATGCAGACAAATGTGTTCTGCTCCCCGTCATGAAGACGTGTCAGGGATTTGAGGTTTAGCTCCGCTTATTCCTAACCTCGGCATTCGATGGAGTAAAGTGGTTAACTTCACGACCCGACTACTTTACCTCGAACCGGTATCGACGCCTTGTACTTCAGAAAAATCCCTGCCGTTGCCACGAATCAAACCACTATTCCTCGGTTGCCCGTTCGGAAACCTAGACACTCTACCGGCTGCACTCTGTAAGCATGAAGACAAAACTGTTGTCCCGCATCGTAGGGCCACATCCTCTTGCAGTGTTTTCGCTGGAACGCACGAATTTCACGGTCGCACAGTTTTTTTTTTTCCCCACAAATTATACAGCTACGTTTAACCCTCTTATCTTGTCAGTTATAAATCACCCTTGTCCGGCTGGAAGGGACCCTCGTCGTCCTACAGAAGATGTTTCTCAAAAGTGAAACAATGATACTCCCCCATTTTCAAAAGTTAACACTTTCATCGGGACGTCCCAGGCTTTGACCATTTATCCATCTGTGAAGAATAGTTTCGAATATGAAGATAAAAATGAAGCACTGGTGGAATTATACTGACAGGGGCAACAGGAGTATTCGGAGAAGAACATGCCCCAGTGCCACTTCGTACATCACAGATTTTAAACGGATTTCCCCGGGATACAGGCGATTATAGGCTGGGGACTAACTGGCCGAGTTAAGCCTAACAAAGAGTGAAATTTATCTATTTATGTATATGATTTCAGTTTGTGCCTCACAGAGGACAGTTCTGTACTACAAAAGTCAAACCATTACACTCAGCAAAGTCATGGGAGTTTATGGAGGGGAAAATAACACGAATCGTAGGAAAGAACTGTGTAGGCAAAATGCCGAGTTTGGGAAATATTAATCTTATATATATATATATATATATATATATATATATATATAAATAAGGTAAAGCTGTCCAGTAACAGGCCTGAACAGGCCCAGAGGTTCCTGAGAAGTTAAGGCTCCCAGATTTCGTGACAACGGCACAGTATGGTGGTAGGCTGTCAGCCTTAAGCGTCGGCCGCCTTTATCCCCAGAGATATTCCTGGTATTAATTTTCACTAGGGACTGAGTCGGCCCCAGGGACATGTTTCCGTCGGAAGGAAAGGCATCACTGAAAAATCCAGTGACACCACCGGGAATCGATCCCGGTTCCGTCCGACTAATAGCGCAGCGCCTTAACCACTACGCTACCCCACGACCCATATATATATGTATCGGTGGCATTTTAAGCTGTAGTGGCTGAATGGTTTGTAAATAGTTTTCTGTTAAAGTCGTAAACGAATTCTCTTAATGCTTCTAGTCTTCCACAGAATTTTATTACGAGTGGTTTGCCTTATTAACGAATTGGAATACAGCAGTATCTTCGAACATTGATCTTGTCGTGACAGTATTGTGAATAAAATTATTGTATTTATAGCGAAGGTGGGACGGGATAGCCCAGTCGGTATAGCGACTTGCTACAAGCTGGACGGTCCGGGGATCGAATCCCGTTGAGGGCGAGATTTTCCGCACCGGCCCTGGGGCCCACCCAGCCTCCTATACAATGGGTACGGGTCTTTACCGCTGTAAAGCGGCTGGGGCGTGGCGTTGACCACCCACCCGCATTTAGCGCCGAGGTTAAAGAAAGAGTAGAGCTATACCTCTACTCCCCCTCTGGGCCTTCGTGGCCTGTTCTAGGGTGAACTTTACCTTTACCTTTACCTTTCATTTATAGTGCAGTTAACACGCAGTCTACATACAGTGTATATAAAAATGTGGGTAATATAGCGTACGCGATGACACCGGTGATATAAAGTTACGAATTTAAAAACCCTGATTTATGTTTCTAGTAGCAACTTTGTAAGTTACCTGTCTGCTGTCATGACAGCTATAGAAACACAGTGCAAACACTTAACTGTGCAACTCGGACGATCTTATAAGCGTAAAAAGTAAATCTGTTCCTGTCGGCACCACGAGGAGGTACTGTGGGACTAGGGGTACATCTGCTCTCATTCTGTGGGACTAGAGGTACATCTACTCTCGTTCTGTGGGACTAGAGGTACATCAGC
>Ga0209628_10002681_pt1 | contig 12186 bp, 12 predicted proteins | sample TergutCu122P4_FD_187285 | JGI IMG/M metagenome (GOLD analysis project Ga0209628, IMG submission 187285) | Cubitermes ugandensis P4 segment gut microbial communities from Kakamega Forest, Kenya - Cu122 P4 (SPAdes) (version 2) | ecosystem: Host-associated > Arthropoda: Insects > Digestive system...
TGCGGTATATTTCAAGATGGTATGACACACCCGAAGAAAGAGATAAAGATTACGAAGTTCCCGCTGAATACAATAATTACGGATATCCGGTTTATAGAATTTCTACTAAAGAATTAGCGCCAACAATGAACGATACGCGGCAATTTAAAACGATACTTGATAGGATAAATATCGTGCCTAATCCTTATTATGGCGGCTCTTTCTATGAAAAGAATGCTTTGGATAACAAAGTTAAAATAACTAACCTGCCCACAGGATTGAAAAATGGCTCTCCTGTTACCATTAATATTTTCACTGTGAATGGAATATTGGTACGTACTTTAACAAAAGGTGATAAAGAAACCTCTTATGTTGATTGGGATTTGAAAAACTATGCCAATATCCCAATTGCCGGAGGGGTGTATATTATTCACGTGAACTGTCCCGGAATAGGCGAAAGAATGTTGAAATTCTTCTGCACTATGCGTCCAACGGATTTGAATAACTTCTAACCACAATTAATTAGTAACATTAAAAATTTTAGATTATGAAAAAAATATATAGAACATTACTAATTTGTATCATGCTCGGTTTTTTTGCTGTTGCATTTACAGCAATGGCAGGAAACAGGGACCGTTCCGGTCAATCAGGTGCCCAGCACCTTCTTATTGACCCTTGGGCACGCTCATCCGGTTGGAGTTCATGCGGCGTAGCTGAAACACGTGGCTTAGAATCCGTTTTTAGCAACGTAGCAGGAATTGCCTTCACCAAAAGAACAGAAGTCGCCTTTACACGCACCCAGTATCTTGTAGGCTCCGGTGGTGGCATTAACATAAATGCTTTCGGCGTAGCGCAAGGCTTAACTTATAAAAATAAAGAAACCGGAAGAAAAATAGATTTAGGAACTATAGCCATTTCTGTCTTTGCTATGGGCTTTGGTGATATTTATAGAACCACCGAAGAAACCCCAGATGGAGATGGTTCGATTTTCTCCCCTAAATTGAATATTATTGGTGTTCACTATGCAAAATCTTTTAACAGATTTATCCATGGTGGCGTTTCTTTTAAAATTGTCAACGAAAGTGTTTCAGACCTTCGCGCAAATGGCCTTGCCATAGACATTGGCGTGCAATATCTTGCAGGTGCTTATGACAATTTTAAAATTGGAGTTACCCTTCAAAATTTAGGATTGCCTACAAGTTATAAAGGAGACGGTATTTCCATTAGGGCAAAACAAGAAGGAAAAAAGTATGTAGCCTCTTTTGAACAAAAACAAGCTACGTATGAACTTCCCGCTCTGCTTACCATTGGTATGTCTTACGACTTCCTCTTTTTTGCAGAACAATACCAAAAAATGAGTAAGGAAGACAAAAAAGCAGAAGGTTTAACCCGCAACGATGCCGTACATCGTATAACTGTAGCCGGCTCTTTCACCGCAAACGCATACTCAAGAGATAATTTTGCTATTGGTGTTGAGTATGGATTTATGAAATATTTGCAAGTGAGAGCAGGATATTTAATTCAAAGCTTTGAAAAAAGAAAAATTGATGGTAAGAATAAGGTTTTCGCTAATCAAGACAGTTTCTACTTAGGACCCAGCGCAGGTGTTTCTGTGGGGGTGCCTTTATCTAAAAAAGGAAAAAACAATCAGCAACTCTTGATTGATTACGCTTATCGTTTTACGAATTTCTGGAAAGGAAGCCATTATATCGGATTAAAATTCTGTTTGTAAGGCTTATTACCTTTTCTGTTTAAAATTAAAGAGGCTTGAAAAAGCCTCTTTAGTTTCTTTTTTTACTAACAAAAATGAAAAAAAATGAATGAAATTAAGTACTACTCGGAAGAAAGTTTAAATGCTCTTAAAAATGAGCTGCATTTGTTGGAAACAGTTGAAAGAAAAAAAATTTCAACAGCCATTGCAGAAGCCAGAGATAAAGGCGATTTGTCTGAAAATGCCGAATATGACGCTGCTAAAGAAGCGCAAGGATTACTGGAACTCAAAATCGGGAAATTAAAAAATGTAATTGCAAGCGCCCGCATTTTGGACGAATCAAAAATTGATACTTCTAAAATTCTCATCTATTCCATTGTTACTATTAAAAATTTGGCTAACAATATGGAAATGACCTATACGATTGTACCCGAATCGGAAGCGGATTTTAAGGCAGGAAAAATTTCTGTTAATTCGCCCATCGCAAAAGGACTGCTGGGTAAAAAGAAAAAGGAAATCGCTACCATTCAGGCGCCGGCAGGTACTCTATCATTTGAAATTATTAATATTGCCAGATAATATGGATACTCTATTTGCAAAAATTATTAAAGGCGAAATTCCGTGCTACAAAATTGCAGAAAATGAAAACTATTTTGCATTTTTAGATATTCGCCCTTCTGCCAAGGGGCACACATTGGTGATCCCAAAAATTCAAAACGACTATATCTTTGATTTATCCGACGACCAACTTTGCGGCTTGGTTTTGTTTTCCAAAAAAATTGCAGGCGCATTAAAAAAAGCCATTCCCTGTAATAGAATCGGAATTAAAGTGATTGGTTTGGAAGTGCCCCATACACACGTTCACCTGATTCCCATTCGGGTGGAAGGCGATATGAACCACGGTAAAGAAATCCTTACATTTACAGATGCGGAATTTAAAGAAATTGCAGAAACAATAAAGTTAAATTTGTAAAGTTAAAACTCAAAGCCTTGAACTTTGAAACCAAAATCAGAAACTATGAACAAAAAAAACATTTCCGAACTCGAGCAAATTGCCATGCAAGTGAGACGCGACATTATTCGGATGGTACATAATGCCAAATCCGGACACCCGGGCGGTTCGCTTGGCTGTGCCGACTTGATAACTGCCCTGTTTTTCAATATTTTGAATACAACGCCCGAGAGTTTCTCCGAAACAGGAGCAGGGGCGGATATGTTTTTCCTTTCCAATGGACATATTTCACCGGTCTTGTACAGCGTAATGGCGCGAAGAGGTTTTTTCCCAATAGCAGAATTGGCAACCTTCCGTTTTTTGGGAACACGCTTGCAGGGACACCCTACGCCAAAGCACAAGCTGCCCGGAATTAGAGTAGCTTCCGGCTCGTTGGGGCAAGGTCTGTCTGTTGCTGTGGGCGCTGCCCTGGCAAAAAAAGCAAACCATGACCCAAATCTCGTATATGTCTTATGTGGCGATGGCGAACTGCAAGAAGGGCAAAACTGGGAAGCAATTCTTTTTGCCGCTGCAAATAAAATGGATAATCTGGTTCTTATTGTTGATTATAACCAAAAGCAAATTGATGGCTCAATTGATGATGTATGCAGTTTGGGAAATCTACGCGCTAAATTTGAAGCATTCGACTGGAATGTAGTTGAAATGAACGGAAATGATATGGGGGATATTCTCAAACAAATGGCTGAATCAAAATTACTTACCCATAATAATAAACCAACGGTTGTGGTTATGCACACCGAAATGGGTATGGGCGTAGATTTCATGATGGGAACACACAAATGGCACGGCTCGCCCCCTAACGACGAACAAGCGCAAGTAGCCTTAAATCAACTTCCGGAAACTTTAGGCGATTTTTAATTAATTCTTTGGGTCGTGAAAATAATTTATAGATACCTCTTTAAAAAATTTTTAGGACCTTTCGCCCTCACTTTTTTCTTTGCTCTATTTATTTTGTTAATGCAATTTCTTTGGAAATATGTGGATGATTTGGTAGGCAAAGGGTTAGAGCTCACCATTGTATTAGAACTCCTTTTTTATGCTTCAGCTACTTTTATTGCTTTGGCTGCCCCTTTGGCAGTGCTGTTGTCATCCCTCATGACTTTTGGAACAATGGGAGAACAATTTGAAATTATTGCCATGAAATCTGCGGGCATCTCTTTAAGAAAACTGATTTTTTCGCTGTCGTTGTTCTCAGTATTAATTGCCGCCGGCTCCTTTGTATTTGCGGATACCGTAGCACCAAAAGCACTCTGTAAAATGAAGATGCTCATTAGAAATATTCAAGACCAAAAACCAACGTTAACTATTGAAGAAGGCATTTTTTATACGGGCTTCGATAATTATACCATAAGAGTGGGAGAAAAAAATAGAAATAATGTGGATATTTATGATATTATTTTGTTTGACCACACAAAATATCAAGGTAATGTTACTTTTACTTATGCCAAAAGAGGTAAAATGGAAATGACTGAAGATAAAGCGTATATGCTTTTCTATTTGTATGATGGCTTTTTTTGGGATGAAAGTTCAAATGCCGATTCTCCGCAAAGCAACCCATTAATTCGTTCAACTTTCTCAGAACAATATAGAAGAATTGACATTTCTTCTTTCCAGTTTGAAAGAGCAAACGATGACTTCTATTCTTCAAGCCAAACACTCTCTAATAAAGAAATTATGCAAATGATTGATAGTTCTTTGATTACTATTAATAAACACAATGAAGATTTGGTATCATCTTTTTTAAATTCCTGCTATTATTTCAAAAATTACATAAGTGACGATACGGCTGATACCATAAATCAGAAATGGTCAGGCACATACTACCGGGTGTTAAATAATAGAGAAAAAACAGAGATGCTTGATAAAACGTTGCGGCAAAAGAATGATTTTGTTACCGAATTGAAATCAAGCGAAATGCTTAATAAACATCTTAATATGAGTTTGGCTTCATATTATACCGAGTGGTACAAAAAGTATGTTTTCGCTGTGGCATGCATTATTTTCTTTTTTATAGGCGCACCTTTGGGCTCCATTATTCGTAAAGGCGGCATTGGAGTGCCTTTGGTCATTACGGTTGCTTTTTTCACAGCATATTTTTTTCTTTCCATTTTCGGAGAAAAAATTGCAAAAGGCGGTGCGGTTCCTGTTTGGTTCGGAATGTGGCTATCTACCTTGATACTCGTACCAATTTGTGCATTTCTTACTTATCAGGCATCCGTGGATTCGGCGTTGCTTTCTTCGGAAGAACTGCATAAAAAATTACAACAATTTAATCTGAAAAAAATATTTTCAAGAAAAAAAAATGAAAATACTACAGCTCACCCCTAAACCGCCCGTTCCTTCTGTTGACGGTGGCTGTTTGGCAATGAACCAAATCACTTCCTGCTTGCAAAGTACAGGAGTTGAGGTAAAAGTTGTATCCATAACTACCGCGAAACACCCGATAATAGACTCCAATGAATTTGTTGAATATCAGGAAAAAACAAATTTTGAATCGGTCTTTATAGACACAAAATTAACTGTTGGCAAAATAGTTGCCGCATTGGTAACAAATAGTTCCTTACAAGCCAACCGTTTTATTTCCAAAGAGATGGATGACAAATTGAAAACCATACTTTCGCAAGAAAAATTTGAAGTTGTGATTTTAGAATCTGTTTTTGTAGGAAATTATATTGAAACGATAAGAAAATATTCACAAGCCCGTATTTTTTTGCGTGTCCATAATATTGAATATTTGATTTGGAAGCGATTAGCCAAACAAACGAAAAACCTCTTTAAAAAATTGCCGTATGGGTATCTTGCCCACTCATTGAAACGATTTGAATTATCATTATTCAACAAAATAGATGGTTATTTTCCTATTACAGAAGTAGATCACACGTTTTTCAAAGAAAAATTTCCGCATCTCAGCAGTAAGACCATACCATTTGGCATAAAATTATCTGACTATCCATACCAAGAGTCTAAAATTGAGGAAAATAAAATGTCGTTATTTCATTTAGGAAGCATGAATTGGCAACCCAACATTGAAGGAATGGTTTGGTTTTTGGATAATGTTTGGACGATAATTGCTGAAAAATATCCGCAACTCACTTTTGTAGTTGCTGGAAAGGGGAGTACATCCTTTTTTTACAAAAAAAACTATAAGAACTTACAAATTTTCGATTTTGTTGAAAATGCGCAGCAGTTTATAAATGAATACGATATTATGGTAGTGCCGTTATTGTCGGGGAGTGGAATGCGAATTAAAATAATGGAAGGATTGGCTTTGGGAAAACCCATCATTACTACCTCTATCGGCGCCGAAGGCATAGATATTACCGATAAAGAAAATATACTCATTGCCAATACGCCTGAAGAAATGATTCAATCTATTGATTTTTGTACAAAAAATGCACAGAAATGCGAAGAAATTGGAAAAAATGCCCGAAAGTTGATAGAAAACAAATACACTCAGGAACTCATTTCAAAAGATTTACTAGAAATATTAGTAACAGATAAATAGTCGTTTTTTTACTAAACACAACCGTCCGGTTTTGGCAAACCGGCAACCCGGCAGGCGCCGCGGGCAGGACCTAACGGAAAAAGTTCGTAAATATCTTTCAGTTTTAGTCCTGTTTCTTTACAAATGGAGCGAATCATCGGCGCCATTCCGGTTTCTTCAAAACTACGACGAATAATCTTGATAATTGCCCAATGATTTTCCGTTAATTCTTGGATATCATCTTCTTTAGCAATCATTATTGCCAATTCATCATTCCACAATTGCGGTTCCAGCATAAAGCCGTCGCCGTCCATTTCAATAAGTTTTCCGTTAAATTCTATTGCCATATCGTTTTTTTTGAGGCGCAAATTAACATAAAATTCAATAAAAATTAACAGAAATAGATTTTTTTTGCAGGGCAAAATCATATAAATATATGAAATTGGTTAAAAAAATCCGAAAACTTTTATTTTTTATGACTTTTCGGAATATCATTTCACACATTTTTTCCATATTGAAAAAAATCGTATCATTGCAGCTTGTTTTTAAAAACGTAATTTTATGAATTGCAATGAAATACGCTCAGCATTTTTAGATTTTTTTAAGTCAAAACAACATATTGTCGTTCCTTCGGCGCCCATGGTGATTAAAAACGACCCCACTTTGATGTTTACCAATGCAGGAATGAATCAGTTTAAGGATATTTTTTTGGGAAACCAACCCGCCGTGCATTCCCGAGTGGCAGATACACAAAAATGTTTGCGCGTTTCGGGAAAACACAACGACTTGGAAGAAGTGGGAAAAGATACCTACCACCACACCATGTTTGAGATGCTCGGAAATTGGTCGTTTGGCGACTACTTTAAGAAAGAAGCGATTGAGTGGGCGTGGGAGTTTTTAACCGAAGTGATGAAATTAGACAAAGACCGATTGTATGCCACCGTTTGTGAAGGAGATACAAAAGACTGTACGTTAGATGATTGTGAAGCATTTGAGTTGTGGAAAAGATTTTTGCCCGAATCGCATATATTATATGGTAAAAAGAAAGATAATTTTTGGGAAATGGGTGAAGCCGGGCCTTGCGGTCCCTGCTCGGAAATACACATAGACCTACGCGATGATGAAGCACGAACTGAAACCGCGGGTGCGTTTCTCATCAATAAAAATCATCCCTTAGTGATAGAAATTTGGAATTTGGTGTTTATTCAATATAATCGCCTCGCTTCAGGAGAGTTGCAAAAACTCAATACCAACCACGTGGACACAGGAATGGGGTTTGAGCGTTTGTGTATGGCAGTGCAAGGAAAAAAATCGAATTACGATACGGATGTTTTTCAACCTGTGATTCAGAAAGTTGCACAGATGTCGAAAAAGCAATACGGAGCAGATGAGAAAACCGATATTGCGTTGCGCGTGGTGGCAGACCATTTGCGTGCGGTGAGTTTTGCCATTGCTGATGGACAACTTCCGTCGAACACGGGCGCCGGTTATGTGATTCGCAGAATTTTGCGCCGCGCCATCCGATATGGTTATACGTTTCTTGGATTTACAGAACCGTTTATTTGTCAATTAGTTGCAACTTTTATAGAAAATATGGGCGGCGCATTTCCGGAACTGAAATCCCAACAAAACCTCATCGAAAAAGTGATTCGCGAAGAGGAAAATTCGTTCCTGAAAACATTGGCAAGCGGAATTCAGCGGTTTGAGAAAGAGGTGAGAGGTGTGAGGTGTGAGGTGAGCGGTGATTTTGCTTTTGAACTGTTTGATACTTACGGTTTTCCGATAGATTTAACACAACTTTTGGCTTCGGAAAAAGGAATGACAGTGGATATGGAGGGTTTTCAGAAAAGGCTGGAGGAGCAAAAACAGCGCTCGCGGGCTGCCGCAGCAGTGGAAACGGAAGATTGGGTGGAACTGCTCAAAACGGACAAATCTACTGAATTTGTAGGTTATGAAACGTTGGAGTGTGAGTCTAAAATTGTGAAGTACAGGAATGTAAAATCAAAAGGGAAAAGTTTTTATCAAATCGTGTTGGAGAAAACGCCTTTTTACGCAGAATCGGGCGGACAAATGGGCGACACCGGCGTTTTAGAAACCATTAATGAAAAAATTGAAATTATTAACACATTAAAAGAGAACAACTTAATAGTTCATATTGCGATTTCTTTGCCGGAGAATCTAACGGCTGCTTTTACAGTTAAAGTAAACGAAGAAAAACGCAACGCGACACAGAACAACCACACCGCTACCCACTTGTTGCATTATGCTTTGCGAAAAGTGCTGGGCACTCATGTAGAACAAAAAGGCTCAATGGTGAGTTTTGATAGATTTCGTTTCGACTTTTCTCACTTTTCAAAATTGGAAGAAACGCAACTTCGAGAAGTGGAAACTCTTGTAAATGAATTGGTAAGAGCAAATATTTCGTTGAAATCCTTATGCGATATTCCGATGGAGGAAGCGGTAGAGATGGGAGCCATGGCGTTGTTTGGGGAGAAGTACGGCGACAAAGTGCGTGTGATAAAATTCGGCGAATCGGTAGAGTTGTGCGGCGGAACACACACATCCGCAACGGGAAATATCGGCTATGTGCGTTTGCTTTCCGAAAGCGCTATTGCTGCCGGCGTGCGCCGTATTGAAGCCATCACAGGACAACAGGCAGAAGAATTTGTAAATCAGATTTTTCATGTTTTTGAAGATATGAAACAGTTTTTGAAATCGCCCAATGTGACGCAAGCTTTACAAAAATTGCTTGAGGAGAACGAAAAATTCCGTAAAGAGTTGGAAGAGTTTGCGGCTGAGCGCGTTCAGCGTTTTATGGAGGCGATTGACAAAAGAATTGAACAAAAAAACGGATACCATATCATTGAGCATAAATCGGAGGTGTTGCCGGATATTCTTAAACAAGCAGCATACAGAATTAGGAATTTGAAAGAGAAATTGTTGGTAGTTTTAGGCACCACGCACGAAGACAAACCGAGTTTGGTAGTGGCGCTTTCCGATGATTTGGCGACAAAAGGTCTCAACGCATCGGCGCTAATTCGTGAGGTTGCGCCGATGATTCAGGGCGGTGGCGGCGGTCAGCCCACCTTAGCCACTGCCGGCGGAAAAGATTGCAACGGATTAAAGGCTGCCATGGAGAAAGTGGTGGAGATGTGCGTATTATAGTTTAAGCATTACATATAATACCCAAACTGTTTCATCAATTCTTGCATTTTGTACGCTGGTGTTATTAATTTTTTTATATCTTCGCGCTATCAAAATGATATCAACTTAAATCATTTATTTTTTAATTATTAACCTAAAATACAGTAAATTATGGAAAAAAAAGAAAAATTTGTTTCAGGTAAAAACGGATTTGGTATGTTTGCCGTTCTGTTGCTTTTTGCCGTTGCCGGCTTTTTAGTTCCGGCGCTTGTGGAGGTAAATCACCCTCAAAATTCCGGACTCCAATGGCTTATGCTTATTGTTTCCGGCTTGTCTCTCATTATGATGGCGGGTTTTTCAATTATCAAACCCAACGAAGCCTTAGTCATCACTTTTTTTGGAAAATATCAGGGAACCAGTATTAACAATGGTTTCTACTGGTTCAATCCGTTTACGCTTCGCACGAAAATTTCCGTAAGGGCAAGAAACATTAACGGGGAAACCATTAAAGTGAACGACAAAATGGGAAATCCTATTTTGATAGGTATCGTGCTGGTTTGGAAAGTGGAAGATACCTACAAAGCCTCTTTTGATGTGGACAATTATGTAACGTTTGTAAATGTGCAAAGCGATGCGGCGGTTCGTAATCTTGCCGGCTCCTATCCGTATGATAATCTTGAAGATGAACACGCATCTATTACGTTGCGCGGCGGGGGCGAAGAGGTAAACGAACTGCTTGAAAAAGCGCTGACGGAACGCTTGGCAATTGCAGGAATTAAAGTGATTGAAGCGCGTATCAGTCATTTGGCGTATGCTCCCGAAATTGCCGGCGCAATGTTGCAGCGGCAGCAGGCAACCGCAATTGTTGCCGCCCGCTATAAAATTGTGGAGGGCGCCGTTAGTATGGTTGAATTGGCGCTGAAACAACTGTCGGAGAAAAACGTTATTGATTTAGACGACGAAAAGAAAGCCGCCATGGCAAGCAATTTAATGGTAGTGCTTACTTCCGACCGTTCTGCTACCCCTGTGGTAAACGCCGGAACCCTTTATAATTAGTATGGCAAACGAAAAACGACCCTTTATTACAAGAATTGACGCGGAAACATTGGCGGCTATTGAAAAATGGGCCGCCGATGAATTTCGCAGCGCTAATGGACAAATTGAATGGATATTGTCGGAAGCGCTCAAAAAAGCCAAACGGGAACCGGGCAGCAGTAAAGCTGTTTCGAAAGTTTTTTAGCACGCAGATGCACCAAAGACAGTTTCACCTAAGTGCTTAGTTTTTAAAACATCGAGATTCCTCACTGCGTTCGGAATGACGGGTGTTGCGGGTGAGATTCCTCACTATGTTCGGAACGGCGGCGACAGTACTGCCTGCCTATTGCTACTGCACGTCCGTCGCCGCCGCTACTTCCTTCCCTTTTTGGAGAATGGCGGTCATTCCGACGGAGCGGAGGAGGAATCTCGAAAATAGCACCTCAAACTTTTTTTTAACCAAAAATTTAGCATTTATTGTCGTTCATTGATAAATTATACTTATTTTTGCCGTCGATTTGCGTTTGATTGTTATACTACTCATCTCTAAATACTTACACTACTCCGTAAATCGCGCGTTCTTTGTTTCTTAAAATTAAAGCGTTTTTGCTTTATTTCTTGTCCTTGAATTCTTCTACAAATTCAAAGCAGTTGGTGTTTCCAGTTGCTCAAACAACAAAGAGTAAAGTAGTAAATGTTCACGTAAAACGTGGACTTTACTTTATTTTGTTGTTTGGTAGTAGAAGACCTCAAGGACAGATAAATAAAGTACCACGTTTTTTTATTTGCTGAATTTCAATAGGGGTTTTACCCAAATTTTTATTAACTTTTTTAATTTAATTTATTATGATTCAAAAATTTATCAAAACAGAAGACACCGCCCACAGAGGCAGTGCAATGGAGCCCGGAGACCATTCAAAAAACGGGGCGAATCCGAAAAGCCAGATGAGTAGGACAAATATTGAAGTTGCGCCCGTTACGTATTAGGGATTAAAAAATGTTAAGATTCAGCACTTTAGTAAGCATATTGTTTTTTTATGGTCTAATAAATTCGCCGTTAAAGATGCACGCACAAGAATATAATCCTGCAGATGTAGCAGTCATTAATGCTTTGATTGCAAACAACGGCTTAATAGCAGCAAAAAATGCACCGGGAAATTGGAGATTTGCCACTTGGAACAATTCAATTCCTAAAAATATTATCAAGTTAAATTTGAATGATGAAGCACTATATGGAGAGGCTTCCTTTTCCGAATTAACACAACTACAAGTATTGAAGTGCAACAGAAACGGTCTAACCAAATTGGATGTAACTAAATGCACACAACTTCAAATACTGACGTGCAGCAACAACAGACTAACCAAATTGGATGTGACGGGATGTAAGCAACTGTATTGGCTTGATTGCAAGAAGAATAGACTAACAGAATTAGATGTGAGTAAATGTATACAATTGTACTGGCTTGGATGCGAGAATAATAATCTAACTGAATTAGATGTGTCGAATTGTACAAAAATGACATCCCTAACACACGATGATGGAGTAAAAAGGATTGTCCAAAAAAAGACAGAAGTACAACCTGATAGAGTAGAGCAGATAGTAATAGTAAGCAATACTTCATTCAGTTCCTTTGTTCAAACTTACGTGATACAAGAGATGAACAAGTGGATGCAAAAAGGAGAGTTTGAAAAAACTGACAAATGGCAACAACGCATTTGCGAAGATAGCAGAAAGGAAAGATGCTTTTTGAGACATTCCCACCGGAAATTAAAATTCAAAACCCTCCCACGAAATAATCTAACGGATTGATAGGAGCCCCG
>Ga0209628_10002682_pt1 | contig 12185 bp, 8 predicted proteins | sample TergutCu122P4_FD_187285 | JGI IMG/M metagenome (GOLD analysis project Ga0209628, IMG submission 187285) | Cubitermes ugandensis P4 segment gut microbial communities from Kakamega Forest, Kenya - Cu122 P4 (SPAdes) (version 2) | ecosystem: Host-associated > Arthropoda: Insects > Digestive system >...
CTTTTTTTCGCGCGGCATTTTGTATGGAATTAATCGCTTCATTAATAATCGGATTAATTTGTATGGCCTCTTTTTTGATGTTACGTTGCGAAATCTCGAAAAGTTTCCCTTCGGCTTCCTGCATTAAAAATTCGACATCAATCGTTTCGTCGTAAGCTTTCCCTTGGATCAATCCGGCAAATTTGATTAACTCGCGGGCAAGAAATTTTTGAGCGATAATCTTTGCATGGAATTCGATATGCGCCGCTCCTGCCACATCTTTTGTCAGTTCGGAGATGTAGGATATATCGCCGGCAGCTTTCAGATTCCCGTTTTTCCTGAGTTGTTCGGTGACGGTAAGCATATCAACGGGACGACCGGAAAGCGCCAGATCAACGATGGCTTCAAAAATCATTTCATGTTTTTTGTCGTAAAAACATTCCTGACGCAATAATTCGCTTATCGTCGAAAAGGCATCTCTTTCGAGCATCAGCGCACCTAATACCGCCTTTTCGACTTCCAACGCCTGGGGTTGGATTTTCCCCGGCTCGGGTATGACAATCGTTTCAATGATCGGTTTGCCTTTTTGACCTTTTTCTGTTTTCATAATGGTTAATTTATTGTCCGATAAACTCAATTAATTCACATGTTTCATCTTTTCCGATCGTATGAATCAATAAAAATTGGTTGGCATATTTGAATTGGATGAACGTGAGATATTGATGGATTGTATTGATAAAAAGGCCTGAATTGACATAGGTATATAATCGTATTTTAGGCAAAATCAGGTACTTGATATTGCTGGATATGATATTTTCATAAAGAATATCCGGATTGATTATTTGATAATTCACCCGTTTATCTTCGACATACTGATTAAAAAACGAATGATGATCGAGGGTATAGTTGAATTCATTTTCAATGAGAAAATCGATGACTTCGTGACTAAACCGCGCTTTGTCGATCTTATAGACGATAGCCGCCTGGATGGTTTTGTCGTTAATCTTGAACGAACCGTCCGTCGGGGACACAAAAATATACTGTAAATAGGGCATTATTCCGTTTAACAGATGATGGTTTGTCGCCTTTTCGATCACCAGAAAAAGGTAATCATTTTGGTCTTTCAGGCTTGACTCAACAATTTCAGAGATGGTGACGTAAGGCACGCTGTAAATGCCAAAAAAGGTTCGACCGGTATAAACGAAGGAAATGGTTGGCTTTCGGCTGACAACGACTGCGTCTTTATCGCAATTCACATTAACCCAACGACACATTTTTATGAAATTTTCCCAGTCCGGCGTTAATCCGTACAGGTCATTCCCGAGCAGGTTTTGCTGTAAGACAGGGATATGCCTGCCAACTCTTTTTTTTGCATGGATGCTTGTACCGACAAGGACGGATGCCAAAATGAGCGGATAGATAAGGACCATTTTTTTAAATCGTTTCATTTTAAAAAGATAAAATAATCCGCCAAACAAGAACAGGATGATATACGGATAATAAACCATAATGAACCGGTCTTGCACCCAAACGGTGTGCAGGAGGATGAAATTAGTAAAAAGCAGGATTCCAGCATAAACGCCGGCAAAAAGGAGAAATTTATTTTGTCTAAATAACGCAAAAAGGCACACCACAAACAGAAAATAGGTCAGCAGGGTTAAAAAAGGCCTGTCTTCTAAGGGCATATCGGTAGAAGAACGGAATCCTAAGTACTTATACAACCAACTGGATAAATAAACATGCGAGTTTCCTATCACACGAGTCATCAGCCCTGAAAGATCTTCAGCGCCTTGTTCGGGGTTGTAGGTGTTTTTGGCTAAAAGTGTTTCAAAACTTTGTACGGATGCTGAATCAGGCCAAATGACAGGCTTTAAAACATAAATCAGGCCAAACAATAGGGCAAAGATGCTAACGGTATATATCAGGTCTTTCCATCGACGCACCATCATGAAATACAGAATGACGATGCCAATCGTACAAAAACCGATGGTGCGCGTCAGCCCCAGACCAATAATGACTAATGCGATAACCACATATTTTCCCCAATTCCCCCTTTGAAGGGGGCAGGGGGATGTCGGGGATGTCGGGGCAGTTGTATCGTCACGCCAGAAATACATTGAGAAAAAATAAAAAAACAGGGCTTGCATAAACAGATACAAGGGTTCGCTATAGGTATAGCTCGCAAAGAAAAACACATACGGGTTAATGCTGACAAGAAACAGGGCGGGCAATAAAATGATTGTCGGGACGAGGCGTTGGAAACTTTTATAAAATAGCCAGAGCGATGAAACCATAAAGAGGGTCGAAAGCGATTTTAACAGGACGAGTTTGATCCCGAAGACGCCGACAAAAAGAGACAAAACGATGGGGTATAACGGGCCATGATGTCCGGGATAGGTGAAGTTCTTCCAAAACGCGTTGGCGGCTACAATATAGTCGCAGTCGTCACCACTCAGGCTTACTTTCACATCAAACAATAATATGGACATGAGTAAACTGATGGCCATGATCAGGTAAATCAACTTTTTTTCATGGCGATCAAAGAAAGCGGTTGTTTTTTCAATGAAACTGAGCTCATTTTTTTTGACATTAGTCTCTTTTTTTGTTTTCATAAGCGTCAAATAAACTTAATTTTCCTGGCTGCGAAGACGCACATTTTTATCAGTAACCAACCGTGTCGGAAACGACTGATTTGGGTGGCGCCATATGCTCTGTCTTTATAACGAACGATTATTTCGGTTATTTTCATATTTAATTTTGCCGCTCCAAATAAGAGGTCAAAATCGCCGAAGGGATCGAAATCACCGAAATAGCTTCGGTTTTGCTTGATGATTTCATAGTCTTTTCTGAACAGTACTTTCGTCCCGCAAAGGGTGTCTTTTAGCGGTTGACTGAGTAAAAAGGAGAACAACACCCCAAAACTTTTGTTAGCGATTAAATTCAGTAAACGCATCGCCTGTTTTTCTAAGGGGTATACCAAACGACAGCCGTTAATAAATTCCCCTTTATTATTTTTCAGTGCGTCATAAAACTTGGGCATGTCTTCGGGTGGCGTTGTCAGGTCGGCATCTAAAATAAACAGGATATCTCCGGTGGCGACATCAAAACCTTCCCTGACGGCATTGCCTTTGCCCTTGCCGGTTTGTTTCAGGACTTTAATATTTTTATCAGGATATTCAGCTTGAACGCGAAGCATTTCTTCAAACGTACAGTCGGACGAATGGCCTTCGACGAAAATAAATTCCTGTGAGGAACCAAATAGGGGAAGGCGTTTGATGGCATTTTCGATATTTCCTTTTTCGTTCCGGGCCGGGATAACGATTGAAACGGAGTAATCTTTATCTACACGACGCAATTCCGGCCTTGCTACCATTAAATTGACTAAGTTCAACCGGTTGATCAACGGCAAATTAGATAGAAAACGATTAAAAAAGGGCGTCAACAAAGGAATATAAAAAGGAATCAATATTTTCCGTTCAGCTTTGATCAATTCAAACCCCGTCAAATGAAGTAAATTTTTAACATCCTGGAGGGATAACCAGTTTTGGTTCGGCTGTTTTTGCTTCAACCGTAATTTTTCGGCCAATTTAAGCGCCGGTTCCCACAGAAAATTGTAATTCGATATGACAAGCTTTGTTTTGTCGTGACACACGTTGTGCAGGCGCTGGAACGCTTTCTGGACATCCCAAAGCGACATGGTCAGATCGGATAAGATGATGTAATCGAATTTTTCTTCGAATTGCAGTTCTTCGATATCGTCCTCGTAAAACGCATATTCAGGAAACGATTCGGCTGCAATTTTTAACATCTCATCGGAAAAATCAATACCTGCGCCAACCGATGGTTTGACAGCGTGCAAGAGTTCACCGGTGCCACATCCAATCTCTAATACCCGACTGCCTTCAGGAATGATAAAAGAAAAGTATTTTTCCAAGGAACGGTAATAATACTTCCTTTTTCTTTTCCAGCGTTTCCTTTGCGACGCAATGGCATTGTAATAGCTTTTAATGACGCTCTTATCCAAGTTTATTTGTTTTTAATTGTGCAAATGTACATGAAATTTCCGGAATAACCCACACACGGATAAAAAAAAGACACGTTTGTTTTGTTCTTTTTGCGGCTTGTATTATATTTGCACGTTCATTTTTTAATAAAATCGGTATGAGACATTTATTTGCAGGTTTATTTTTCTTGTGTTTGTTGCAAGTCCCCCTTGAGCAAGCGCAGTCGAAGGAAAAAATTGACAGTATGCTGCCGGTCAGAGGTCTGGCTATTGCCGCTCCAACGGCTCAATCGATGGATTCGTTCATCAAATTTATTGAAAATGAGCTGGTTCCGGCTCATTTCAATTTGCTAATACTCCGAGTGGATTGGAATTATGCTTATGAAAGCCATCCGGAGCTGAGAGGTTCCAACCCACTTTCAAAAGATGATGTCAAGAAGATCGTCTCGGTCTGTAAAAAACATAACATCAAAATTGCGCCTCAGCTCAATTTGTTGGGACATCAATCCTGGGGAAAAACAACACATAGTCTGTTGCGCGTATACCCGCAATTCGATGAAACACCACATGTTAAAACGGAGGATTACACCACTTTTCCTAATCCGGACGGGCTGTATGTGAAGAGTTATTGCCCGCTTCATCCCGATGTGCATAAAATTGTGTATGCGGCAGTCGACGAGTTGATGGATGTTTTTGAATGTGAATACTTTCACGCCGGTATGGATGAAGTGTTTTATATTGGCGATGACAAATGCCCGCGTTGCAGCGGCAGAGACAAAGCGGAGCTTTTTGCAGGAGAGGTGACAAAAATACGTAACCACTTGGCTTTGAAAAACCGCAAATTGATGATTTGGGGCGACCGGCTGCTTGATGGCAAGACAACCGGTCTGGGTATGTGGGAAGCAAGTATGAACAACACCCATCGCGCCATTGATCTCATTCCCAAAGACATCTTTATATGTGATTGGCATTACGAACAAGCCGATTTGACCTGCGCCTATTTTGCGCTGAAAGGATTCACGGTCGCGACATGTCCCTGGCGTAGACCTGAAGTGACAGCCATTCAGTTGAAAAACATGGTCGATTTTCGCCAACAATCACTTCCGGTGGTGCGGAACCGCTTCCATGGGATGGTACAGACGGTGTGGTCGGGTGTTGACGCTTTCCTGAAACTCTATTACGATCCGGAAACCTGCAAGATACCGGATGGGGTCGACCCACGTCAAAACCCCGGTGGCGATGTGCGATCATTAAAACGGCTGATTGAAGCGTTTAAAAAATTGAATCAATAACTATAAAATAGATTTAAAAATGAAAATTGGAGTAGACTTAGGTGGAACAAAAATCCGCTGCGGTTTAATTGAAAACGGCAGTGTTTTGAAGAATTTAATTGTGGAATGTCGTTCCGATCAACCGGATTATGTCGTGTTGGATCAAATCAAAGGATTGATTCGTCAGGTGATCAATCCTTCGGTCAAAGGGATCGGTGTGGGCGTACCTTCGGTTGTAGATACGGAAAAAGGCATCGTTTATAATGTATGCAACATCCCATCGTGGATTGAGGTGCATGTGAAAGACGTTTTGGAAGCTGAATTTGGCATCCCGGTATATGTCAATAATGATGCCAATTGTTTTGCTTTGGGTGAACATCGGTGCGGCGCAGGAAAACCTTTCCGCAATTTACTTGCTGTCACTTTGGGTACAGGTGTAGGCTCTGGAATCATCATTAACAATGAACTTTATTGTGGAAGTAATACGGGCGCTGGTGAGATTGGCTGCTTACCCTACCTTGAACATAACGTGGAATTTTATTGTGGGAGTGCCTTTTTCGAAGAATTATACAACACCACGGGGAAAGAGGCTATGCTTCGCGCGGAAAGCGGCGATAAAGACGCCCTGAACATTTGGGAAGCCTATGGAAAACACATGGGGATGTTAGTTAAAATCATTTTATTTGTCTATGACCCTGAAGCCATTATTTTTGGAGGCAGTATAGCCAATGCCTACCCGTTTTTTAAAGACGCCATGCAAAAAGAAATTGAAACGTTTGACTTCCCCGAAATCATTAAAAAACTTCAAATCCGGATTTCAACGCGCGATGACATCAGTTTGCTTGGCGCAGCCTCTTTGTGTGATTAAAAAAATTTATATAAAATCATGATTAATAGACGTCACTTTTTAAGGAACACCTCATTACTTGCAGCAGGAAGTTTGGTGGCAGGCCACGCGGACGGGTTGCAAACGAGAAGAACGACTGCCCGTCCGGCAGCCGTTGTTAAGAAAAACTTTGGACTTCAAACCTATTCGCTCACGAACAGGGAGAATGTTAGGCAAGGGCAACCGGATCGGGAATTTTCGTCCGATGTGCCAGGTGGATTAAAGCGATTAGCCCAAATGGGATATACGACGCTTGAATTATCCGGCTATAGCTCAGCAGGCAAAATTGGAGCGCTTCCAATGGCAGAATTCAAAAAATATGCCGACGATGCCGGATTGAAAATCGTAAGTACCCATGCTGGTTCGCCGGTAAGCGAGTATACCAAGGGTAATTTAGAGCAGGCGAAAGAATTTTGGAAAAGGGCTTGCGATCACCATGTTGCCATCGGCTGTAAATACCTTGTACAGCCCGGACAGCCCTCTACACGCAGCACGGAGGAGGTGGCTTTCGTAGGCGAAGCCTTCAACGAAGCAGGCAAAATTGCAAAAGCGGCAGGCCTTAAATTTGCATACCACAACCATAGTGGCGAATTTGTGCGCGTCGTACCCGGTGGAAGAGAACCTTTACCGGAAAGATGGCCGTGGGGCAGAACCCCGGAAGGCGCCAAAATGGTTTACGACGGGCTGTTAGAAGCAACCGATCCGTCGTTGGTCGAATTTCAATTGGATGTGTACTGGGCGGTCATGGGACGGCAAGACCCTGTTGAATATATGAATAAATATCCCGACCGTATACGCCTGCTGCATATTAAAGACAGAGCCATATTGGGAGAATCGGGCATGATGAATTTCCAAAAGATTTTCGAAGTCGCTTATGCGCATAAGATTGAAGATTTCTTCGTCGAACTGGAAGGCTATACCGGTGAAGGCGGTCAGTTCGGCGGCGTCAAAGGCTGCGCCGAATACCTGATGAAAGCGCCGTTTGTCAAATAATAATAATACAAATGAAAAAAACAGTCTTATTCTTCGCCTTGGTTATTCTGGCAGGTTCTGTGACCGTTGGCCAGGATAAACCAACACAAATAAAGAAATATCCAAAAGAGATCGTTGATGTGCTCAACAATCCGGGCATCGGGTTCATGACGTTTCAACGGTTCAACGGGGATACCTTGAATGCCGGAATTCGCTGGACAGAAGGTTTTCCTATTGAATATCAAACCTTTGATGGCGATCTTACAAACAAAAATCATCCGCAAACAACGATTGCTTACTTCCGTATTTACTGGAAGTTTTTGGAACCTGAACCGGGGAAATACAACTGGCCGATGATCGACAAGGCGTTACGAACGGCGGCAGAACGGGGCCAATCCCTTATGTTCCGTGTGGCGCCCTATGGGACAGGCAATACGACGGATGTGCCTCCCTGGTACCGGAAAATGGTCGGTGAAAAAAAACGCGAAAAATCGTTGAATTGGGTTGTTGATCCTGAAGATCCGCGTTATGTGCAGTATTTCGGTGGGTTCATTGCTGCTTTGGGACAGCGTTATGACGGACATCCCGATTTGGAATCGGTCGATATATCAATCGTTGGGCCATGGGGCGAAGGCGAAGGCTCCGGTTTATTATCGGAAAAAACAAGGGCTGCACTGCTAAACAGTTATTTAGATAACTTCAAAAAGACGCCGCTGCATCTTCTTCAGTGTAGTCGTGGAGACGATCCAGCAAAAGATCCGATTTATAACCACGAAGACGCCGATCCGAAAGTGCAGTATAACGGCACATTAATCGCTGCTTCATGGCCTGATGGGAGCAATCGAGGGCCACACATGCGCCCTGTCGGTTACCGGTTTGATTGTATTGGCGATTACAATCGCGACCGAAAGATACCCAATAACTTTGGCGCAAAAAAAGACCGCGACCATATGCAGGACTTCTATCCCCGCGAAATCATTGAAACAGGCATGGCTGATGCATGGAAGAAAACACCCATTACGTTTGAAATCTGCTGGACATTTATGCATTGGATCGAACAATTTAAATGGGATGAAGAAATGGTATCTCATATATTAAATGAAGCGCTGAAATGGCATGTCTCATCGTTCAACGCCAAAAGTTCACCTGTTCCTGAAGCATGGCGGCCATTGATTGATAAGTGGTTGAATAAGATGGGCTACCGCTATGTCGTTCGTCAATTTGTATATCCTTCTTTTGTGTACCGACAAGGACAATTCGCCTTTCAATCGGTATGGGAAAATATCGGCGTAGCCCCGATTTATAAGGATTACCAACTTGCCGTAAGGTTACGTAATTCCCAAAAAACCATCCTGTTACCTGTCAATGCAAACATCCGTGAATGGTTGCCCGGCGATATCATTTGCGACGATAAACTGTTCATTCCGCATCATACGCCATTAGGGACATACCAATTGGAGATTGCCATCGTAGCTCCTGTGTCGTTTGAACCGCGTGTCAAATTGGCCATCGAAGGCCAAACAGATGATGGTTGGTACAGTATGGGTGAAATTGAAATCAGGGACAAATGATCCCGTCAGGGATCGAATAATGGTAGAAATGATCCCGTCAGGGATCGAATATTGGTAGAAAACAATTCATTAACAATTAATTAGGATAGCCATGGATTTATTTGATCAGATTAGTGCGGACATCAAGTCTGCCATGTTAGCAAAAGAAAAAGTAAGATTAGAGGCCTTACGAAATGTAAAAAAATACTTTTTAGAGGCTAAAACGGCGCCGGGAGCAAATGATAAACTGACCGATGAAGCCGCTTTGAAGATTATTCAGAAATTAGTCAAACAGGGCAAAGATTCAGCGCAAATTTATTCTACTCAAAACCGTCAGGACCTGGCTGATGTCGAACTTGCACAAGTCAGTGTATTAGAAGGTTATTTGCCGAAACCACTATCTGTCGAAGAGCTTGAAAAGGAATTGAAGCAGATTATCGCTGCATTGGGAGCATCCGGCCCTCAGGATATGGGCAAAGTCATGGGCGCTGCCACAAAAGCGCTTTCCGGCAAAGCCGAAGGACGCCTCATCTCGGAAACGGTGAAGCGCCTGTTGTAAGGGCGAACCCTATAGGAGTCAGGAGTCAGGAGTCAGGAGTCAGGAGTCAGGAAGTGTTTGTGTGGTTCGTGGTCAGGAAAATTAAGCATGCCCTTTAAACCTTAACAGGGTTATTACGTCAAAGGGACGTCTTAATTTTTTAGAATGAGTATTTCGATACGGTCGCTTAACAAGAAATACCCCAACGGAAATCATGCGTTGAAAGACATCAACATGGAGATACCGACGGGGATGTTTGGATTGCTTGGTCCGAATGGAGCAGGCAAGTCGACGCTTATGCGTATTTTAGTTGCATTGATGGAGCCTACATCGGGCGAAGTGGAGATATTTGGCTATAATTTATTGAAAGAGCGAAAGGAGGTTCGTAAAATTCTCGGCTATCTGCCGCAGGATTTCCGCTTTTTTGCAAAATATAAAACGTATGAGTTTTTAGATTATGCGGCGCGATTATCGGGTATGAACAACGGGAAACAGCGTAAGCAAGCCGTCGATGCCATGCTTGAGAGTGTGGGTTTGTTTGAAGCGCGGGAACGGTACGCCAATAAATTGTCGGGCGGTATGAAACGCCGTTTGGGCATCGCTCAAGCCCTGATTCACAACCCCAAACTGATAATTGTGGACGAACCAACGACCGGACTTGATCCTGAAGAGCGGATTCGTTTTCGAAACCTGTTGGCGAAAGTGACGGAAAATGATGTAACCATCATCCTTTCCACCCATATCGTAGGCGATATTTCGAGTACCTGCAACTGTATGGCATTGATGAATAAAGGCGAATTAGCCTTTTTTGGTGCGCCTCAGGACATGCTGAAAGAAGCGACAGGTAAAGTGTGGCGAATGAAAGTCAAAGGAAGCGACTTGAATCTAATTGACAAGAAATACCCCGTCATAACAACGATCCCGTCAGGTGCCGGTTGGGAAGTTCAGGTCGTAGCAGATGAGATCGAAGGATTTGATGCCGAGCCTTATCCGCCTAACTTGGAACATGCCTATGTTTATTACATGGAGAAAAAACTGAACCGATGGATAAATCATTAGTAGTTTTCAGTTTTCAGTTTTCAGTCCCCCTTTGAAGGGGGCAGGGGGATGTAGTCAGTTTAAATTTTAAATCTTTAAATCTTTAAATTATATAATGTCAATATTTAGTAATATCCGGTCTGTAGCAAAATATGAGAGCAAACTTTTGACACGAAGTTGGTTCTACCGTATATTTCTTGTATTGGCTGTTTTGTTTTTGAGCTTTTTTAATTTTGCGCAATTAGTATTTCCTGATAACCCCAATTTTTGGATAATGAGGGCTTTGCCATCAAATATCCCGTATATCAATTTGATGTTCTTGAATATCGGACAAGCGATTATCGCTGTCTTTTTATCATCGGAATTTCTGAAAGCGGATAAGAAATTGGATACATCGGAGGTTTTTTATGTTCATCCGCTGAGTAATGCCGAATATGTGGCCGGTAAGATTTGGGGCAACCTGAATGTATTTTTACGTCTGAATCTTTTAATCATTTTTTTGGTTATTATTTTTAACTTCGTTGCAGGAGTGGCCATTGATTGGGTTTCTTACATCACCTACTTCCTTGTGATTTGCGTGCCTACCCTGATTTTTATTTTCGGATTGTCTGTTGGGTTAATGCTTATCCTTAAAAGTCAGGCCATTACATTTGTCGTTTTATTAGGTTATATTGCTTTAACCTTATTTTATGTTTCGGATAAAGTGTATTATCTTTTTGATTATATGGCGTTTAGCCTTCCTTTAGTAAAGTCTTCGATCGTTGGTTTTACGAATTGGCCGGTTGTGATTAATCACCGTTTGATCTATTTATTGTTCGGATTGGGATTTCTTTGCATCTCTGTATTTCTGTTCAGACGACTGCCGAACACGAAATATGGTCGCTACCGTTGGCTTGCTTTGGCTTGTGTGTTAATTATTGGCGGTTCAATCGCTGGTTATAAACATGTTTATGCCGTTCTTCATGCCACGGATATGCGCGTTATTTATACGGAGATAAATAATAAATATGTGAATAAACCTCAGATGGTTATCGAAAATTACACGATTTATGTCGAACAACATCCCCAATCCATATCAGCGACTGTGGTTATGCATGGCATCGCGCAGAAATCATCAGATGTTTTTACTTTTTGCCTGAATCCTTCCTTGCAAGTGACCGAAATTAAAGAAAACGGGAATGAACTGACATTTACCCGTGACCATCAGATTATTTTGATTGATTTTGGTCGGGTGTTGGAGGTGGGAGAAACGGCGACATTTACGATTGCTTATAACGGTAGAATTGACGCGAATTTCTGTTACTTGGATATTCCTTCGGAGTTAATGCATGAAAAATTTGCAGTTCAAGACCGTTTTAATGTAGATAAGAAATACAGTTTTCAAACTGAAAAATACGTGCTTTTCACCCCCGAATCCTATTGGTATCCCCGTCCGGGCGTGTCATACAGCAGTGAGAATCCCGACTGGCAGCGGGTTTATTTTAGCAATTACCGCCTTACTGTGAAAACAAAGAACGGTTTAGTGGCGCTCTCGCAAGGAACAAGACTTACTCCCCAAGAGAAGTTTCCGACCATCCGATCCAACGAATACGACAGTAATGAAGCGATGGGTTTCCGACCGATGGGCGGTATGAGGGGCGGCGGAGGCATGTTTATTGTTAACGCCAGTCGGATGGGCGGCATGGGCGGCTTTGGCGGTATGGGCGGCTTTGGCGGCGGTGGCCCTGTCATTGTTACTGCTGGACCTGGGCCACAAGGTGGTGGCAACTACAGAGGCGGCGGTGGGGGCGGCGATGTAAGGGGTCAGTCGGGAAGTCCAAGTGGAGGTCGGGATGTCAGGGGTCAGCAAGTTCAAGGTGGTGGTGAACCCCGTGGCCGGATGCGCGACGGCGGCGACAGTACAATGATGCGACGAATGCGCGATGGCGGCGACAGTACGATGATGCGA
>Ga0209628_10002683_pt1 | contig 12184 bp, 14 predicted proteins | sample TergutCu122P4_FD_187285 | JGI IMG/M metagenome (GOLD analysis project Ga0209628, IMG submission 187285) | Cubitermes ugandensis P4 segment gut microbial communities from Kakamega Forest, Kenya - Cu122 P4 (SPAdes) (version 2) | ecosystem: Host-associated > Arthropoda: Insects > Digestive system...
AACCGCTCCGGTATTTATAACAGAGGGGGAAATAGACGCGCTCTCAATAATTGAAATGAGCGGCGAGGCGTTGGCTTTAGGTAGCGTAAACAATGTAAATAAATTTATAGAATTATGTAAAATAGAACCCCCTGTAATTCCGCTCATATTGTCTTTGGATAACGATGAGCGGGGCAAAGAAGCGCAGGAAAAATTAAAAAAGGGACTTGAAGCCCTCAATCTTTCTTACTTTGAGGTGAATACGGCCGGGGAATACAAAGACCCGAACGAACATTTAATTAAAAATAAAGAGGCGTTCGCCGCGCTTGTAAACAGCGATCCAGCTGAAGCCGCCCGGCAGGAAGCCGAAGCAAAAAAAACAAAATATCTTGAAACGTCCGCCGCATACCATATAAATGCGCTCATGGGAGAAATAGCCGCCAGCGCGAACACCCCGGCAATATCGACCGGATTTACATTGCTTGATGAAGCGTTAGACGGTGGATTTTATGAGGGGCTTTATATTATAGGGGCGATAACTTCTATAGGTAAAACCACATTTATTATGCAAATAGCCGACCAGATAGCACAGCGGGGGCAGGACGTTCTTATATTCAGTCTTGAAATGTCGCGGTATGAACTTATGGCAAAGAGTATAAGCCGCTTGACCCTTGAAAATTGCGGCGGGAAAACAACGATCGCGAAAACAACGCGGGGAATATTGGCGGGATCGAAAAGAAAATATTACAATTTCGAGGAAAAAGAATTAATTAATAAAAGCATATCCGATTATGCCGAATACAGCCCGTATATTTATATTCACCAGGGCGTGGGCGATATTGGCGTTGAGGATATACGGCAGGAAGTACAAAAGCATATTTCATTTACAGGGAATAAGCCGATTTTGTTTATAGATTATTTACAGATACTCGCGCCGTATGATATAAAAGCGACGGATAAACAAAATACTGACAAAGCCGTGCTTGAATTGAAGCGGTTAAGCCGGGATAAAAAAATTCCGGTGATAGCGGTCAGCAGTTTCAACCGTGATAACTATACCTCTCCGGTTAATTTAGCTTCGTTTAAAGAATCCGGGGCGATTGAGTATAGTAGCGATATTCTGTTGGGTTTACAGCTTGCAGGTATGGACGAATTAAGTCAGAGCGATAAGAATCGGACAGAAACAACAAAAAAAATAGAGGAAAAGAAAACGGCGGATCCCCGCAAAGCACAGCTTAAAATACTTAAAAATCGTAATGGTAAAATAGGCATAAGCCTTTATTATGATTATTATTCTATGTTTAACATGTTTAAAGAAAATATAGAACCGATAGAAGTAAATAAAGATTGGAATAACGAAAAAAGGCGGTAATATGGAAATTAAACTTGATTTTTCTATACTGGACGAAATACAGCCAAGAGAACAGGGGGATGATAATAAACCCACAGGAAAAGTATATTATAAACTGGAAGCAGAGGAAAAACAAAAATCTGTTATCGCCGAAGCGGCGGCGAAACAAATTGAAATTTATAATGCTTATCAAACCGCGATCGGAAGAGCCGGACAGCTCACCAGCGATATTACAAAAGGCATACAAGAGGGGCAGAACATATATAATTTATTTTTAAAAGCGGTTAAATGTATCAGCCTTATAACCGGCGATGAAGTTTTTTATGAACAGGCGAAAAAAGATATTCAAGCGGTTTACGGGATTGGAATAACAGATAATGACGCGGTAATGGAAATTATAAACGCCGAAGAAATAGAGGAATTTTTAAACAGTTAAAATTATATGTTTAAAATCGTTTCTGATAGGCTTATTTTGCGTTTGTAGATGATTTATTATTTTTTACAGGAAAACGCAAATAAAATAAAGCCGCGCCATATAAGCGAATATAAAGCGCGAATTTGACCTTTACTCAAAAATGAGTATCGAAGCGGCAATAATATAAAATCATAAAAAATATCCGGAGATAAACGAATTTCAGGGGAGTAAAGCGGATATAAAAAGAGTTTAAATTATTTTCCAAAAAAACATAGTATTTGACGCGCGTGTGTAAATAGGGTATTCCCTCTCAGCATTCGGGGGTTTTGTATCGGCCGAAACAGGGGGGGAACATACAAAGAAAAGCCTGAATATATCACGCTTTCCCTATAAATAATATTTAAAATTCGATAAAATATTTTATTGATATTTCCCCGATAAATACAGCCAAACGTGAGCAAAATAAGGGTAAAAAACATATAAAAACACATGATTTTTGATAAAAAATAAGACAAAATAAGCGGTTTTTTATTATATTTTTTGATGTTTAGGCGGGATTTTTTTGTTTATTTATGATTTCCTGTAACTGGTTACAGATAAAATCATATTCAGAGCGGATTAAATCTTTTGCGGAATCTTTGCCATAATGTTTTGTCATTATTTTCTTTAAGGTTTCTTCATCTACGGCCGCTTCCCTGCTCATGGCGTATAACCTCTTGATTTGTTTTTCTGTAACTTTTGCCGGGGATTTTGTCGGCGGCGTTTTCTCCGGGGTTGAGTTGCCCGGCTCTGTGGGTGTATCGTTGCCGCTTCCCTCTCCGGGTTTGGTATCGTATTTTGTTTTGTCTTTCATGTAATATATATCCGCGCCCATTCCCAGCGACTTACAGGCAACAGAGATTGCGTCCGTCAACGCCATTTTATAACATTCGTCGCTTGTATATAGACCGTTGCGATCCTTTGACACAAAGGAGCTGCCGCCCACGCCTGTTATTGGTTTGCTCCACATATTTTCATACTTAACATATAAATCTATTTCGGCAAAAGCCGCTACTTCATTATTCGCGCCATTTTCAAGCCACATTCTTTTTATGTCGTAATACCAGCCGAAACCCGCCGCCCCGAACTGTTCTGTAAGCGTTTTTATGCGGTACATCGGATTTATATCCGTAAAACCGTTTAACCGTCCGCCTGTGATTGTTTTTTGTGCTTCTTTCGGTACAGCTCTGACATTGTTGTATAATTCTAAATTCTCTTTCATAATATCCTCTCCGTTATAATTAATTTAATAAATAATTTTCTATTGCCGCCCGAGCCTCGTTAAAGCCGTAAGCCGTGATTGCTTTATATCCCTGCCGGGATAATTCGTTAAGCCATGTTTTCTGTATGTCCCGAAGTTTGCCGCTCTCTGCTTTTAATTCGATATATAAGCCGTGATAACCGGAGCGGGGAACCGGCAGACAAATATCCGGGACACCGCTTTTTGTCCCCTGTTGTTTTAAATGATACGCTTCGACTATATCGCGGCGGCCGCCGTTCGGGATATGAAACATTAATTTTAATTCCGGATATTTCCCTGCGGATATATAAGCCCACTCAAAAAGATTTTTTTGTATTTCCGCTTCGTGCTGCTGTTTTTTCCGAAGCGGTAAGAAGTCAGCCGGTTCAGCCCTGCCGGAGAGGATAGCCAACGCCTGTAAACTCCGTTTTGCTTCTCCGGGCATGATTGGTTTTTGATTTTTTTTCATCTTATGCCCTGCTTTCATCATAAAAATTAATAGTGTTATTTTTTCTATATTTACTTGGGATTTCCTTATATTAATTATACCATAAAAGCGTGGAAAAATCAAGGGTTTTCGATGTTTTTACGAATTTAATTCCTATAAAAAAGACTTTCAAGGGATATTAAGAAATAATTTAAAATATAATATTTTCAAAAAATCAAAATAAATCAAAGATGTGCCATTTTACCGCCTCTTTGAGCGAAAATTATAATCAAGATGAAATTATCGAAATAAATCAAAAACATTCGATTTCACCATTGTTTTTTGATTAAATTATAAAAATGAAAACATTTTTGATTTCGCGAAAATTTTTACGTGACCCCACGCCCGTTGCCCGTATATGAAAGTTTTAGAAATTTTCCCCGCCCCCTACGGTAGCCGCCGAGGGGCGATATTGTTAAGAGTTTAACAATATATTCCGAGGGCAAAAAAGAACGCCCGACAATGCCGAACGTCCCCGGATATGCGTTATGTATTTTTTTGCCGCTTTTTTATTTTAAAAATAATTTATTTATAAATGAACTCAATTTATAAAATAAGACTGTTATAAATGTAGTTATAAAAATATAATTCCATTCAATAATTTTTATAGGATAAGCCGCGAGATAATGCGGTAAATCATCAACTGTCATGATATCCCAGATACTTTTGCTTTCAAGTAGCCCATCTGCTACTTGCTTTATGCGTTCTTGATGTTCTGGCAAAAGTTTTCTTATTTTTTGTGCAATACGTTCAGAATCTTCATCGTTGTCTAATCTTTTTAAAATAAACACTCCTTATAAATTTACAAATTAATTTTGATTTTCGGAGCGGTAAGCCGTATAGTAACTTACCGCTTCGGCGGGTGATTGTGGGCTTTATATAACGCTTGTAGTGGGGTTTGGTTATATTGCCTTTTTCATGCTATGATAAGTTCATATTGCGGATTATCCCAGCCGTCACCATTCTTATACTCTACTATGCAGTAGAAATAACCTTTGTCGTGGTATATCTCCGGGATTCTGCAATCTTTATGAACCATGCCGGAGCCGACCGATATTTTTTCTTGTTTCTCGTTGCGGTCAAGGTATTTTTCGTTAAGAAACCCGCGCGATATACTATGGGCTACTTCATTTGACTTTGTTAAAAATATTTTATAGCTTGACATTTTGCTACCTCTCCTTTTGATTTTATTTATATATGTTTTTAATTCTTATAGCGGCTGATATTACACCCATTAATTCATCAATTATGTTAAATGCAAATATAGGGTCTTTCATTATTTCATTTTTTAAATTTTCTACTGCTTTATCCATGTTTTTCGTTGCTTTTGTTATATCATTTTTATTATTTTGCTCGTGTAGTGATTCTGATAATTTAACTATTTTCGCCATATTAAGACACCTTTTATAATTTATTTTGTATTTTTAAAATCGCTTGACAGAGCGAATATATTGTGTTGTATTTTATATATCCGCTTCGGCGGGTGATTGTGGGCTTTATATAGTGCGTTGTGGTGATGAACTATATAATGCCTTTTTCATATACTCACACTTACCGCTAAACCGTAGTTATGATAATTGTGATATTTCCCTCTGACTTCTTTAAACGAGGCTCTGACGGCTTTTCCTGCGTCTATAAGCGGTGCTATGATTGCCGCTATCATTCGGGGGAGATAACCGATAATATAACTGCCTTTGCCCTGTACGGTGGTTATAACCCTTACTGCGTTGCCGTCGTATTCGTTGGCCGCTTCCCTTTCGAGGTCTATGCTTATAAGTTCGGTATCATATTTTGTAAGGTTTTCAAGTGCTTCCTGTCTGCGTCCTACGGTTACGCCTGCGACTTTGGTTTCTACGGTTTCAGCTTTCACGATTGCCCACGCCCTGCGGAACGCTTCGGAGCGGGTCAAACCTTGTTTTGTCAGTCTGTTTGCTATAACGCATACTTTGGATTTATTTTCGCTTACTTTATTGTCAGTTTTTTTTTCGGTTTCTTCGACAACCGTTTCGGGCCTGATTTCGGCTATGGCCTCTTCGATTATGATATTGTGATTTAATACTTTAAATAATACTTTCTGGCTTTCTTCTTTGGTTAATCCGGCTGCCGTGATTGCTTTCATTATTTCGTCAAGATTCCTGCATGTATCTTTTACATTTACTTTTGCCGCTTGATTCTGATGTGTTCCTACTCCGATATTGTGCATGTAATATTTCATTGTTCTTACCTCTCTTTATTTGCTTTACTTGTGATTCGTTTTGATTTACTTTATATATATATTATATCACAAGTTAGTCACAAAGTCAATGAACAAATTGTAAACAATCGCACTTTTTGAAAAATATTTTATCTATTTTAAATATATTTTTATTCAAAATGGTTGACAAGTAAGTCATTGTATGTTATAATAAAATCATAATAAAAATAAAGAGAGGTTCAAAATGGCTGTTAAATGTAATTTATCCACGTTAATGGGGGCAAAACGCCTTAATATTCAAGATGTCTTTGAAGCTACTGGACTTTCACGCCGTACTATATCAGAATTGTATCACGATAAAGTGACCCGTATTGACTACGGTACTTTAAATAAACTTTGTGACTTTTTGAATTGTGACGTTAAAGATTTGATTGAATACACGCCGGATATAAAGGCGGGTGAATAATAGTGAATACACCGATAAAAAGTAAACAAGCCGGGAAAAAAGGCAAAACCCGCCGCAAAAGCGTAAAACTCGACCAAATAATAAAATTATTGTTTGATGTATCAAAAGAAACGCTTGTAACCATGTTAAACAGCCTATTTCAAGAGAATTTTTCTCCGGATACTGTGGAGATAGATAAAACGGCAACGGAATATTCAAAAAATAATCTTGATATTATCCGCGCCGATATGTTTATAAAGGTTACAGAGAATACAAAGCCACACCATTATCATATTGAAATACAAACAGAGCCGGACGGGCAGATGTCTATAAGAATGTTTGAATACGATATAACAAAAGCGTTAAGTAATTACCGTTTAGAGAACAAAACCCCAGGCAAAATAATTCTGTATATGCCTAAATCGCTTGTGATCCATATTGAGGACGGCGGCGGCGTTCCAAACGACTGTTATAATGTCGATTTGGTACTGGCAGACGGCAATGTAATAAATTACACCGTTCCCGTGATGAGATACTGGGAATATGACGATAAAGAACTTATAAACAGACAATTATACACGCTGTTGCCGCTTCAAGTGTTTTTGTTGCGGTCAGAGTTAGACAAAATGACGGCTGACAATAACGAAGCGGCCCGGCAAGCGGCTATATTAAAAGCAAAAAATATTACTGAAAAGATAGCCGAAAAGATAATAGAGTTATACGACGAAAATAAATTCACTCTCGACGACGCTGATAAAATCATGGTAGGCTTGACAGAAATATTCAAACACTTAAATAACCGATATAAAGTAAATGAAAAATTAAACACGGAGGTAAATATTATGACCAGAACATTTATTGATAAAAAAGCTATGCAAAAAACGGCAAAAGAAGCTAAAATTGAAACGGCTACAAAAATGTTATCAAACAACGAACCTATAAATAAAATAATAGATTATACTGGATTGACTGAAAAAGAAATAAAAAAAATTCAGAAAACATTATAAAACGGAGAGGGTTAAAATTGCCCTCTCCGTCCCTCTTACGGCTCATGCGAAACCTGCCGGAGCGGACGAGCGGGGAACTGGCACGGCGATCGCGGCGGCTTGTATGGCAGTCCGCGACCGCCAACGGCGGCAACCCTCGGAGAGCCAACGGCACTTTGCGGCGCATAGCGACGAAAGTGTCAGAGTGGGTCACATACTTTGAAAAAGGTATGTGTTAGACTATCCCCGCCGCTCTTGTTTGGATCACTTTATTTCAGGGCAATCAAACGGAGCGACTTAAAAGAAATTTATCCGCTCCGGATATTATAATTTTTATGAAAAATAGTAAGGTGCAAAATAGAACACATTTTGTTTTTAAATAACACCTGTCAAAGGCTCTGCCTGCGAGCGGTTTCGGGCTTAGTAGCACCCCCTTATTCCTGCCGTCAATTTCTTTTTCTGAAAATCATTTATTTTTTTCTTACCGCTCCGGGAAATTTCAATATATCAATAGAGTACACTCTAACGTACTATCACAAAACCGTGTCAATAGACTTGTAAAATTATTTTTGAAATATGTCAAAATCTTTTAATATCCTATTGACAAATAAATATATTTATGGTATAATTAATATATAGTTAAAAGCAATTTATATGTATATTAATATAAAATAAATAAACAAGTCTATTGATAAAAAAGAGGTGTACGAATTTGAAAGTAGGATATGTGAGAGTGTCAACAGAAGAACAAAATACAATCAGGCAAGAAGTATTAATGCGGGAATTGGAAGTCGAAAAAATCTTTATGGATAAGGCAAGCGGCAAAAATAAAGAGCGGCGAGATTTACAAGAAATGTTGAACTTTGTTCGCGAGGGTGATATTGTCGTTGTAGAAAGTTATTCAAGGCTTGCGAGAAGCACACGGGATTTGCTTGACATAGTGGAGAGCCTCAAAACAAAAGGCGTTGATTTTATAAGTAAAAAAGAGGCTATCGACACTTCAACCCCTGCCGGACGGCTTATGCTGACTATTTTCGCCGGATTATATCAGTTTGAACGCGAATGTATATTAGAGCGGCAGGCAGAGGGCATAAAAGAAGCGAAAAAAGCCGGGAAATATAGAGGGCGTAAACCGATCGAGATTGATAACCTCAAATTTAAAACTTTATATAACCAATGGAAAGCCGGGAGAATGACCGCCGTTGAAATGCAGAAACAATTAAATTTAACCGCGCCGACGTTTTACAGGCGTGTAAAAAACTTTGAGGGGGCGAAATAATGAGCAAAGAATTTTTGACCGTGCGGGAAACTGCTGAAGAACTCCATACTACGGAGCGGACAATCCGGGCACTTATAAAAAACGGTTCTTTAAAAGCCAAAAAAGTCGGCACAAAATATATTATAACTATTCAAGCTATACGGGATTATTTACAGAGTTAAATTTATATTTATATTTAAAGGCGGTTTGTAATTATGGGATTAAAAAATATATTAATAAAAAAACGCAAAGATAAAGAATTGCACAAAGAACTTACAAGAAGTTATGAGATACATTTACACGGTAACTTGTGTGAAAAAATAAAAGAAGCCCACAAAACTTTGCAATACGACCTTAACGAACTCTATACGGCTTTTGAAAACGACATAACTGAAAATTATGAATATTATCAAGAAAAAATAGACAGCATGGAATATTTCATTGACTATGTAATGAAAGCTATAAAAGATATTGAGGGCGATACATGAAAACAATAAAACAAATTGCCGATGAAATAGGTGTAAGCAAGACGGCCGTAAGAAAAAAAATAACTGGCGAAGTGAAAACCAAGTTTGCGGAAACCGTTTCCGGTGTGATTTACATATCAGAACAGGGCGAAGCATTGATAAAATCGGCATTTAATAAAAATCAACCGCAAACCAAGTTTGCAGAAGTTTCCGGAAACCAAACCGCAAACCAACCGGAAACTTTTCCCGAAGTTTCCGGTACGGTTTCCGCTCTTATATCTATGCTTCAGACTGAATTAGAAATAAAAAATAAGGAATTAGAAACCAAGAATAAACAATTAGAGGTCAAAGATAAACAGATCGAGGAGCTTACCGCCACAATAAGAATACAGGCCGAAAGTATAAACGCCGCTCACCACAACGAACTCGCCGAAACTATAATTGACAGTCGAGCCGCTCCGAAGTTGCCGGAGACCAATAATCAAAAGCGTCCGTTCTGGCAATTTTGGAAGAAATAAAAATAAAGGGGTTGATTTAAATTTTAATTCATTATAACGATTATGAAAAGGCTGAACTTGAAAGAATTGAAAATAAATATAATAAATTATTTGAAGAACACTTTAAAACTGTCAATGCCTTGCGTTCAGATCCAGAACCAGACACGGATTACCTTTTCGATAATATTAATCCCGATGATAACCCTGACGAATGGACAAACGCAATCATTCAAGAGGGAAAATTATTTTCCGCGTGGGAAGCGGCTGGTAGTACAGAGTGGAAAACAGCACGTGATGAATGGAATATTATACATGACCAATATTATAAAGAACGTGCCGAAGTTTTTAAAAGAGCCGAAAAAAGACAATTTGATGAATTAGGCGGCGATTTACAATTAATTTTGTCAAATGGTATACAACAAACAAAAGACCTTATTTATTATAAATATAAATATTATAAAGAACGAGAGCAGGAATCTTTCAGTTTTTCAGCTATTGATATTGTAGCTTTAGGCGGAAACAGATGGAAATTGGATGCCGCCCAAATAAAAAAACATATTATAGAAGAACTGCATTTACATTTTAACGCACTTAAACATGACGTAAACCTTACGAATAATTTAAATGATTATATTATTGACATAATTGCCCAAAGCCCTTATATTGCCAAAGAGGGAACAAAAGGACGCGGTGAAACTGTGATTGTTGCGGAGCGTAGTAAACGCTTAAAATCTGAAATAATACAAGCACTTAACAGTATAATCCCTCAAAAACATATTAAACCGAATAATAAGTTATCAAATGAGATAACAAAAGATTTTATAAATGAGGGCGAAATATCCTTAAATGTAAGTCGTAGAGGTTCAAAACGCGAGATAAATACAAAAGCTATGTTGTCCTATGAAGATAAAAATATAAGTCTCTCCGGGCGGACTGCGTTTACACCGTATGACAGGGAAGTCCACGATGGAGTTGTGACGCTTTATGAAGCCGGCAATGAAATTGTCACACCAGAAATGGTATATCGTGCAATGAACGGTATGACAGAAACAGAATATATAAGCCCTCAAGCAATAGGGGCGGTAACTAAAAGTCTTGATAAAAGCCGCCGTACAACTTTAACTATTGATTTTACCGAAGAGGCGCGAGCCTATAAAAAAAATGTAAAAGCCACATACGAGGGTTATTTATTGGCATGTGATAAAATTACAGTTAAAACAGGCGGACAAGTTAAAGAAGCCTATAAACTTTTAAGAAAACCAATTTTATATGAATATTCTCAAGTATCTGGGCAAATTATAAACGTGCCTATTAAACTGTTACAAACAAAAGAAGCGGTACGAAGCACAGATGAAGTAATTGTTTTAAGGGGTTATCTTTTAAGACAGATTGAATATATGAAAAGTCCAAAGAGTGAAAGAAGTAATAATATTGCTTTTGATGGCATATATGAAGAATTAGATATAAACGAAAATAATTATAATGCGACCGAGTATAAAAAGAAAACTTATATTATTCGTCAACATGTCGCGGCGTTATTATCTGAATGGGTGCGACACAATTATATAAAAAATTATTGCGAATACAAAGAGGGGAAAAGTATAAAAGGGATTACGATAAATTTATAAGTTACCCCCAATAAGTCGGGACTGACACCCCAATAAGTCGGGACTGACACCCCAATAAGTCGGGACTGACACCCCAATAAGTCGGGACTGAAAATTTTCAAAAATATAGAGATATATCGCATAAAATCAGTTAAATCCGCAAACTGCAAAAATCGTATAAGTATTATAGGTAATATAAGTCTTATAGAGTAAGTCCGCCCCCAGTTGACATGGGGCGGACTCTTAATTTATAATACCTAAAAGAAAAAAATGAAAATTTCATTTTAAAAATTAAATTTCGAAAAAAAATATCGTGGCAAGCTATGCGCGAGGTACACCATTTCGGATTTTGCGGCTTTTTGGGAAAATCCCAAACCCTTATTTTAAGCCGCTTCGCGTCTTCTATTATCAATAAAAATTTAAGAAATATTTATATCAAAAAGGGGTTGATTTTATGAATCAGGAACAGGCAAAAAATTTTATAAAAGACGAAATTGAAAATTATCTTTCGGCGAAAAATATAAACATTAAAAAGCCTTTTAATTGTTTAAATCCGGGACACGCAGACAATAACCCAAGCATGAGTTATGATCCGAACAGAAAAAAAGTGCATTGTTTTTCTTGTGGAGCTGATTATGATACTTTTGATTTGATAGGCATAGAGTATAATTTATCAGAGCCTAAAGAAATTTTCAAAAAAGCCTATGAATATTTTAATATTTTTATAGACAAAGACAATTATGAAAATCCCACAAATCAAATACAAAACAAAAATGAAAAGCAGGTTGATTATGTGGATTATTTTTTAAAGGCTAAAGAAGAATTACATAAAAATCCGGAGGCAATACAATATCTTAAAAACCGGGGCATATCAATAACAGTTGCCGATCGTTTTTTGATTGGCTATGATCCCGAATGGAGAAGCCCCGCCGCATTGATAAAGGGCAAAAATCCCCCGGCAAGTCCACGGCTTATTATACCGACTGGAAAAAACAGCTATTTAGCCAGGGCAACGAATCCGAATATTGACCCGGCTTATAAAGCAATGAAAGAGGGAGCGGCAGAATTTTTCAATAAAAAAGTATTACAGGGAACCGCTCCGGTATTTATAACAGAGGGGGAAATAGACGCGCTCTCAATAATTGAAATGAGCGGCGAGGCGTTGGCTTTAGGTAGCGTAAACAATGTAAATAAATTTATAGAATTATGTAAAATAGAA
>Ga0209628_10002684_pt1 | contig 12184 bp, 7 predicted proteins | sample TergutCu122P4_FD_187285 | JGI IMG/M metagenome (GOLD analysis project Ga0209628, IMG submission 187285) | Cubitermes ugandensis P4 segment gut microbial communities from Kakamega Forest, Kenya - Cu122 P4 (SPAdes) (version 2) | ecosystem: Host-associated > Arthropoda: Insects > Digestive system >...
GAGGAGATGGGTATTCAAGACAAAGCCATTGGCGTTGCGCCGGTAGGTTGCGCCGTTTTGGCATACAATTACTTCAATGTGGATTGCATTCAGGCAGCCCACGGACGCGCTCCCGCGTTGGCAACTGCCATTAACCGCCTCTACCCCGAACACTATGTGTTTACCTATCAGGGCGATGGCGATCTGGCAGCCATTGGAACCGCAGAAACCATTCATGCGTGCAATCGCGGCGAAAATATTGTTATGATTTTCGTGAATAACGGTATTTATGGCATGACCGGCGGTCAAATGGCGCCCACTACGTTGAAAGATATGAAAACATCAACTTCTCCCTACGGACGCGACCTGGACATTATGGGTAATCCGTTGAAAATCACTGAACTTATTGCACAACTTCCCGGAGCGCTCTATGTTACACGACAAGCCGTTTATACTCCCGCGTTGGCGCGTAAATGTAAAAAAGCAATTCGTAAAGCGTTTGAAAACACAAAACTGAAACAAGGCACCTCTTTTGTGGAAATCGTATCAAACTGTAACTCAGGCTGGAAGCTATCTCCCGTAAAATCGAACGAATGGTTAGAACAAAATATGTTACCTTTCTATCCTCTCGGAGACTTGAAAATTAATAATTAACAATTAACAATTAACAATTAAAAGATTATGACTGAAGAAATTATTATAGCAGGTTTTGGCGGACAGGGCGTTCTTTCCATGGGAAAGATTTTGGCTTACTCGGGCGTTATGCAAAATAAAGAAGTAAGCTGGATGCCCTCTTATGGTCCGGAAATGCGCGGCGGAACATCGAATGTTACCGTTATTATCAGTGATGAGCGTATCAGTTCTCCGTGTTTGAACCAATTCGACACGGCAATCATTCTGAACCAACCCTCCATGGATAAGTTTGAAAAAGCGGTAAAACCGGGCGGACTGATGATTTACGACCCGAATGGAATAACCGCACATCCCACACGTAAAGACATCAATATCTATCAGGTTGCCGGCACGGATAAAGCATCGGAAATTGGTATTGCCAAACTCTTTAACATGATTATGTTGGGTGGCTTCTTGAAGTTAAAACCATTAGTAACTGAAGAGTTTTTGAAAAAAGGATTGGAAAAATCGTTGCCCACGCGCCACCACGGATTAATTCCCGAAAATATTAAAGCGGTAGAGATTGGAAAAGAGTTGCTGAAGCCGTATCATGTATTGTAAAGTAGTTTGAGGCTGCTATGCAGGCAGGTGTTGTGCGGTCATATCTTCACACAGTAGCCTTAGGCTACTGCTTGGATAAGTATGCTCTCTCAGAGAGTGAAATAATTAGTAAAAGATTGCCAATAAGAACTTTAACTTTAAAAATTATATACATAAATAGCAAATCATATGAAAAAAAAACTATTATTTTTAATCACTCTGTTCAGCATATCATTTTTATATGCGCAAAATAACTCCAACAATGCTCCGCGCTCCAATGAGGAGTTTTTTACACAAGCAGAACTTGTAATTGAAGGGCAATTTATGAGAGTGGTTGCCACCTACGATACCAAAGGCAAGGGAAATTATGAAGACTGTTATCGAATTAATGCTATTCATGTAAAAAAAGTCTTTAAAGGCGACCCATCTTTAGCAGGAACAACAATATACGTTGTTCGTAAGGGTGCTCATTTAGGAGAAGAAGAAGATTATGAAAGAGAGTCTGTTATTGACGGAATACTTACTGTTAGAGAAATATGTGATGCATATTTTGTTCCAGGTTTGTTTTCAAAAAATGGAATTGATAGTGGCGTTAATTCTTTCACACCTTCTGTATATTTTTTTAAGACCTCTAATCTTCCGGATGATAAAAATTCTGAATATTTTTCCTATAAAAAATATGTACATATTGAAGAAAACAAAGGCGATTCTGAACCTCATAATTTTATGTATGTTTGTGGTGATATCATTGCCGGATTAGATGAATTGATTTTTCGTAACCGTGAGGATTTTTATAATTATATGAGGCGGTTTGAAGGGTTTGTTATTCCGGAACAAAATAACTTTCCCGAAAAACAATATGGAAAAGTTGTATCTAATGAAGCAGTTTCAGATTCCCTGCGTTGTACTCATAAAACTGAGTTGGATTCTATTCGGAATTTATTTATGAAAGAATATTTATTAAAAGATAGCAAAAAAAAAAAACAGAAAAACCCCAAAAAGGAACATTGAATACAGTACCCTAACTTTGCAAATGGCAAATCAGCAGTTAACTAATAGTGGCTCTAAAAAATATATTGAGTTTGATATATTGGCAAGTTCCAATAACAAGAATATTTATTATAATGGTGCCGATATACACATTAATTATGCGACTTCTGTTTTCGGTGCTAATAATTTGGTTACAAACAAAAAAATTACAGTAACTAAGGGTCTGCACTTCTGTAATGCTAATGATTATTTAATTTTCCTTGCTGATGTTTATTCTACTAATAGTTTTTTTATAAGTTTATATTCGAATCCTTCTTCACCAAACAGAGTTATATTAAGTACTACTCCTACCGTATTGGTGCATATTAAAATAGAACTTTTGCCTGGAGCAATTTTTCTAAATTCTGACTTATACTTTACATTTAATAGTTATACAGGAGAGAATGCTACCTATACTTTAACAAAAAATGCCCATAGTACAGATTATTATTTTTATGATAAAACATTTTTTTATGGACTATTACCTATTATAACAACACCTTTAAATACAATTTCTAAAATTGCAGGTATTGGTGATATTTTGACGATTGACGGGTATAATTTCGGAAATAATAAAGGATTCATACTTTTTTCTGAAGCAGATAAAGGTGGTGGATTTCTTAGTGGATTAGATAATCAATATTATCCTAGCAATAGTTGGAGCGATACACAAATCAAGGTAATTGTTCCTTCAATAGTATATAAAGGATATGAAAATGAGCCTCCCAGTTATTCTTCGGGAGGAGCAGGAACAGGAAAAATTTGTGTTACTACAGCAACTGGATATTTTTGCATCAGCGAAACTGATTTAAAAATACCATACTCAATAACTAATACAAGAATGAAAATAGGAGGGAATATTCGTAGAGCATATTTAGCAAGAACTGCTTGTAATGCAGATGTTATGTTTACTTTGCACAGTGATTTTCAAAACTCCATTCATGCTGATAAAATTGATAATATAGAAACGGCATTAAAGCATTGGTCGGAACTAACCGGATTAACTCTTATTCTGGAAAAAGATCAGAATGGAAATTATCAGTTTGAAAATTCTAATAATATGAATAAGAATGTGATTAAATTTGATAATGTTCCTTTTATGAGGGCAAATAGGTATATTTCAATAAGAGGTTATAATACGGACTCCGTTTTCTATCTCAATATAGGTTCAAATATTTTAATAAATCAGAATATCTCTTGGGATTACAAAACTTCGGGACAAGCGAGTATTGGAAAATATAGTTTCTATCAATCGTTTATGCACGAGTTGGGGCATATTCTGTTGTTGAATCATGTAATTGATCCTACCGATTTGATGTATTTTCAAATCAGCCAAGCAGCCCCTATTATTAATTTGACTTCAACTTCTAAATCAGTTGAGGCTGTAAAACAAAATATGGCAGCGAGTAAAACAATAAAATGGGAGACTGTTATTCCGCTTTTACCTCGTTTATATCCTGTTGGTGATGCACTAAAAGCCACACTTTTGGTTAAAAATTCATGTTATGCTGCAAATTCCGGCTCAATTACAGCAACGGCAACAGGAGGCAAGCCTCTTTATACTTACAATTGGAAAAAAAACGGACAACCATTTGGTGGAAATACTTATAAACTTGAAAATTTAGATGTTGGAGAGTATATTTTAGAATTAAAAGACAGCCAATCTTGCACCCAGTACTATAAAGAGACGATAAAATATTTTGGTGGTTCAACTCCGTTATCACTCAATATCATAAAAATACCGGCTACTCCTCCCAATATACCGGAACTTTTTCAAGGAAACGTCTCAGGTGGTGTTCCTCCTTATAGTTATAAATGGTCTCCCAGTATAAAGTCAGTCTCAATGGATCCAAATCTGCCTCCGGAGCAAAAGGGGGATATTATTATAGGAGTTTCTTGTTCACTTCCAACAGAATATGTAACCACTAATCAAATGCCTACCAAATACCTTAATTCAACCTGTGACCTTAAGTTGACGGTTACAGACAAAAATGGATGTTTTATTTCAGGATTACCACCTGAAAAAAGTTCGAATAGTTCTGCAAAAGTTGAAGCAAACATTGAAAATATTTTCATTGACGAAATTTCTATTTTCCCCAATCCGACATTGGGTACTTTAACAATTTCCAATATAAACGATGCTACTGTTTGTTTTTTCTCAGCTCTTGGAGGGCTTATAAAAACTTTTGAACATGTTATTAATAATGAAATTATTAATATTGATCATCTTTCAAATGGAATCTATTTTTTAAAAATAATTGATGGTAATATGATTAGATACGAAAAAGTGATTTTAAACAAATAAAAAAATACTAGAACAAAAAATGGGGTATTAAAGAATGACTAATTAATATGGATTCATGCGAAAAAAAACAGATTTCTTGGTAATTGGCTCCGGTATCGCCGGATTAAGTTTCGCTTTAAAAGCGGCAAACTTTGGGAAAGTGTGTGTAGTTACCAAATCTCAAATTGATGACACTGCTACCAAATACGCACAGGGCGGAATTGCCGCCGTTCTATACCATCCCGATACTTATGAAAAACATATCCAAGATACGATAATCGCCGGCGATGAACTCTCTGACAGAAAAATAGTGGAATTAACCATCAGAGAGTCAACAGAACGTGTGATGGAACTGATAGAATGGGGGGTGAATTTCGATAAAACCAAAACGGGAAAATTCTCCCTTGCCAAAGAGGGCGGCCACTCCGAATACCGCGTGTTACATCACAAAGATATTACCGGAAAAGAGATTGAACAGAAATTAATTTTAGCCGCCAAACAAAACGAGAATATCGAAATTTTGGAAAACCATCTTGCCGTTGAACTGATTACACAACATCATCTCGGCATTGAGGTAAGCAGAAGAAGTTCCGACATAACCTGCTACGGCGCTTACATTTACGACCCCAATAACAAGAAAGTGCGTACTGTGTTGTCGAAAATTACCATGATGGCAACGGGCGGAATTGGTACGGTTTACGGCAATACCACCAATCCCTTGGTGTGCACCGGCGACGGCATTGCCATGGTGTATCGCGCCAAAGGACAAGTACGGGGTATGGAGTTTGTACAATTTCATCCCACTTCTTTGTACAATCCCAAAGAGTCTCCCTCTTTTTTGATTACAGAAGCTTTGCGCGGCGCGGGTGCTGTGTTGAAAGACGAAAATCTTAGCGAGTTCATGCAAAAATATGACCGTCGCGGGTCGCTTGCCCCCAGAGATATTGTGGCGCGCGCCATTGATAATGAAATGAAAATGAGTGGAAAAGAGCATGTTTGGTTAGATGCTACAAAAATTAGAGAGAGTGAAATTTTTGAACATTTTCCCAATATTTACGCCAAATGTTTGAGCATCGGGATTGATATTACCAAAAATATGATTCCGGTTGTTCCTGCCGCCCATTATTCCTGCGGTGGAATTACTACGAATGATTGGGGCGAAACGACCATTCAAAATCTGTATGCTTCGGGAGAATGTGCCTCCACTGGTTTGCACGGCGCTAATCGTTTGGCATCCAACTCATTATTAGAAGCATTGGTGTTTTCGCACCGAGCCTGTTTAAAAGCAGTAGAAAAATTTGAAAAAATTCCGATATGCCATGAAATACCAGAATGGGACACTTCAGGAACGGTACTCAATGAAGAGATGATTTTGATTACACAGTCCAAGAAAGAGTTACAAACAATCATGTCGAGTTATGTGGGGATCGTGCGCTCCAACCTTCGCTTGCAGAGGGCATTAGACCGCTTGTTTTTATTATACAAAGAAACCGAAGAACTCTACAAAAAATCTATACTTATTCCTGAAATTTGTGAACTGCGCAACATGATTAATGTGGGTTATCTTATTATTAATAATGCAATTGATAGAAAAGAGAGTAGGGGATTGCACTATTCGTTGGATTACCCGGGGCAAAAGGATGTGCAACAAAATGTGGAGGATAGTTTGTAAATTAAAACTTGAACACCATCTGTACTTTTACCTCTGTTTTATGCGGCGCGTCTATCAACTCTAACCCGCTGCTAATCTGATTTTTATTAAAAAACAACAACCGCGAAATTTTACCTTGAATTTCAAACCATTTGTACTTCCATTTCAAAATGAAGTAAGTTTTGCAACCTCTATAGTAATAACTGTTTATGGTAAATGTGTAAGAGAGGTCGTTTTCATAAGCATACAGCCGCTCATCGTAAGTGTCTGTGTCAAAAATCGCAAATCGGAGTTTTAAATCTAATCCGATTTTTGAAAGATTAACCCCAACATCCTGATACGCAAGCCCCCCAACTTTTGAACTCTTGAACCCTTGAACTCTTGAACTATTAAAAACCCCGCTCACTTCCGATTTGAATTGCAAAAACTGCAAAAAACTATAAGAAAGGATTACCCGCAAACGATGTTGCTGTGTTTCATAAACTTGATTATAAATAGTTTCTTCTCTGCTATTTTTAACGTGTGTTTTATAATTATAACGAACTAATAACGCGCAGTTTCTTGAAAGCGCAACATCAAAGCGCATCGAAGCATCGAAATGGGGCATGGGCTTATCTATCAAATATCTCAACCAGTGAAATTTATACATATCTAAAAGCGCCACCATCGTAACTTTGTTTGTCAGAATAATTTCTGACGTGAACAGCAAGCCGGTTTCATTGTTCAGTTTGCTGTTTTTTGAATAGGGTTTCCCGTCTAAGGCGGCGAAATTTTTACTGAAATGTCGTGCTAATACAGAGAATTTCATTCGTGGATCCACTTTAAAAATGGCACCTTGCAGAAATGCGAAGCCGTTTGTGCTACTCGCAGCCACTTCTCCGAAAAGAATCTGATGTTTTATTAACACTTGATAATCCACACTTGCGTTACACAAGCCTTTCCCCGAAAAATCAAAATATTGATAAGGTCGTGAAGAGGGTAGGACAGGCAACGAAAATTCACTCCGCATCATTTGCGCCCCAATTTTAAAAGTTTTAAGATTTGCATGAAAATGTACTCCGTAAACTCTGTTAAACAGCGCATTCCGTTTCTTTAGTTCTGTTTCAGTTCGATGCAATCCTGTGTTTGTTAGGGCTCCTTCAAATGCAAACACATCCGGTTCTACTTCCTCCACATTGCCATCAAAAAAACGATGTCCGTAAAAAATGGTACCGCTAAACTTGTAATTTCCCAATTGCAAAGTAGTGCCTCTCAAGAAATTACTTTGACTCATAGTAGTTACCGGACGTTGCACCGCACCTGTTTTCCTGATTTCGCCGGAACTGTTGTTTAAAAATCCGTTGCCCATAATTAAACCTTGTCCGAAATGCAGCCGGTAATCGCCCAAAATAACCGATTGCAAAATGCCGATTTTTTTTACTTGCAAATGAAACGAATAAAATCCAAATCCTTGTTTTTGAGAGCCTTTAAAAAACTCCTCGCCGGCATTTTTTTTGCCGGCAAACCCTAACGTGATATGTTCACTTGCCGAAAAAATGTAGCGAAAAGCGTACTGCTGCGGAGTACCCACATAATGCGTTTTTTTGTTTTTATCGTAACCGGCTTTTTTTTCCAATATTTGCGAATAACGAACTAACAACTTGTTTTTCGGGCGTTTAAACAAAGACTTAAAAGTTACTTTTCCTTCCTTACTGACGGCAGTTGTCACAATGAACGGCTCAATCTTTTGCACAAATTCAACGGTAAACCCTTCCACAGAAGCCAATTCATAAATCGTTACCAAAAATCCATTTTCAGCAATATATTTCTGAAGATGATAATATTGATAATCTGACATTTTTAGCATTGAAAAAGCCGTTTCCGGAGATAAATTGTTGATGTTGATTTTTTCGTAAACATCGTAAACATCAGCAAGCTCTTCAAAGAAGTCGTTTTCATCTTCGATTTCGAGGTTTTCAATCTCTTCGATGAGATTTTCTTCGAAGTTGATGAAAGTTGAATCTATTTGTGCTTGGGAAGCGAGTGGTAGGAAAAGGAGTAAGATTAGTTTTTTCATTTTTGTTATTTTTTTGGCACACAGATGACACAGATTTTAACAAGATTTTCACAGATTTTTTCGATCGTTGGTAAAAATCTTTCTTTTTATTTCAGGTTTTTTCCCGAAATTCAACAATAATCCTATTTCTAAATTACTTGCTTTTAAATAATTAATTAACTGTAATTCATGTTCTTCAACCAAATATTCAACTGCTTTCAGTTCTAATATAATAACATCATTCACAATCAGATCTGCCTTGTAATTGCCAACAATATTATTTTTATAATACACTTTTATTATTTTTTGTGCTTCAACTTTAAATTGATTATTTAATAATTCAAGATATAAAGCATTTTGATAAACATTTTCCAAAAAACCAAACCCCAATTCATTATATACACTGTAAAATGCTTTAATTATTAAATCAGTCAACTTATTATAAAAATTTATTTTCATACTAAATCTGTGTTAATCTTGTTTAATCTGTGTCATCTGTGTGCTTTTAAAACTGTAACTCACCCCAACAAACGGCGAAAACCCTAATCTATAATCAAAATCCCCGCCCACATCAAACTGAAATTTTTTCCACCAAAAAGAGAACCCTACACCCACTTTTTTTAAAGAAACATCGGTCATAAATCCATAGAATTTAGCTCTGAAATAAACCGTTCCGGAGATATCAAAAAATCCGGGCAGTTGTTTGGAAGCGGTGAGCGCCAACAACACTTTATCATTGATTTTATAGTTTAACATTAATGTATATAACATAGGGATTTTTTCTTTTCCTGTTAAACCGTATTTCAAATTTGCCGGATTGTACGCCGATGCGCCAATCCCTATTCTGTGTGTAATTTGTCCGTAAAGCGATAAATCAAACGTAAACGAGTGCTTCTTTAGATATTCCGCTGCGTGATGCATAAGATAATGCACTTGCAATCCAAAAGAAACCCGTTTGGCAAAAACCCGTGCATAACCACTTGATATTGTGAAAATGCCATACTTGGAATATCCAAAGTGGGAGATGTTTATTGCAACTGCATTTCCTTTAATATTATAATTTCCGGATACACTTGCCGTACATAACTCCTTCAATAGAAATTGATTTTGTGAATAGATAGAAACATTTCCTCCTGTAAGAAACGCATGAACAGAAAAAATCTGTTTCCGATTATGCAATAGAAAATAATCGGAAACAGTAATCTGTTCGGTTTGTGCAATAATAGAAAATGGATTGAGGTAGAAAAGTGGCATTAAGCACCAACCAATGAGTAGTTTACGAGACATGGCAGTTCGGTTTAGATTGTAGTAGTAATTCGCGGCAAATATACAACACGAAAAACGGTTTTCGGAAAAAAAATGAAAATTTTTTCTATCAGATTTTCAGTAAGATATAATTTTCTATTTTCGCAAACATATTTTTAAAATTAATAGTTATGCAAAAACATCTTAAACTTCTTTTTACTCTGCTTTTTAGCATGGTAATTTTCGTGGCTTTTGCGCAAAAGCCCGATTTGAAAACTCCGCTTCCGATGGACCCGAAAATAATTACCGGAAAATTGGACAACGGTTTGTCCTACTATATTCGTGAAAACAAGAAACCGGAGAATCGCGCCGTTTTTTTCTTGACTGTGGACGCAGGTTCTGTTATTGAACGCGATGACCAGTTAGGCTTGGCTCACTTCACAGAACACATGGGCTTTAACGGAACCAAACAATTTCCCGGAAATACATTAGTTGGCGAATTGGAGAAAAAAGGCGTATTGTTTGGGCGTCAATTAAATGCAAGTACCGGATTCGACGCTACACTCTATTTTGTTATCCTCCCTACAGACGAAAAGGAACTATTTGATATGGGGTTGAAAATTCTTGACGGCTGGGCATTCAACATGTTGCTTACCGAAGAAGAGATTGACAAAGAGCGCGGTGTAATCATTGAAGAATGGCGTTTGTACCAAAGCGCAGATGAACGTATGTTTGAAAAAATGTTGCCCATCCTCTTTAAAGGTTCGCAATATGCTGAAAGAAACGTAATTGGCACCTTGGATAATTTGCAAAATTTCCCTTACAAATCATTACGCGATTACTACAAAAAATGGTATCGCACCGACAATATGGCAATTATTGTGGTAGGTGATTTCGACGGCAAAGAGATGGAAAAACAAGTAAAAGATTTCTTTACTATTAATGACCGACCTGCTACACCATTGGAACGTCCATATTATCAAATTCTTGATAATAAAGAACCTATCGTAGTAATCTTGACCGACCCCGAAGCCACCGGCTCTGAATTTACAATCAGTTTTAAACATCCTAAGGCTGAAACGAAAACGTATGGCGACCACAGAAGAGATATGCTCAAAGATTTAATTATTCAAATGATTAATGAACGTTTTGACGAATTAGCAGAAAAGAAATCCAATCCTTTTAATGAGGCATCCTGCGATTATGGACAGTATTGGTCGCCTAAAAAAGATGCTTTTGAAATTGACGGAGAATCAAAAGAAGGCAAAATACTACCATCGGTAGAGTTAGTCTTTACAGAATTAAAACGTATTGACCAACACGGATTTTTAAATACGGAGTTTGACCGTGCTAAAACAGAATATTATGCAAATGCGGAAAAAGCTGCCAAAGAGGCGGATAAAACAAATTCAGTAAATCACTCTTACAAGTATGCATTTGGATTTTTAGAAAAAAATCCTGTTGTGGGGGATTCTATTAATTTTGAACTCGTTAAACAATATCTTTTTGATATTACTTTAGAAGAGATTAACGAAATGGCAAAAAGCTTTATCACGGAAGAGAATATTGCCGTGGTGTTAACCATGCCCGAAAAGAAAAATTTGAAAGTACCTGCCGAGAAAGAAGTTTTGGCGTTAATCAACAAATTCAAAACGATTCATACAAAACCATACATTGATAATATGAATACGTTGCCTTTTCTTGCAAAAGAGCCTGTTGCAGGTAAAGTTACGAAACGTACTGCCAATGAGAAGTTAAATTATGTTGAATTGCAATTAAGCAATGGTGCAACTGTAATTCTAAAAAATACAGATTTTAGAAACGATGAAATTAGATTTTCAGCATTTAGCCCGGGTGGAAATTCTTTATACGAAGCGAATTTCTTACCCAATGTTAATTATGCTTCTTATGTAATAAATGATTGTGGTATAGGAAATTACTCCCCAACTGATTATTCCAAATTCATGATGGGGAAAAACTATTCGATTAGAGCAAGTATTTCCAACTATGAAGAATCTATTAGTGGATCTACCGTTCCGAAAGATTTTGAGACGTTTTTGCAACATCTGTATATGATTTTTGAAGCCCCAAGAAAAGATAAAGAAGTTTTTGAAAGAAATATTGAGCAGTGGAAAGAACAAATGGCTAATTATGAGAATAATCCGGAATGGCAATACCAAAAGTTCTCTGCAAAAGTTCGCTTTCCGAATAACCCACGTTTGATTTTCTTAGAAGATAAGACAATTAAAACTATGAATTTAGACCAAATGTTTAAATTTTATAATGAGCGTTTCTCAAATGCAGCCGATTTTACATTCATTTTTGTAGGAAATATTGATATTGATAAATCTATTCCGTTGATTGAAAAATATATAGGCGGTATTCCTGCGGGTAAAAAAGAAAAAATTATGAACCGTGACTTTCCAATGGCAAAAGGGGTAATTGATGAAACTTTATACTTTGGTTTGGCTGATAAAACGTTAGTGGGGCATTTTACATCTTTGCCCTATCAATGGAACCCTGAAAATAATTTGGCAAACAGCGCTTTAAATAACATTATGCGCATTAAAATGACCGAAAATATTCGCGAAAAATTGGGCGGAACTTATGGCACTCAATTCGCTTTAAATCCAACAAAAGTGCCTGTTGAAAAGGTAAACATGATTATTTCGTTGGGCTGCCAACCGGAACGCGTGGACGAAATGACCGCTGAAATTTGGAGAACTATTGACGAAGTGATAGAAAGTGG
>Ga0209628_10002685_pt1 | contig 12183 bp, 8 predicted proteins | sample TergutCu122P4_FD_187285 | JGI IMG/M metagenome (GOLD analysis project Ga0209628, IMG submission 187285) | Cubitermes ugandensis P4 segment gut microbial communities from Kakamega Forest, Kenya - Cu122 P4 (SPAdes) (version 2) | ecosystem: Host-associated > Arthropoda: Insects > Digestive system >...
ATTTGTGGTTAATGTGCCGGAAATATTGGCGTTTTGTGCATCAATTGTACCGGAAATAGCGGCATCTTGAGAATTTAATACATTTGCCGTTAAAATATCTGAAATATTGGCACTTTGCGCTTTAAACGAACCGTTTACATCCAATTTTGCCTGTAAAGGCACTTTTCCTACCCCAATATTTCCATCAGGGGAAATGGTTAATCCGCCGCCCAGACCTTCAATATAAAAATTACCTTGCTCTTGTTGTTTTAAGAAAAGATTATGGTTTGTATAAGATATGTCAAACCCTTTTGTTGTAAGGTAATTTTTTATATTAACACTTTCTGAACAAAATGAACCCCATACATTAAACTTTGCATTCGATGGTAAAGCTACTACTATATTGCCGTCACTTTCAAAAGTTAATTGACTTTTATATCCAAAAATACTTAAATCTGCAGGTTCTCTTTGTATAATATTAATACGTCCTAATAATGCCGTAATGTCAAATACATTACTCCCATTAGGAGAAGTTATCTTCAGTAAAGGTATGGGGATTATTTTTTGTAAATTCATTGGATCTATTTGGATGTGTAATGGAGCTTCCGGAGAGGTTGTTCCAATTCCTAAATACGATTTGTTTGTCGCCAGCCTCATGCGTTCAATACCATTTGTTTTAAAAATAAGCGGCATAGAATCGGTGGTTCCGAGAAAATTTCGCGATGAAATACCGGCATTGCCTAATAAATTCCATGTAGAAGATTGGTTTCCCACTTGCGCATTTGCTCCCAAAAAGCACGCGCTAAAAAATAAAATAAAAGTCAGTTTTTTCATTTGATAAAAATTAAAGTTAAATAATGTTCTTAATAATCCGCTGCAAAAATATACAAATTGAGATATACGCATATTAAATATTCCATTTTTTCATAATTTAAATATTTTTTCTCATGTATTAGATAAATCAATTAAATAACTTTGCAACGATGAATGTTATTGAAAATATTATTAAAATTAGAAAGGAAAAGGGTATAAGTCAAGAAGATATATCCTTTGCTATTCATTGCGACGCTTCAAATTGGAATAAAATTGAGAACGGAAAACAACAATTAAAAGTTAATCATCTTGCGAAAATCGCAGAAGTTTTGAAAGTCGATATACTTTATTTATTTACTTATCCAAAAATTTATGTAGATGCATCCACTATCGAAAATTCCGAGAAAATATCGGTAACCTTTGAAGTTTCACAGGATAAAAGGGATATTTTATTGAATTTAGTAACAAAAAAAGAATAGTCAAATATTCATGCGCAATGGCTCTATTGTAACGGAATGCGCAATTTTTGCCCCACATAAATTGCATTCATGTCTTTCAAAGTATTGTAATCGCAAATCTTACGCGCCGTTGTTCCATATTTTGCTGCAATAGCACTTAAACTGTCTCCTTTTTTTACAATGTAGATAAACGGTTCTTTCTCCGTTTGATTTTGTGCAGGAGGAGTATCCTGTTTTTTTGTTTCTACCTGTAAGTTTATATTGGAATTTTGCGATTCGGCAGTATCCTGAAATTGCTCTTTGGGGGGTTGTTGCAGGGGTTTTATGTACTCGTATCCTACCAAAAGTTTTTGCTTCGATTTTACCGAGTTCCCGCTCAAATGATTCATTTTTTTTATTTCATATACCGATAAACCATATTTGTTGGCAATAGAAGATAAGCTTTCTCCTTGTTTTACAGTATGATACTTTTTATTATATTCGTTAGTATTTACGGGAATTCCGGTAAACAATCCTTCATATACTTTCATCGGAGTAAAAAATTCATCGTATTTATAGGAGTAAATAGAATCTTCCAATTCAATAAAACGCAAAATATCAGCGTATTTCAATCTCAAAGGGTAAGATTGGTTATACGCAGGGATAACCAATCTTTTATATTGCGGATTTAAAATTTTAAGTTCTTCCGTATCGATATTTAACACTTCCGCTACTTGCTGCAGGTGCAATTCTTTTTTCACCCTCACCGTATCCACAGCAAAAGGGATATTGAGTTCCGCAAAAGGAATAGCGTGTTCGAGGTGGTAATTTGCCAAATAAAGCGCGGCAACGTAGTAGGGAAAGTAGTTTTGTGTTTCTCTTGGGAGTGAGGGTTTTACAGCCCAAAAGTCGGTTTTTCCTCCGGAGCGGGCAATCGCTTTTCTAACGCCGCCGGCGCCGCAATTATAGGCAGAAATGGCGAGTCTCCAATCGTTAAAAATGTGATACAAATCTTTTAAGTGCCGTGCAGCGGCATCGGTGGCTTTAAACGGATCCCGACGATCATCTACAAAAGTATTGACCTCCAATTGATATGCTTTTCCTGTAGCATACATAAATTGCCAAATTCCGGTGGCTCCGGCGCGGGAAACTGCGTTAGGATTGAGTGCAGATTCCACAATCGTTAAATAAATCAACTCTTCGGGAACCTCATATTTGTCAAAAATTTCACGCATCCACGGAAAATAATACTGCGAAAGCCCCAAAATAATAGATGAAGAGCGTTTTCTTTTGCAAACATACAACTCAATCTTGCTTTTTATCTCTTGATTATACACCAACGGAATGACCGTGGGAATATGTTGCAACCTTTTCATTACCACAGAATCAATTAAACAATCTCCTGTATTGCTGTCGGTAAGGGTTCCATTACCGATGCTCCCAATCTGTTTTTTTATGTACCACAAATCAAGCAGGGCATCCATCTCTTTCAGCAACGTTTCTTGAAATGCTTCATCTGTTTGATACTCTAATGAATCTATTGAAGTTTGTTCTTGTGCAAATGCAGCAGTTGTAAAAAATAATCCTGTTAGCAGATAAATAATTTTTTTCATCAATTGTCAATTTTATAATCATTCCATCTTATTTCACGTCCATTTTCATAAACGGTGGTCAAAATCAGTTCCCCTTCTTCGTCGTAAATATACCAAATTCCCACACGTTCGCCGTCGGAATATTTTCCTGTTTCTCTAATTTTTCCATCTGCATGATACAAAACATGTTTTCCATTAAATAGATTATGCTCATATTCAATTTCAGAAATCAAGATTCCGTTTTCTCTCCATTTGGTAGTCCAAACTCCTGTGCGCATGCCATCGAAATAGATTCCTTTCTCAATAGCATTTCCTTGCATATAAATCCATTCTCCTTCTTCTGTTCCCTCTAAATATTCTCCATTAACGGTAATTTCTCCTTTTTCATTGTATTCAAAAAAATGACCGTCCAATTTTCCGTTCTTCCAATTTTCTTCCTGAAGCAACTCTCCATTAGGATAATACCAATACCATGCCCCCTCTTTTTTTCCGTTTTTATATTTTCCTTCTATTTCAACTTTTTGATTTTCAAAATAGAATTTCCAAACTCCTTCTTGTTTTGAGTTCAGATATTCTCCTTCCGATTTTAATTCGCCGGTAGGATAAAATTCTTTCCAAATTCCTTGTCGTTTTCCGTTTTCATCGGTAATTCCATCATATTTTAAAATTCCGTTTGCAAACACGTAGCCTCTAATTACCGTTCCGTTAGTGTCAAACTCGCGTCTAACGCCATCGGGAACCCCTTTGTAATAGGTGGCGGTAATGGCCCGTTTTCCATTTGGATGATACACGGTTTTTATTTCCATTTGCCGTGTTTCCGGTGCATCCACAATTAAATTGTCGTTATCATATTTTTCAACATATTTCAAGTTACCGGTTTCGTCGTAATATTTGAAATATCCCTGTTTTTTATCATTTTGATAAGCACACTCCATTTTCAGATTTCCATTTTCCCAAAAATATTTCCAACTCCCTTGTTTCAAACCAAAATTGTCGGTTCGGTTAATTAATTCGCGTTTGCCCAAAATGCCTGCAAAATATTTTGACACCACCCTTACCAAACCCTCTTTATTAAACTCTTTTTCCAAACCATGCGGTTTTCCGTACTCAATGGGGGTAAAACGTTTCAGTTCACCTGTTTTGTAAAATGCCCTAACGGCATTCATTAAAGTATCCATTTGCCATTCTTCCACTACTATTTCATCTTCTAAATATTGTTTTTTAAGTCCATGTTTTTTCCCTTCAAGATAGGTAATTTCCAGATTTTTTTCGCCGGATTGCGAATAAAATATCCACACACTGTCTAATAAAAAGTTTTTACGATTTCCTTCCGAAACCAATATCCCTTTTTCGTTATACGATTTCCAATACGCATCGGGGATTCCGTTTACCAAATTCCCTTCGCTCGATTTTACTCCGTTAGGATAATAAAAGATGTGGTATCCGTTGAGATTGGGATTTTCTTGGGCGAAAACAGAAGGCAGAAGGCAGAAAAGAAGGAAACTTTTTAATATTTTCACCATAATTTATTGATTAATCATTTTGCTTTGAATTATTTCCTCTCAAAATCATTACGATCCCATTAAGAAATTTTTTCTTAATTCCTTCCAGTGTGTATAAATAAATATCGCATCCATAGTAATAGGAACCTTCGGGAAGTGGACGGTGCGTTTGTCTATCTTTTCCATCCCAATGGATATCAGGATCTTCTGTTTTAAAAACAAGTTTTCCCCACCGGTCATAAACTTCTAAATTAATTTTTTTTACATTTGTATAAGGAAACGGATACCATGTGTCATTTATTCCATCCCCATCGGGAGTAAATACATTGGGCAAAGAATAGGGATTACATTCATTCACATCAAAACAAAGTTTCTTTGTCATTTCAGAGTAATTGCCCGCTTCATCTTTAATGAGCATAGTGTAACAACCGGTTATAGAAGGAAGATTTTGAATAATATGAGCGCAAGGCGCCGGAAAACAAGTGGAATGATTTGAAAAAGAATCAATACATGAAAACGACGTTTGGTAATTGGGTTGATAATAAATATAATATTGTGCAGCATCTAAATAGGAATCAACATTTGGAAAATTCCACAAAAAAGTAACCGTTTTACAATCGGTAGTAATTTCTATTGCAGGCGTATCGGGGGGCACATTGTCGATTGGCGTGCCACAAGCAGTTTGCGAGCGGTTGTAGAGAGGTGCAATCCGGTCAGGAATCCCATATTTCCCAACGGATTTAACAAAATAACAATAGGTTGTCCCGTTTGCTAATCCCAAATCTTCATAGAAACTATTATTTGTAATGGCGATAGAATCAAACTGTTGTGTAATCTCATTGAAACGCTCCATAATATACGCTTCATTTTTCCATGGAACCTGTTCATTCCATGATAATTGCAAACGTTTATCCGTTTCAAAAACCGACAAAAAAATAGAGGAAGCCGGATCGGAAATCTCCATTTTCTCCAAAAAACCGTTTTTATTTTCTCCCCATAATTCAACTTTATAATTATATTGAATACTTTGCGTATTTAAGGATTGATCTAATAACGAAGTGTCCTGTAATGAGTAAGTTGATTTAAAATACTCAAAAAGATTCATCGTATTATTGGAACGAAAAATTTTATATTCATATTCCGGACCCGGAAAATATAAAGAATCAATTTCAACGGGAGGAAGCCAAGAAAGAAATAATTTTCCCTCATTTTCAGAAGTTTGTTCAATATCAACCCGGGTTATCATAGGAGCATCGAGCGCAATAGAGGCACACGCTTCATTTGAAGCGATACTTTCAGCATCCTCATAAAAAACAGCTACAATTCTGTAACAATATTCGCGTCCATGTACCAACGGCGTAATGGTTCCATCGTCTAAATAATTTGTATTTGAAGCATTTACTTTTGCAAGCAATTGAAATCCAGTGTTTGGAGGAATTCCCGTTTCGCAAAGAGCAGGCTCAAAATCAGAAGGTTCTGTTTTTTTATAGATGTGAATCTCTTTTGCGTTAGAACAATTATAATCATCCCATTCTAAAAGGATAGAATTTTTTATGTTCGTTACAGTCAAGTTTTGCAGAGGCGGTGCTATCACACTGATATTTACTGTTTTAAATGATGATAGATGCACTTGTGGACCATTATCTTTCGCTTTCAGCACAATTTGATAAGGTGTTTTTTTGATGTGCTCGCAAACAGTTTGCCAGATAAATTCAGCATACAATGGAGGTTTTCCCGACACATTTATGGGAATGGCAGGCGAAATAGGCATTGAAAAAGGTGCACCGGTTCCCGTCAGGGTATCTTGCGTTGAGGTTATGTCGTGCACCGTAATATCCAAATAAAGTAGGCTACCGGCCAAAACACAAGTATCGGAACAGATAATCTGAGGCGGTTTATTATTACATGCTGCAATGGTTATTTGCATATCGCGCACCACACTCCCCATAAATTGGCCTTTTCTGTATTCGGAAATTTGAATTGCAATATTATACTCTCCTTGCATGAGCGGAGTTTCCCACACTAAATCTCCTGTAACTTCATCAATAGTAATATATTGCGATGCTTGTGGCAACACATATTTCGGAATGGGAAGCCCATCCAGTCCACGACAATCAATCAATTTATAAGACAAAGAATCGCCATCGGGGTCAAATGCGCCAACATTATGATAATAAGAAACGCCCACACAACCATTATCTAACGGCGGGTTTTGCAAAATAGCCGAATTATTGGGACCCAAAAAAGGATTAATCACAACTATGGTTTCAATAAAAAAAGGAATATTCACCGAGTTGGGAATATTCATAATTCCTGCATTGCGGTTGGGATCTTCAAACGTAACGGAATAGACCCCAGCAGAGGAAAAAGTGTGTGTAGTGCGGTATATATTTTTTGAAATATCCTTTCCCACAGAAACTTTTGAGTTTCTTTGAATTATACTGTTTGAGTGATCACCCCAAAAAACTTCAATTTCAGGTCTGTCGGCCGGACTTGGCGTGTAAGTATAAGTGATGATGGTAAACTCGTAAGTTAATCCGTTGATATGTTTGTATGTAATTTCTCCGGCACGCTGGTGAGTGGCAAACCCTGCATTCCATAAAAGAATTAACCCGAAAAACAATATGAATTTACGCATTTGGATAGTTTAGCAAAGAAAGGAGTTTTTCTTTAAAACCATTTTCATTCTCTAAAAAAGCAATTTCAATAGGAATGGTGTAATATTCCGGCATATTTTCAAAATCTTGTAGCCGCATAGCATCTTTCTCGGTAGTAATAATCGTACAATTTTTTCCGCCTAATTTTTCTTTTAATCGAATTATATTTTCCATATCTTTTTTTGTAAATGAATGATGATCTGGAAAATGCAAAGTGTGAATTTCTTGATACTTTGTTTTTAAATGCTGAACTAATGGGGCAGGATTGGCAATACCGGTGAGGAGGAGAATGGAGCCCTGAAATATATTCAGGGGAGAATGGAGCCCTGAAATATATTCAGGAGAGAATGGAGAATGATTACATTCGTAATTTATCTTTGTAAAAAACACCTCTTGGTGGGGTTGTAATTTCAGTTTTTGAGTAAAATTTATTTTTTCTTCTTTCGATACATTTTCGGGGCATTTGGTAACGATAATTATATCTGCATATTTTGAAGCGCTCCTACATTCTCTTAACGCCCCGGAAGGAAAAGGAAAATCTTTAAAAAACGGCCGGTGATATTCTGTAAGAAGTATCCGTAAAGAATAATTTACAGATAAATGTTGATAGGCATCGTCTAAAATAATCACTTCTAATTCCGGATTTTTATGCAGAAGGTTTTCCATGCCGGTTTTTCTTTTTTTACACACGGCAACCTCCACATTTGGAAATTTCGATCTGTATTGCATCGGTTCATCGCCTATGACTTTGCTACTGAGGTTGGGCGTTTCGTTTGCGTAAATATACCCTTTGGTTTTTCTACCGTAGCCACGACTTAGAATAGCCGTTTTGTAATTTTGAGAGAGAAACTTTGTAATATATTCTACGTGAGGAGTTTTTCCGGTGCCTCCCACGCGCAAATTCCCCACACAAATGGTTGGAATGGAAAAGGTTTCGGAACGGCACACTTTTCTGCGGAGTGCTGTAATGAGTCCAAAAAAAAGGGAGAAAGGAGCAAGGAGTAAGGACACCATTCCATACCCAATAAACCGAGAATACATATCTTCTTTTTTTGCCATAAGATGCCACAAAAATAACAATTTATGCAGCATAAAAAAATAAACTTAAAAAAAATTTTAAACTAAGAAAAAAACCTGAATTATTATTTGATGTAATATTTCCTAAAAAACAACGTTTTCGGTTTTATGTAAATCATTTGACTTTAAGAACTATCAAAAAGTTGTCGGACATGTATAAACCTAATAAAATTTAATAAATATGAAAAAATTTACCCTCATTGTAATGAGTTTATTCCTTATAGGAATGACATTTAACTTAAAATCACAAAACATGACACAAGATGAAAAAAACAGCTATGCCATCGGCGTAAGTCAAGGTGAGCAATTATTTCAACAATTGAAAAATATTGGAATTGAAATTAATTTTGAAAGCATTAAAAAAGGTTTTTTTGATGCTTTTAATGGAGAAAGTAAATTAACACAAGAAGAGATTCAAGCTTGCTTCAATGATATTCAAATGAAAATGCAAGCAAAAGAAAGTCAGGCAGCTGAAATTGAAAAAGAAAAAGGAAAACAATTTTTGGCAGAAAACAAAAAACGTAAAGAGGTTAAAGAAACGGCTTCCGGTTTGCAATATGAAGTGATTGTGATGGGCACCGGTGCAAAACCTGTTGCTACCGATCAGGTAAAAGTGCATTATACCGGCAAAACAATTGACGGACAAGTATTTGATTCATCTATTCCACGCGGAGAACCTATAACTTTCGTATTAAATCAAGTAATTCCGGGATGGACAGAGGGAGTTCAGCTCATGCCGATAGGTTCTAAATTTATGTTCTACATCCCTTCCGATTTAGGCTATGGTGACAGAGGTACCGGCGGAGTCATTAAACCCGGTTCAACTTTAATTTTTGAAGTTGAATTGTTAGATATTCCGAAATAATTTAAGGAGAGACTTGCTATCGCATCTCTACAACATTAATCTGCTTACTTTCAAATAGAAATCTGTAAATACAAGCGTTGAGTTCCCATTTCTTTCGATGTGAAACAACGCTTGATTGCATTCTTGAAGAATAGATTGCACATTTTTCAGGGATATAGTCCGGGTGAAAATATTGAATATTTTTTTTTCTTCCATAGAAGCTTTTACCAAATTTTCATTTTGCGAGCCGAGCATTAAAATATTTCGGAGCATTCCGGAAATAAATCGTAAAAAACTTTTTTGCTCTTCTCTCCCCTTATCCACAATAGAGGCTATAGTATCTTGTACGGCAAAAAAGTTTACTTGTTGCGGAGAGGCATTGTTTTTTAGCGCAGACATACTGGAAAACAACAGTTCAAATTTTCGCAGCATTTCTCGCAAATCATTGCTGTTTTCGTGAAGAGCAATTGCTTTAACATAATTTCCTTCGCTTAATTCGGCAAGGTATGAGGCTTTTTGCAGCGTGATTCCAAAATCATTAACTAATTGTTGTGCCATAACATTTTGTTCCAAAGGCGGAATTTTTACCAACTGGGTTCGGGATAAAATAGTTGGTAAAATTTTATCCGGATGTTCTGTTAGCAAAATGAAGAGCGTGTTTTTCTCGGGTTCTTCCAATGTTTTTAGCAATTTCGGGGCAGCCGCGTGATACAATCTATCTAAACACCAAAAAATAAAAATTTTGAAACCACCCTCGTAAGATTGAATATGGTTTTGCTGGATAATATCGGAACAGTCGCGAATGTTAATAGTAGCTTGTTTGTTTTCGCCGCCCAGTTCCGATAACCACTCTTCAATATCAATATGATAATTTTTTGCAAAAACAAAATTTCGAAATTCTTGCATAAATTGACGCGAATCGGGGTCTTTTTTAACGGTTTTGGTGATACAATTAGGAAAAATGAAGTGTAAATCGGGGTGCGCTAATTTTTCAAACTTTGTACAGGAAGAACAAACGCCACAAGAATCATCTTCCTTTCGAGCTTGGCAATCTATATATTGCGCATAAGCCACCGCTAAAGCAAAACTATGCGCTCCGGCCTGAGAAAGAAACAATTGTGCATGACTAATCCGGTTTTCTTTTACCAAAGTAATCAGTTGATTTTTAAGTTCAGAAGAAACCAAAACGTTTTTAAAAAGCATAGTTGTTTGTATGTGGGTGATTCTTGTATGTTACAAAATGGAGGCAAAAATAGTATTTTTACCATCTTTATATAAATGATGAAAACTTTTTAAAAAAAATAGTTATCTTTCGCACAAAACAGGTGAGATTTTGCACGGGTAATCCTATTTTATTATCATCTCTCGCCAAGACGCAAAGTCGCAAAGAATTCTTACGCTCTTACGGTCTTACGCTCTTACGGTCTTATGGTCTTATGGTCTTATGGTCTTATGGTCTTATGGTCTTACGGTCTTACGCTCTTACGGTCTTATGGTCTTATGGTCTTATGGTCTTACCGCTGCACCATCATCTTCTGCGTAAGCACCGTTCCGGTTTTTAGCATAGCCACTACAAAATGCAGCCCCGAAACCGATGTGGGTAATTGAATCGTATTTGAAAACAGATTTTGTACTTCGTAAACCGTAGCCCCCAACGAGTTCGTAATCTTGAGGTTGGAAATGTCTGATAGCGAAAAGTTCGTTTCTATTTGAAAAGTGCCGGGGTTGGGGTTAGAATGAATATGAAAATATTTTTGATTGTCCACCTCTTTTCTTTCTATGTTTTGACTATCTGTTATCTCATCAGAGAAAACCAATGATGAATTTAATTGTGGAGAAATCGTGTATTGACAGTCTATATCTTCAATCAATGCAGAAAATTCAGCACCGGGGGTAACTTGAAAACCGGATAATAAAATAATTTCTCTCCCTGCTTTATAATCAACACTGCCCTCCTCTATTACTTGTGTAGATGAAATGGTTTGAGATGCAAAATATTCATGAATTCCGGATATTGAACCGGATAGGGTAAGCGTAGTGGTATTTACCACTACATTTTGTAATATGGGAGAATTGGCAATGACTGCTCTCATGCGTTCTGCCTGTCCGAGAGTGTGGTATTGCAAACAACGCGGAGGTGAATACGACATAATTAAGTGAGTATCAGGATTATAATTACCCTTTTGGGTATCCGTTTTATCCTGAATTCCTATACAATCACAAGGAACTCCACTCCATTTGCAAGTTTTATTACTTACGAATGAATTATCACTGCAATACTTTTTATTTTTTGGATATGGATCAGTTGGGGTATCACAAACAAAATCTCCACAAATATCACAATTGCTTCCGTCTGTTTCTTCCTGACAACCCCCTTCAAGATCACAATATCCGTGAAAGGTATGATAAAGCCCTAAACAATGTCCTACTTCATGAGATAAAACATTAGAGGCTACAAGATTATCTTTAAATTGTGACAACCCGTAAACTGCTAATGCGCTTCCGGGTATTTTGGCCGAGATTCCTCCTGCTATTCTACTATCGATTGGAAATAAATATATATCTATGGCATGGGCATGAGAATTTGGACTAAAATTATCAAATTTTCCATCTCCGTCTAAATCTGGTGTAAAAGATGTTCTATAATAGGTATTATCGTCCCATATTTCGTCCATTCCTAATAGATCAAAACAGATTCCATGCGGTTGGTAAGCCGCTTTCATCAAATTAAAACCCGTGTCAACGGCAGCGAGGGTTTGTCCTCCGCTTCCATCGCTCCGTCTTATGATATGAAAATAGATTCTCACAAGAAAAGTATCGTTTGCGTCCGTTTCTATATATTTGTCTTTTGAAATGGTTTGTAAAAAATTCGGAACATTGCAATCTGTATGGCAAAAGTTTTGTGAAAAGAGATTAAAACCGCACAACATAAAGACCATCAGAGCGGGATAAATTCCCCTCCTTTTCAAAGAAGGGGTGCCCGCAGGGCGGGGTGATTTTAAACTTGTAATTATTTTCATGGTTTGCTGTTTTTAAGTTCCTCTATCTGTTTTTGCAAACCCAAAATATAGAGTGTTAGTTCTTCTACTTTTTGCAAAAGGATAACATTCATTTCGCCCACATTAAAACCGTTTGCCTCTACTTCTGCGGCGGAGGGAACATTCGGCAGATGTTGTTTTTCGTTAATAAACTCTTCTAATTCATTTAAGGGCAAAAGTTTATAATCTTTACTCAAAACATAATCGGGCCAGCAGGGTGAGCCGGAAAGGGCAACGCGAATTC
>Ga0209628_10002686_pt1 | contig 12179 bp, 13 predicted proteins | sample TergutCu122P4_FD_187285 | JGI IMG/M metagenome (GOLD analysis project Ga0209628, IMG submission 187285) | Cubitermes ugandensis P4 segment gut microbial communities from Kakamega Forest, Kenya - Cu122 P4 (SPAdes) (version 2) | ecosystem: Host-associated > Arthropoda: Insects > Digestive system...
GGCCACGCCCAATGTGCGCGCCGCAGCCGCAATGCTTTGGCCACCTTCGACCAGCCGCACCGCCTCTTGCTTGAATTCGAGCGTGTAGCGCGCCCTTGCCATCTTCGTCATTTGCGTTCTCCTTGCTCGCATTGAAACACTCAGCAAGGGATACGTTTTTCGGAGGCAAGGTCAGTACTGTCGGCTGGCGCGGAACCTTGCGTCATACGGCGCTCGAAGCTTTTCTTGAAGATGACGCCAGCATAATAAACATGTTCGCTCATAAGGTACTCGGCGCGCGTGCCGTTGCGCTCAAGTACCGCCTCAACAATGCGATGGTGATCGTCGTGTGAGCGATGAATGACGTCAAACGGCTCGTCCCACAACACGATGCGGCTGGACGCATAAGGAATATTTTGTGCTTGCAAAACAAAGCGCTCCAGCCAAGGATTACTTGAAGCGGCCAGCAAGGTGTCGTGCAGTTCGACGTTGATCTTTTGATAGGGCTCGTGTTCGGACGGGTCGAGTATGCCCTTGCTCAGGATGCGATCTCCCGTAGCTAAGCAGTTGCGTAGCGTGTCGCGCTGGGCTTGGTTTAGACCTGTAATGGCGGCTCTGCGGCAACTCAGCCCTTCCAGTGCGGCGCGTACCTCGTAGGCCAAGAGGATATCGCGCAGATCAAACTCGCGCACCATGTAGCCGCTCTTGGGTTGATAGACGATTAGCCCTTCGGTGATCAGAGTCGCCAGCGCGGAACGAACTGGCGTACGCGAAACTGCCAGCATGGTTGCTAGGGGAATTTCCTCGATGCGCTGTCCGGCCTTGAAACGACCGTGAAGGATCCAATCACGCAAGATGCCAGTAACGCGCTGGGAGAGGGTTTCCATACGGGAGAAGTTGCCAATATTTTGATGACTAGGGATGATCTGGAAAGCCAACCATGGAGGCCACTCAATGGCCCTCGGTTTTCATAAATCTCACGATATGGTACCAATCCAACGCCGCTTCCAGTATCGCCAATGCGTCCCTCGGAACCTCAACTTCCTCCCCGTTGAGCTGTTTTGACGCACCTATGCTGTCCGCGCTAGTCACTGAGCTAACTGAATATTGAGCCAAGGATGGATGTCATTATTTTAGTTGCCGACTGTGGATAAGTGTAGCCTCTGCTGGGCTGGTTGATGACTTCTTGATCGTGGTGATGGCAAGTCGCGCAGCCACCGATGCGCCCGGTTGGCTCGCTTGCTCGACCAGCCAGCGCCTGAACGCCAGGGCAAAAACGCGCTTGCCGTTGCTCATGACCCGCTCTACCGCCGGGCCGCTCCACTCTGGGGTGTGTCCACTGTCTTGCATCGTGGACACATGTTCCTCCCTGCACGCGCTCAATGCAATACGGCTTGCACCGTACGCTTACGTTTCAACTACCCTCAGCTTGGAGCTGGCCAATGCTTGGTTTCGCTCCATCCGCCATCAACCGCCAACGTCTGGCCGGAGATGAAAGAGGCATCCTTTGAGCACAGGAACGCAACCGCGGCCGCGATTTCTTCCGGTGTGCCGGTGCGGCCCAGAGGTGTCAGGCCCAGCGCCGTTGATTTGAACCAGGCGTTGGATTCCAGCCGCTCAGCGGTCAAGGCGGTGGCGATCAAGCCTGGGGCGACAGCATTGACCCGCAAACCGCGCGCACCGTAATCAGCCGCCATCTGACGCGTCAGCCCAATCACGGCAGCCTTGCTCGCGGCATAGGGCGCGCAGTTCAGAAAGCCTCGAATGCCGAACACCGAAGCGATGTTGACGATGGCCGGATTGCGCGGGGCGCAAGCGTTGAGAAAGGCGCGGCTTAAGCGCATCAGCGCCCGCACATTGACGTCCAAGTAGCGGTCAATGTCCTCGTCGGTGCTGGCATGCAAGGGCTTGGCGTTGCCGACCCCGGCGTTGTTCACCAGCAGCTCGGGCGGACCAAAAAGACGCCCGCATTCTTCCATGATTTGGCGCGGTGCGGCATCCCCGGTCAGATCAACGCCCAGCAAGCCAATGTGCTCCCGCTCATCGGCGCGCCACAAATCCCGGGTTTGCGCCAGTCCCTGCTCGTTGCTGTCGACCGCGAGTACCTTGGCTCCTTCCGCCAGGAAGCGCAAGGCGATGGCGCGGCCGATGCCGGAAGCGGCGCCGGTAACGATGGCGATATTGTTGTTCAGCCGCCTGGCGGGTAGTTCGTGCGTTAAGGAGGTGCTCATGGATTCATGTATGCACAAAATGATGCGAAATCCGAGTCGCACTTGGAGTTTGAATCTGCGTTTGACCATTTATGGTTACTAAAGTATACTTGATGCGCATCCCGGTACAGGGTGTGGCCTACAGGAGTAGGCTGGTGCGGCAAGCCGTTCGGGACGCGCAATTTATATACGGCACAAAAGGAGACACAATGAAGATCAGGGCACCATGGATAGTTGCCGTCGCGGCGGCATTGAGCACGCAGGCGTACGCTGAAACGCTCAAGATTGCGATGATTGAAGCCTTGTCCGGACCGGCGGCGTCGACCGGCATCGCATTCGTCGAGGGCGTGCGTTATGGGGTCGGAAAACTCAACGAGGCTGGCGGCTTCAACGGTGGCAAGGTCGAACTGCTCGAATACGACAACCAAGGTGGACCTGCAGGCGCTGCCGACAAGTTGAAAATAGCCATTGCCGATGGTGTTCGCATTGTTTCCTCGGCTTCATCGTCGGCGGTAGCCGCGCAACTGAGCGATGACATCCGCAAATACAACTTGCGCAACCCTGGCAACGAGATCATCTATTTCAACGTCGGTTCCGAGGCGTTCGAACTGACTGCCGAAAAGTGTCATTTCTGGTTCTTCCGCATGGCGACCAATCCGTATGTCCGGATCAATGCCCTGGTGCCTGTGATGAAGAGCACCGGCGTACTTGGCGAGAATGTGTACCTCATCAACCAGAACTATTCCTACGGCAAGGACCACGAGCAGGCGCAAATTGCCGCCGTGGAGAAGGTCGGCGCCAAGGTCGTGGGGTCGATCTTGCACGATACCAACAAAATCCAGGATTTCTCACCCTATGTGGCCAAGATCAAGGCCTCCGGCGCTCAGACGGTGCTGAGCGGAAATTGGGCTAACGACATTATTTTGCTGCTCAAAGCCGCCGGCCAGGCAGGGCTGAAGGTACGCTTCGGCAATACGTCGCTGGATACGCCAGGCACGCTCGGCAATGCTGGAGAGGCAGCATTGGGTTCCTATCTGGCCAAAATTTACAACTTGGAGGCCGGCGGCGACAAGGGCAAGGCTTTCATTGAAGACTTCAAAGCCAAGATCGGACACTACCCTTATTCCGAAGAACCCACCTCCGTATTCGCGCTGGGCCAGCTTGGGGCTGCCCTCAAGACGCTTGATTTCAAGGGCGGCAAGATTGACCCGACCAAGCTTGCTTTGGCGATTGAAAATGCGACATGGGAATCGCCTGCCGGTACTTGGTCGGTGCGTAAGGAAGATCATCAGGCGCTGTTTCCGATCACGATCAGCGAGGTCAGCAGGCATGCAATGTACAAGGTGGACGGTACCGATATGGGTTTCCATTTGGTGAAAGTCGTTTCAGCCAACGACGCCGCCGCGCCGGTGTCGAAGGCTTGCAACATGAAACGGCCCGGCTAGAGGAGTCTGTCGGACTTTCGCCTTAAATTATTGATTAATAATTTTCATATCATGGAATTCATGAAAATTGTTTGAAATCAATAAATTATAGAAATTTTCACCCAAGTCTGACAAGCTTCTAGCCTGGATATCTCACTGGGGTCGTTATTTTTTCCGGCCCATTTCTGAAGGGGAAAGTCATCTTTCATGGCAAATCCAGTTTGTACCGGACAACAACACTCGTATGCCCATCGCATCCCGGCATCGGGTGTCTGGCCGCTGGATTTTGCCTGTTCTCCCACCCCTGCGGGGCACTCTTTCCCGCGAGGGGAAATAAAGTATCCGGGTTAACCCGGATATTTCACCATGGCCGTGTTTTTGCGAGTCCGTTCAGAGGGAAAAGCCTAGTTTCATGGTAAATCCAATTTGTACCAGCAAAAACACTCGACGCCCAGCGCATTCCAGCAGCAGGCGCCTGGCCGCACGGCCTGCCTTGCAGGGGCATCCAGCCCCTGCTGCGTCATGTCGCGCACCCAGGCATCTCGCTGCTGGGCGCGCTGGACGCCGCCACGGTGAAATATCCGGGTCAATATGTCCATGAGATTGACTTTGTGCCGATCACCAGCGGAGGTTTCAGGTGGAATTCTTTAGCGTCTCGGTGCTCAACGGCGTGATCTACGGTTTGTTGCTGTTCGCCGTATCAGCCGGTCTGACCCTGATTTTCGGGATGATGGGGGTGATCAATTTCGCGCACACCTCGTTTTACATGCTGGGCGCGTATTGGGCCTACTCGCTCGCTGGGGTGCTTGGTTTTTGGTGGGCGCTCTTGCTGGTTCCGCTAGCAGTGGCCGCCATCGGTGTGGGCGTCGAGAGATTCATGTTGCGCCGTGTACATGCCTACGGCCACTCCCACGAACTCCTTTTGACGTTCGGTTTGGCCTTCGTTTTCGGGGAGTTAATGAAGATGCTGTACGGCAACTATGCGGTGAACTACCAGCCTCCCGCGGTTTTGCAATTTCGCATTTTCACGCTGTTCGGCACCGATTATCAGTTCTACCGCATCTTTGTCGGCCTGACGGCGCTGCTGATGTTTGGCATTTTGTTCTACCTGCTGCGATACACCCGCGTTGGAATTGTCGTGCGCGCGGCGGTCAAGTTGCCGAGCATGGTCGGCGCACTCGGCCACAACGTGCCCGCGGTCTTCATGGGCGTGTTCGGTCTCGGCGCGTGGATGGCCGGATTGGCTGGCGCCGTCGGAGGCGCGCTGCTGACGACCAACCCGAACATGGCACTCGAACAGACCGTGATCGTTTTCGTTGTCGTCGTGGTAGGCGGGTTGGGTTCGTTGGAAGGCGCGCTGATCGCCTCGTTGCTTATAGGACTGCTGACGTCTTTTTCGGTTGGTCTGGACTTTTCCATTGCTGACGTCATGGCTTTGGTCGGCCTGCGCGAACAGGCCAGTGCCATGGGGGACATCATGACCACCGCGCTGTCGACCTATTCGGCGGCCATTCCAGTGTTGCTGATGCTGGTCGTATTGCTGATTCGTCCCGCGGGCCTTATGGGTGAGCGCAACTGAGCATGAAGCTACGCATCGGAACACCCAAAGTCACCCAGTCAAGGCACTCCTGGGTACTTGCCGGAGCGCTGTTGCTGCTGCTCCTGGTGCTGCCGCTGTGGGTGGCGCCGCACTGGGTCGGAGCGATGTCCACGATGCTGATCGCGGCTGTCTTTGCGCTCGCGTTCAGCCTGTTGATGGGACAAGCCGGTATGTTGTCTTTCGGCCATGGTGCATATTTTGCCGTCGGCTGCTTCGCTACCGTGCATGTCATGCGGGCTGTCGAAGCCGGGGCGTGGAGTCTGCCGACTCCGCTTTTGCCCCTCGTCGGGGCGGTTGCGGGCTTGGCGGTCGGCGCGCTCGCCGGGTTTTTCGCCACGCTGCGCGGCGGTGTCTATTTCTCAATGGTGACGCTGGCCATGGCGGAGCTTTTGCACACGATCGCGCCGAACATGCAGGGCATCTTCGGTGGCGAGGTGGGTATTTCATCCATGCGGCAACCCTGGGCGGGCATTGGCTTCGGTTCAGAGCGGGAGGTTTACTACCTGGTGTTGGTCTGGGTCGCCATAAGCGCCCTCGGCATGTATCTATACACGATGACAAGCTTCGGCCGGTTGACCGTCGCTTTGCGCGAAAACGAGCGACGGCTGGCATTTCTCGGATTCAATGTGCACCGCACGAAAAACGTGGTTTTTTCAGTTTCTTGCATGTTCGCGGGCATCGCGGGCAGCCTCCTGGCCGTGACCAACGAGAGTGCCAATTACGTGTTATTCAGCATGAGCTATTCCGCCGATGTGGTGCTGTTCAGCTATATCGGCGGAATCGGCACATTCATCGGCCCCGCGGTCGGGGCCGCGGTGATGACGCTATTCGGCTTTGCCGTGTCCGACCTGACGCGGCAGTGGTTGCTGTACCAGGGACTGATCTTCATCCTCGTGATGATGTACGCCCCGGCCGGCCTTGTAGGCTATGCCGCGGTATCCGGCCGCCAACTCCTGGCCGGTCAAGGGCCCGCACTAAAGCAGCGTATAGCGCTCTTCGTTCCCGCCGTGTTGGCCGCCGCCACGGTCGTGTTTCTCTGCGAAATGATGGGGACGATCTTGTCCCAGGACTATCAAGCTCAACGAGCTCGAAGCGGCACTTGGGAGCCCGTGACCGTCTTCCGGATTCAGTGGAGCCCGAACCATTGGGCCACTTGGTTGCTTCCGACGCTTTGCTTGGCGGCGGCAGTCACTTTCTTGGTGTATCAGACGCGCTGGAGACGATCGCGTTTCGTGATGCAATCCCCTCCGTAAGAGCAGTAGCCATGAGCGGACACATCGTCATCAAGGGTTTGCGCAAGAATTTCGGCGCCACCGAAATCATCCGCGGCTTGGATCTTGAGGTTGTAGCGGGAGAGCGGCATGTCATCATCGGCCCCAACGGCGCGGGAAAATCGACGCTGTTTCACCTGATTTCCGGCTTGCTGCAGCCGACTTCCGGCAGCATCCGGTTGAACGGCGAGGAAATCTCGGGCCTTCCGCCGCACCGTATCAACCGCAAGGGTCTTTGCCGGTCGTTTCAGATCACGAGCATTTTCCCACGGATGACTGTGTTTGAGAACTTGCGCATCAGCGCCATGGCTCGCCAAGGAGACCGTTTCGGTTTGTTGCGTTTGGTCAAGCGTGCGCGCGCCGTGAACGAGAATGCCGAGGAGCTCCTTGACCTTTGCCGGCTGCAGTTGGCGCGGAACAATTTGGCTGGCGATCTGACCTATTCCGAACAGCGGGCGCTTGAAATTGCCATGGCGCTGGGCCCGGCTGGTGACCTGATTTTGCTGGACGAACCGACCGCCGGCATGTCCAATGACGAGTCGATGTACATCGTTGAGCTGGTGCGCCGCATCACGCAGGGCAAGACTCTGATGGTGATTGAGCATGACATGGATGTGGTTTTCTCGCTGGCGGACCGTATTTCTGTTCTGGTTTACGGTCAAATTATCGCCACCGGCAATCCCCAGGCGATCCGCGAAAGCGAGGTCGTTCAGAAGGCCTATCTCGGCGAGGTGCATCAATGAGCCTGCTCGAAGTCTCCAACCTGCACGCGCACTATGACAAAAGCCACGTGCTTACCGGAATCAACTTTGAAGTGGCGGCCGGCGAAATCGTGGGCGTGCTCGGACGCAACGGCTCGGGCCGGTCAACCATGCTGAAATCTTTGATGGGGCTGATTCCGCCGTCAGCCGGGTCGGTACGCATGCAAGGCCGTGAACTGGCCGGAGAGCAACCTCATCGAATCGCCAGGGCCGGCATGGGCTATGTGCCTGAAGAGCGGCTGATCTTTTCGAACCTCACCGTGCAAGAAAACCTGGCGATTGGCATACAACCGGTTGGCGGCGGGCAACAACCATGGTCCATCGCGCAGATGTTTGCTTTCTTTCCCCGGCTTTTGGAGCGGCGAGCTACCAAAGCAGGCAACCTTTCGGGCGGCGAGCAACAGATGCTCACACTATGCCGTTCGCTCCTGGGCAACCCCAAGGTGTTGATGATCGACGAACCGACTGAAGGGTTGGCGCCGCAGATCGTCAAACAGTTGGTCGATGTCATGATGGAAATCAACCGCAAAGGCGTGTCGATCATTCTCGTGGAGCAAAAGATGACGATTGCGCTCGAGGTGGCGCATCGTTGTTTGATCATGGGCCGCGGACAGATAGTCTTTCAAGGCAGCCCGCAACAATTACGCAATGATGCCGCGATCCGGCGCAAATGGCTGGAAGCCGCATGAACAATGCAAAACAGTTGCACGGCGGACGGCTGGCCGACAAAGTAGCCGTAGTAACCGGTGGAGCCTCCGGCTTCGGTGAAGCGATTGTCACGCGCTTTGCGCGGGAAGGGGCGCGTGTGGTGGTCGCGGATATCAAGGGCGCGCATGCGGAGGCTTTGGCCGCGCACCTGCGGTCGCGGCAGCTCCTGGTCTTGGCCTGCCAAGTCGACGTGACCAACGGAGCTTCGATGCAGCGTCTCGTCGAATTTACGATCGACTCGTTCGGCCAGCTCGACGTATTTGTCAACAACGCAGGGGTCGCACAGCGCGGCGTGGCGTCCTGCGCGGTGTCCGAAGAGGAATACGATTTGTTGTTTGACGTCAACATGAAATCGCTCTATTGGTGCGCGGTCAAGGCGGTACCGGCCATGTGCTCGCGTGGCGGAGTCATTTTGTGTACCGCCTCGACTTCCGCGGTTCGGCCGCGGCCCGATAACACGTGGTACAGCGCCTCGAAGGGCGCAGCCGTAGCCGCCGCCAAGGCGCTTGCGCTGGAACTGGCGCCGTGGCGTATCCGTGTCTGTTGCCTGTTGCCGGTCGCCGCCAACACGCCGTTGTTGGCATCAGCGCTGAGCGCTCATGGCGACGACAACGAACAGGCCAAGGTACGCGATGGTTATGCCGCCCAAATTCCGCTGGGCCGTCTGTGCGAGGTACAGGACATGGCCAATGCGGCGCTATTTTTGGCTTCTGATGAAGCGAGTTTTCTCACCGGCCTGTGCCTCGAAGTCGACGGTGGACGCTGTATTTAGGGAACCTCTGAACAACCCTGTCGCGGCCGGCGCATCCTGATTTTGGGCGCTTCTCGCGGCGTTGCAAATGCTCGCGATACCTACGGGTACGCTTAAGCTTTGCGCCTTGCAGCCCATCCCAAACTCAGGCGCGCCGGCTCACTCAGGGTTATTCAGAGGTTCCTTAGGTTTAAAGACGATTCACCTGATGATGCAGACTACTGACACCAAAGCTGCTCCTGCCCTGCTGATGCAGCCGCTGGCTGTGCGCGATCTCACGCTGCGCAACCGGGTGGTCATCTCGCCGATGTGCATATATGCCGCGCCGGATGACGGCATGGCAACCGACCTCCACCTCGTGCAATATGGCCGGTTCGCCATCGGCGGTGCCGGATTGATATTCATGGAGGCAACCGCGGTCGAGCCTGAAGGCCGTGGCACTTACGGTGACCTCGGACTCTGGGACGATCGGCAAATTGCTCCACTGGCGCGGATCGCCGCGTTCATGCGTGAGCAGGGTGCCGTGTCTGGTATCCAGATCGCTCATGCCGGCCGTAAGGCGAGCGGGCGGCGCCCGTTTCACGGTGGCGGGCCGCTTACTGATGCCGACCGCGCATGCGGGGGGAGCCCCTGGCAGACCGTGGCGGCAAGTGCGTTACCCATCAGCCCAGGCGGCATCACCCCGCGCGAAATGACGTTGGCCGACATTGCACAACTGCGGCAAAGCTTCGCGTCAGCCGCTCGGCGCGCGGCGCGTGCTGATTTTCAGGTGCTTGAGATCCGCGCGGCGCACGGTTACTTGCTGCATGGCTTCCTGTCGCCGCACATGAACAAACGCTCCGATATTTATGGCGGCAGCCTCGGCAACCGGATGCGGTTGCTGCTTGAGGTGATCGAAGCGGTGCGCGAGCAATGGCCGGCGCCGCTACCGCTGTCGGTGCGCATCTCGTCGGTCGACGACATCGCCGGCGGCTGGAGCATCGAAGATTCGGTGGAACTGGCGCGCCAAATGAAATGCCGCGGCACCGATCTCGTCGATTGCTCGTCAGGCGGCATCGCCGGCTCGGCGACCGCTTCAATCGTGCCGCGTAACTATGGCTTCCAGCTTCCAGCTTCCAGCTTCCAGCTTCCATACTCCGAACGCGTGCGCAGTGCGGCGGGTATCGCGACCATTGCGGTTGGACTCATTCTGGAGCCAAGGCAAGCTGAAGAAGCGTTGCAGACGGGCCAAGCCGATCTGATTGCAATCGGGCGGCAGGCACTACAGGATCCGAACTGGGCTTTGAACACAAGCGTAGCGCTTGCTTCAGATGCGCCAGCCGAATTGCGCTTTGCTTATTGGCCTGACCGTTTTGCTTGGTGGTTCTCTCGTCACGCTAAAATACTTAATTGTCTTCGTTCTTTGTGCAAGGCGGGCCAATGAGCGGTGGACGCAGTGAACACTCTATTCTCAGCAGTCCGAAATATAAGCGACAGAAGGCGCGTTGAAGAATGAGCGCACCAGCTGTCGGTTTTTTCGCACGCCGCGCAGTTGCTCCTCAACACGAACGCTCAACTTCTCGCCCGCGCGCAGCGGCGTGCGCGCCAGGCCCGTGCGCTTGACATGACTCCACACCAGCTCATCCGGGTTTAAATTCGGGGCATAGCCGGGCAGCACGTGCATGGTCAGCTTGCCTTGCGTGTTGGCTATGTACTGGCGCATATCGGCCCTCTTGTGCACAGGCAGACCATCCACCACCAAATGCACCGGTTTGCTCCTGCCTTTCATCATTTTTTTGAGCAGTTCAATAAACAGTTCGGCTGTCAAGGCTCCCGCGTAAGTCGCAAACCAAAAACCGCCCCGCGCATTAACCGCCGAGGCCGCCGAGATCGACTGGCGCTGGCCCGATCGGTGGATGATGGGCGTCTTTTCTTTGGGTGTTGGCGTCTTGCCATGCACACTGTCGGCCCGAAATCCCGATTCGTCCCAAAAGTAGATGTCCGCCCCTTCTTGCCTTGCCGCTTGCACAATGGCCGGGTAGGTTTGACGTTGCCAGCGTTCGATGGCCATCGGGTCTCTCTGATAGGCGCGTTGCAAGGGTTTTTGCGGGGTCAAACCCAAGCGCGAAAGCAACCTGCCAACGGCTGTCAGGCCCATTTTGATGCCGAACTTTTGCTCGATGAGCATGACCACGATCTGGCGCGTCCACATTCCGAAGTCCAATCCCCACTGGCGTGGGTCTTTGCCGTTGATCCAGCTAAACACCTGACGCTGCTGCGCTTGGCTGAGTTTGGGCGGGCGGCCCGTGGTCGGGCGTGATTTCAATGCGCGCTCGCCTTTGCCCGGCCCGGCAGCAGCCTTGAGCCAGCGGTAGATCGAGGTGCGGTTCATTCCCAACGATCGGATGACTGCCGAGGGCTTTTCGCCTTCACGCACACGGCGCAGGGCCAGCAGCCGAAATTCTTCCAGCGTCGCGTGATCAAGTGTGCGGGCGTCTCGTTTCATGCTGCATGAGATTGTCATCCAACATGAATGGTTCCACTAATGTCGCTTTAATTTGGGACTGATGAGTAAATTACGGGCGGCCACTGCCGCGCCCCGTGCATCACGCGAAGAATGCGCACCAAGGTGTCGTCGTCTGCCAAGTCGTAGACCAGGAAATAGTTTTGGTGCACCAGCAACTCACGTGTGCCGGCCACGCGGCCAGGGCGACCTAGGCGTGGATGCTCCAACAGCACTGCCGCTTTGCTCTCGAACAGCTTGTCCATGCTGATCGCGGCGGAGATATTGTCTCGCGCAATGTAGTTGCGGATTCCACGCCGATCCGCTACCGCCGGGCGCGTCCATTTCAACTTCACGCACGCCCCGCCAGCTTGCGCTCCATTTCAGCGCGCCAAGCAGCGGCTTCGGCCTCCACTTCCTCAGAGGAAATCAGGTTCCCGGCGTTGGCTTCGTCAATCCCGATCCGCACCTGCTGGCGGAACCAGGCATCATGAGCTGCTGCGTCACGCCGGCGCTGGGTGAACTCGCGCATGTAGTCGCGCAATAGCTGCGCGCTCGTGCGGTCACTGGCCTTCGCCGCCGCGGAGAATTCTTCTTTCAGGGCTTCATCGACCCGGAAGGTAAAAGTAGCCTCGGCCATGGGTGCGCTTCCATTGGTGTTACGAAAGTAGTACAGGATAGCACGGCCGGTCCACAAAAATCCGGTCCTCGGCGTCGTACTCCACACGGGCGCAACAGGGGCGAAAAATTTATATAGTCGCAGGCACCGTGACCGAAGCCGCCCCTTCCCCCCCCGCCTCGCACCTGTGGCGCGACGTGCTGGTGCGCGTGGCTGCGCACATGGCTGATTGCGGGGCGCATGCTGCGCGCACGGTGGTGCTGGTGCCGTTTGCACAGCTCATGGGCGAGGCGGCGGCGCAGTGGGCGGCGTTTTATCCGACCGGGTTTGCGCCGCGCTTTGAAACCACGCGCCGCTGGGCCGAGCGGCTGGGC
>Ga0209628_10002687_pt1 | contig 12178 bp, 10 predicted proteins | sample TergutCu122P4_FD_187285 | JGI IMG/M metagenome (GOLD analysis project Ga0209628, IMG submission 187285) | Cubitermes ugandensis P4 segment gut microbial communities from Kakamega Forest, Kenya - Cu122 P4 (SPAdes) (version 2) | ecosystem: Host-associated > Arthropoda: Insects > Digestive system...
TCTTACAAACAATATTTCAAAACAGATATATATATATATATATATGTTTATGATCTATCACCATTTAAAATTTCACAGATCTCCTCCCTCCATTGGTTGATTAGTTATCTCCATCAAACCAAATGCTACAGAAATCTTTGTACTGCCATACTGCTACCACACTGTTATCTCACATTCTAAAAAGACATTACTTCAACAAAAGTTAACCACTTGTGCAAGACCTTTTATTACATCATTTCAAGACCTTAACGTAAGCAGTACTAGTGTCAAAACCATGCAACAAGTCTGTGCATCCACCATGTTGTTACTATTGCTTGTTAAGGAATAAAAAACAGAGCAGTGAGGTGGCCTTTAATGGTATAAAGGTTAAGTGAAGTTTCATAAAAATAAGTGAATTCATTCAAAAGTCAAATTGAAAGAAAATACACAGACCCACAGTTATCTCATATGTACTCAAATGTTTAAAGTACATTCATTATCACTGAAAATCTTCAAACAACTCTTCCTCCTTCACATAGGAGAGCAGGAAACACATTTTGTCTTCAATGTGGAGAAGTATGGCTCTGTGTTTTGTTTGAATGTCATTTAAAATTATCATAATATTGACACACTCACCAAACGGTTCCTGCTCGAATTCCCTGTACCAGATGCAATGCCTTGTCTATATCCTTAGTGAACACAGCAGCAGCCAGACCATAGTCCGTCTTGTTGGCCCTGTCAATGAGCTCATCAAGCTTTCTGAACCTCAGTATCTGCTGTACTGGTCCAAAGATCTACAAAAATATGTTACAAGTCACATTCCAGATTAAGGAATATGAATTAAATTTTGTGTTTAACCCTTTCATGCTGAATGCCATCCAAACACAATGTGTAGTGTGTGTTTAAAGTGCTGAAGTTGCCTGAAGTCATAATCCAGTAACAAGCACAGTAATGGTGGTCACTTAAATTTTTATCACTTTCAGAGCACCCCAGATATTTAATTCTTACACAAAAGGGTTAATTATGGTCAACATTAGTAATTATGGAGAAGATTTACCAATGTTAACACTTAGGATGGAAATAAGGAGGATAAAGTCGAAAAGTTTTCTACCATAACTTCATGTCGTGATATGAAGAAGACATACATTGACCCTTTCACACTTCATTTCTGGCTACTATATTTCAAAACAAACAAAAAAAAAAATCTGTGCTCAGTCATGTAAGAAGCCTCCTCCTCCTCCTCTTCTACTACTACTACTACTACTACTACTATGGTACTAAGTCCACTGCAGACCTTCACCTCCTTAATGGACTTTTTCCAGTCACCAAGAAACAGATCACTTGCTATAAATACATGCATTCACAGATGGAATCTCGAGCACTTTCATGCCAGTGATTGAAGAGATGGATATGGAAGGTTCACATTTATAAGGTCCATGGTTTTTAAACAAAACAGTAAAAGTAACTAAAGTACCAAGGTGATAATATTAATATTTTGCATCAATAAGCAATATAAGGAAATGCATATTCTGCAGTATTAAATGCTATAAATAAGAACAGTCATAAGTACATGACCAATACTCATCTCTTATTTAAGTGTTTTAATGAAGCTGTCAACTGATAAGATTACATACTATCAGTGACAGATTACAATGTGCATAGGGCATTGCTGGAATGATCCTGACAGTGGAAAATCAAAGTACGCAGTGAAAAACCTGTCCCCAAGCTACTTCATTAACCACAAATTCCACATGAACTGGTCCAGGATTGAACCCCAGCCTCAACAGGGAGGAGCTGCTGACTTAAACATGAGCCATGGCACACTCCCTACAATACCCAACATAAAGTCTAAATGAATTTATTTACATTTCTTAATTTAGGCCTGGGAATTTATTCCAATTCATTTCAAAATCTGAGACTCTGATGATGCCCAGTACAATAAAAAAGAGATTAGATTAATGTGAACCAAAGTCAATGCAAACTTATGTTCAAAACAGGACTAAATATTCTCCAAATTTCATCCAGAAACTTAAAAAAAATTTAAATTTTAAAAATGTGTAAATGCTCCCTAGCAGAATCATGCATTAACAATACTGTATGTACAAAAGAAAAGTTTTGTGTGCGACCCATCAACCATGGGATGCCCAAAATACACAAGAAATGTAAATAATATAGAATAGTACTCTCATACTCTTCGGAATACCATCTCAGGTATAATCCAGTTCTGTAACTATTCATTTACTACAGTATTAATGTATGTATAGCCTCCCAGGAAAATGTAAAATATAATTTTCTACAAAGGTCAGTAAATTTAAGTTCAGTTTTGCATCATAATCACCGGTGTCAATATATAATTTCATGCCACACTACTTATGCATATATTTCACTGAAATGAACCAAGACCACAAAATAGTTTCATGAAACACGAGTGAAAACCTACAAGCATTCACTTCAAATGTTATATTTCTTACTTCCTCTTTAGCTATAGTCATGTCATCCTGAACATCAGCAAACACTGTGGGCTGAACAAAGTATCCTTTATCTCCATGACGATTGCCTCCAGCCACCAGCTTAGCTCCTTGCTTTTTCCCAGAGTCTATTAAATGAAGAATCTTGGTCATTTGTTCTTCATCCACCTGTGTATTTTCAAACAGAAGCAAATCATTTATAAAACATATTTACTTTTTCCATAAATCAACTGAGCATGATAAACTTAGTATATTGTGACTCTTACCTCTTTTTATATACAACAGTTCTGCAAGACCATAGCTGTATTAGACATATAATGTCCTTGACCTTCACAAATGGGTATAACTTGATATCCCAATCTTAGTATCCAAAGAGAGAGTGAAAAATATCAACATATCACAACAATCAGCAACAAGCATTTTGTATTCAAAGAAGACAAAATTAACTTTATACAAATACAGTTTAAATTTTAACACACTAATTTGATGGAGAAGAATCCTCATTCAAAAACAATGGTCACTGTTGCCAGTCAAGAAATCGCAACTTGTACATAATCCAAAGGCTCACGTTTACAGCAGCCTGCTACTGGACCTTATCACAAGCCACACAAAACCAACCCACTCTCTCATACCCTACTTCTTTTTTGTGAAAACTTGTTTATATACCATCATCCTCACTGTCAACCAAGATTTTATTCATCTGTATCACACAGTCACATACATACTTCACTCTTAAGAACACAGAAAGTCACAAAGAACAAGAGCAGACAACCACGCATGAATATTTCCTACTAACTTCATAAATACATTAATATGGTATGGTTTAATAAGGTTATAAAGAAACAGGCCAAACGTGTGTCTGTTTCTCACAAATTCAAAAAACCACAAACAGATTTGATTATTCAGTGTGATTTATTTCTGAACAGCAAACAGAATAAAAAGATTAACTACGAAGGAATGAAAACAAAACTATGCCTCTTCCCATAAAAATCTTCTGCAAAAATTGTGCTCCTGAACAATTACCCAACTCTCACTCTGTTACATTTCACAAGGCACACAATTTTGAAGCTTATATTTTGGAGGCATCTGTCCTTTAAAAAAAAACAGCAGTCCAGCATAAAACCTGATTCCTCAATTCATGTATCTCTTTCTTGGTTGATAAGAAATCAAGCATATTTTTTCCCCACTTATCACATTCTTTACCACAACATCCTGGGTTTAATTTAAAGTCCACACTGTATGAAACATTCTTACACGTAGCAGCCACTGTATTAAGAACAAAAATACACGTTTCACAAATTAATCAGCACACTGTGTGTAACATGCTACAGTACACAGAAACAATCTTATTTGTTTATAGACTTCAGTCTTTAAAAAAAGATGAAGAATTGTTTCCTTCAATGTCCTTACCTGTGGTCCTTGTTCTACTGACAGGTCAAATGGGCTGCCAATTGTTCGATTCTTTGCTCGTGCAGCACTTCTCTCCACAAACTCATCATAGATACTGTCTTCAACAAAGGTCCGGGAACCAGCACAACAGCACTGTCCCTACATTATCAACAGACACACTGGTTCCAATAAATGATTTCATGATGTTCATACTACGTACCATTATAAAAGGTCTGTGGAGGAAATGTGAAATGAATAATATTTTAATTATGGTACACAATTTTCACTACTACACTATAATATCAAGTTACACATTACAAACAATTCAAGAAAATAAAGTCACTGTGGAGTATATCTGTGATATATTTAACAAAATCAGATTTATTAATTATTTCAATCATCAACAGTTCCAACACCTCAAACCTGAATCAATTTACTCAACTTTCTCACCATTTAATATGGCCTTTAACACTCCATAAATAACAGAATTAAGAAAACAAGTTAACCATAAACCAACCTGCACCAAAAATCACTAACAGTACATGCACATGCAAGAGTCTGGTTGGTTGCCAAGTGACACTAGTAATTTGAAATACAAATTCCAAAATGACACATACACAGGGAATGGCATATCTACTAATACAATTAAAGATTATTTTTTACCGTTTCCCTCCGAAAGAATAAATCAGAGCTCAGTCATACCATGTTGAAGAAAAGTCCAAAGTGAGCTTGCTCTACTGCATAATCAAGATCTGTATCGCTGAGAATAATGTTAGGAGACTTCCCACCCAGTTCCAATGTAATGCGCTTCAAGTTACTCTGACCTGCACCTTGCTTAATTAATTTGCCAACCTGGAAATTCAAAACATTAGTTCAACTTGAAACACTGTGGAAGAACACAAAGGATGTCTCTTAAATGTAGTCAAATGAACAATTATATTGACTGCAGCAAAAAGAAAGTGGGCACAACATGGCCACACACACACACAAAATTACTACAGACCATCAGCATAATATTACAGATGCTAAGCTTCTGAGGATCATAATAATATGTACTCCACATTCCACGAAAATATTCTGCAGGTACATTCCTGCTACTCTGTGAATAACCTGATGTTAAGGAATGATTTACTGCTCTAGCATTGCAATACACTGACAATGCAGGCTGCCTTTGTCCAGACATGTACCATAGCCACTAAACACACCTCAGTGGATCCTGTGAATGCCACCTTGTCCACACCATGATGCTGAACCAGAGCAGCTCCTGCCTTACCATACCCTGGCACAACATTCACAACGCCTGGCGGAAATCCAGCTTCTTTGACAAGCTGAGCAATGTACAGAGCTGTCAAAGGTGTCTGTTCTGCTGGTTTTAAAATAACAACATTCCCTGCAATGCATAAACGTGCAGCTGTTTTTCTCTGTGCAGAGGTGTTCCACTTAAAATATCTCATACACATATGAAATCAATTTCTTTTTCTGGCAGTACAGATTATAAATTTCCTGCCATCTTAATCAGTCTTTACCTCACTGTATCCTACTGGTTGAATGAACATCTTACAAAGTAACTTCATTTCACATGATTCTGTGAATCAGGTCATGCTAAACCCAAATTAGGAAATAGAACATTAAAATTTTTTACCATCACCAACATGAAAATCATTTTTAATAATTATAATCATCATACAGACTTCCAGAAGCATAAAGAAGAACTAGTCTCAACTGTCTCAAAATCTGTGTGTCCACCAGCTTGATATCACTCACAGAAAGATGTGTCAAATCACAATGGTCAGCATTACCTCTATAATAACAAAAGCACCCTACCCTGTGTCATAACATTCAGGCCACTTGATTTAAAGCTATTTTTGGAGAGGTAAAGATGTGTTAGGAAGAGAACTTGCATGTAATAAATCATTTGCCATTAAGTACATTGTTTCCTCTTTTATAAACCACACCAGAAAATTATTCTTCCACAACAAAATATGCGCCCAGTACACACATAAGTGTAAATGGCACCCCTGTTATGGTCCAGCCCTTTATAACCTTGACCTAATGATATCTAACACCTGCCCAATGTGTATTTGGTAAATAAATTCAGTAACATTTATTCATCATTATTACCAGTTGCCAAGGCAGGTCCAAGTTTCCATGCAGCCATGAGGACTGGAAAGTTCCATGGAATTATCTGACCACAAACACCAACAGGTTCATGCCTGGTGTAACAGAAGTAGTCACCATCCATTGGAATTGTCTTGCCATGATTCTTGTCTGCCCAACCAGCATAATAACGCAGCACTTTTGCAGCTGCTGGTATATCAAAACCATAAGCTGTAGTGTATGGTTTACCATTGTCCAGAGTTTCCAAACTCTGTAAAATCAGAATTGCACTGTACACATAGTAATAATTCAAATCAGAGATACAAAAGTATGTTTTGATATCTGTTCATTACACACCTTGCATATACATACAGAAATAACACAAAATATACAGTCCTAAAAACACATAGTACTTTCAAGTGCCTACATTTATATACATTAATGCAATTTACACTTGTGGTTCTGGTATCAACGGTAGTAAAAAATATGTAGTTACCGTACTTTATTAGAGTTGTGATGTTAAATGCAAGGGTTGAGGTGTAATATGTCAACAAATATAGGCACTTAAAACCACTGCATCTTTTACTGACAACCCTCTGTGTGTTTCTTTGGATGACAATAAGTGGACAATGCCTGTCCCTCTCATACAATAAAATAAACACATTGTTTCAGATACTGGAGAAATTACCTATGTTAAGCAGCATTATTTTATTTTGTCACTAACTACCAAAGGTTCCAGTCACTACCTATGCAATATTCCACTCTGTATACATAATGTGTGATGCATCTGTCTTCTGGATCAAATGTACTGCTCATGAATAAGTCCGCTCCATACCACAAACCCCTCGAATTCAGCAGAACATAGCAAAGCCAATACCACTGCTTTCTTTTATATATTATACATTACAGACACCCAAACACTCACTGCCAGATAAACTCTATCCCGATCAAGCAGATCAGCTAACCGATTAAGCAAGTCTCCTCGGCCTGATGCATCAGTACGTCGCCATGGGCTACCAAACCTGAATGCTTCAGCAGCTGCCTTCACAGCAATATCAATATCTGCCTGCAATAAAAAATTACCTTCACAGTTGCACAAAATTATGATGCTAAACTAAAAAACTGTAACTGTGTTAATGAACAGCTCAGAAAATCACTCAAGCTTCAGTTATTGGGAAATATTACTCTTCAACTACAGACAGAGACATGTTACGTGAGACAGAGACCAAATGACTGAACACATCATCTTCCGACATTTGATACCACGTAGATTATGCTAATTATGAGGGCAGCAACTTCATCTGAAATGCTGTTAAGTATCTACCAGACAACAAGGCAGCACATTACAGAAAATGGCTATTTTCATAGTCACTTCCATTAACACATAAAATCTCAGACATTAGACATATTTTTAAATCAATAATTAATGTGGCTAAAAGCTTGGATGAAAACATCTGGTCTACACATTGAAGCATGTGCTGAAATGGCACTAATTTTCTTAGAAAAGGGAAAACATTATGGCAGTGAAAGAATTCTGCATGAAATATACATTACATCGTGGATGTTCAACCCAAAGCACATGACGTGTATGCAGTCTACATATCAAAATTTTGGCCTGTAAATCCTTAATAGTTTTCTTTAAAAATAAGCTTCGAACAACCATGATGTGTTATGAACCACCCTTTCTTAGAATTAAAAACAAAAGTGTGTGTTTCATTTGCGCAGACAAAATTTCCAGTTTAACGAATGTAAATTAAATACAACTACACACCAAATATAAAATCACCAGTCCAACTCCACTCTCTGAATGCAACATCAAAAATCCAATTTACGTGCTGTGTTTGCTCACAGCTAACACAGATTCAGCAGAAGATAACCTACCTGATCAAAGTGCAACACTATCATCATATGAGCAGACATTAACATTGCCAGTACCGAACTGATATTTAGAAGACAAATGAGTTAAAAATTCTGATCTCTAGTTCAATCTTGATAGATATCACACTTTCTCACTGCACTTGGTTTCCAAACCTTCCCTTCTATTCTCTATCAGTTGGTCAATACATATTTTGTTCTCTGCCATCAGCTGATGTGTTTTTGCCCAACTGTTGCAACACTAAATGGGGAATATGAAGTGGGAATAGCAGACAGTAGTTTCTGACAAGTGAGCAGAATTCTGATCATTCTAATAAAACACTCAAAGTTTAAAAACATGTTCAATAATTCTAAGAGTTGTAACCGATAGTTTAATTTTTTAAGCATACAATTAAGTAATTCCATGGAAGAGCAACCTACAACTACTCACAAACTTCACAAACTTCTACAGAACCAGAGATTCATTCCACATTTACAACAGACCACAGTGGAAGCAATGTACTCTCTTCAATATGGAGATGAAACCAACAAATGCATATAAACATTTAAGAGTATCTTATGTTATAAACATAGTAAGCATACTACATGTACATGTTTTAGCCACACTTGTGGCCATTCTCAAGGAGGAGTTTTTATAAAGGACACATTAAAAAACTTCAAGAACCAATGAACAGTAGTAAAATAGTAAGTTTCAAATTGTATGTATGAGACTTACCATGTTTATAATATATATATATATATATATATATATATATATATATATATATATATATATAATGATACTTTTAAATGTTTAAATAACATTTATTGGTTTCATCTCTGTATCCAATCAGCTTAATGCATAGTCATGGATTACTTAAAATCGGTGTAGCATATATTTATTTTACCCCTTTCAAAAACAATGGTTTCAGTGTGCACAACCAGTTTTAGTAACAAAAGAACTCTGTATTGTGCTCACAAAGAACATTTATGTATTTTGTATGATTCTAAGAATACAGAGTCACTATTTCCTTAAACAGCATTAAACAACTTGTCTTTGCAATGATTATACTGTATATGTTACCCATGAAACAGAAACTACATTTTTAAATATTAACTGGATTTCATGCTTCAAATGGTTAAATGCACAATATTTTTCAGTTTTAGTCACACTATTATAAAAATAAATGTTTTATAGCTAATACTTTTTTGGCCAATGCCAGTCCATGATGTACTGCTCCTTTATGAAATGCCATATTCAAAAAAATATCAAACTAATGATACAAACACAATGAAACCTACCTTGTCCCCTTCTTGTACTTCTGCAATAACTTGGCCTGTTGATGGATCAAAGGTCTTAAATGTCTTGCCTGATCTTGACTTATGCCATTCATTGTTAATAAAGATCTGTAATACATGACCAGACTTACATACAACTTGAATCACAGCTGATCTTTCCACACTGATTAAATATTCATAATTCTCAATTTGTTATATCATTGCAGAGGAGGGGTGAGCAACTTAAAGCCAAAAGGAGGCTGTAACACAGCATAGGAAAACGTCATAAAAACGTAATATAGCACTGAAAAGTGTGCCTGATTTTGGTGTCCTTCAGACTGGAATGCTCATAAATACCAGCATCAAAGATGCAGCCTTCAAAATACATGTGCATTAATTCTACTGCAGCAATCCTTTACAGAATCTTCTGTTTAGTGGCCACCACAACAGAGACATCCTGTATTATTTGAATCAGTACCACCATAAAAATAGTGATATCTCAGCCCTTAAAGGGTAAAGCAATCTCTGTACAGGAGGTTGAGGTTCCCAGAATTTCTAGACAATTAGCACATGGAGGTGGTAAGGTTGTCAGCCTTGCGCATCGGCCACCTTTACCCCCCAGGAGATACTCATATCTGTTAGAGGCCCAGTCAATCCCAGGGCCAATGACACCATCGGGAGTCAAAATAACGCAGTGCCTCGACCAAATGCATCAATGTGTGCCCCCATCTCAGGCCTTATGTCTTACAATAATTATCAATCTTCCTGCAACAAAACTTGCATTTGGAAATCACAATTAATATCACATATCAAGACCAAATAAAGACCACCACAAATAACACTTATCCACAGCCATTACTGTCATCACCAACTGCATGATATCATTTTTACATTTTCATCACCTTTCCATATACATTGAGTTTAAAACTTCTAATTAAACTTGAATTCTGAGTTGAGGTACTCTTAATGCAATGTGCAGTCAGTCCTCACTCTATAGATTCACATTACAACAGTTTTTCATATGAACTTTTATAATGCAGCACATACCCTGCTTGGCTCATCAAGTGTAAATTCCCTTATCCAAAATCTCCACCAAAAAGCAATGCCTTGGAATCATCTATATCAAAAGAAAATAAAGGCAAGACAACTGCTAGTTTTCCCATTGTCACTTACTAGACATATGGACGGTTGTGAGAATGGCGATATAGCTCCATGCTTTAGCCTCCATTATAGCATATGTAACGATGTTACCAAAGCTTGCAGGTAATATTTCTAACTTGTTTTGGTCAATTTTTCGGACCTTCGGGGCACAACCCCAAATGTTATCACTGCACTTATGGCGAACAGTGACTCTGTTGATGAAATTTCGCTTTATGAACTCTCTTTCCAGTAAGGTCATTTCTCCCTGATGCTGAGTGCAGTTCATGGTACTTTTGCACTGACCATAATCGTCTACCGGTTTGTATTGGTGTACCACATCTACGTATAAATTCTATACACCTTTAAACTGGAAATAAAACTTCATTTTCTTACGCCACGTACAGCTAACAAGAAATTAAAAAACTGATTATGCGTATCAATATCGAAATAAATACGTACCCAGCCGCCAAAATCTGGTGTTTCCTGCTATGTTTCACACTTCCTGTAACTTGTTCCAAATACCGATTTCGGTGCGGCTGGAAGACCGATTTGTTCTCATGTCGGATGTTTACCCTTAGTTTCGTAATTCACCGCAGAACATACACGTTCTGCACTGCTTGTACTAGCCTCAGTGGCCGAGGTGAGGCACAGGCCGCACATTTCGGCCCTGACCGCAGTAGTAATACGTTACATGTTCAATTACCAGGAATCACAATTTTGGAAAACCAAAAATCGCAACACTTAATAAAATGTTGGTGGTTGGGGGAGGGGTGGACGACAAAATTTTTAACTCGCACGCAACAAAAAAGCAGAGTAATTCATTAACGAAATAACGCAGATAAACAGCTGCAAGCAGACACGAACAATGAAATAATAAGAGGAATACTACTCAAGCAAGTTCACTTGACGGTCTGTCTTGACACATCGCACTCACAGACCAGACTCTATTCATCCACACACTTTCCCGTCCCTTTCCTATTCCTTCCCGTTAGTGGGCTGGCTGTTGGTTGTCCTAATCCTACAGATGTTTACTCTCACTGTAGAGATAATAGAATTGCTCGTAAGCAATGTCAGAAATTAATTTTGGGCCTTAAAAACCATGGAACACTTCGGGACAACGGGGATCTTACCATCCATTAACTACTCTGTGCCTACCACAGATCATCTAGTACGTGAATACCGCGCATTAACGTCCAACACGCGGCACATGCCTAGCATACCGGCTATAAACCTTTGTTACGACCGGATACAGTAAAATAATAAAGAGCACAGGATCTTAATGCATGGTTTAGATCTGCATGGCATTTGTTAAAATACACTTATGTGTACCTTACCCCAGTGTACAATATCTCCGGATTTACGTTGGGTGCAGGTAAAGTTGCCGTAGATAACGCCCTTTCGAACTTAACACAGTTTCTGAACACAGTACGAAGCATATTCTACGTTTCCCAGCAAGAAGACACAAACTGTAAGCCGAAAGGCGTGTGTAACTGGAATGATATAAAATATTCACGCCAAGATGAATTAACGATGAAGATAGTATACGTCAAGGTCGCAGTGGTCACACAGCAGTGGTCACACAGCGCCTTCGTGACTTCAGTACGTTGTGCTGAACGTACACGCATGTAATTCGCGCACAACACAGTGCCAATCACAGATCATCTAGGCGCCAATCATCTGTGGCCAAGCTACGCTAGGGGCACAGATTATGTATGCTAGGGACGCTAGGGGATATATAATCTGTGACACGTAACATCCAGCGCTAAAGCTGTTATCGGACGCATGTGCCTGTGCCGTGCGTCGTCTGTCCTTGAAACGTTTGGGCATGGATCAGAAGCGCAGATCTAATCATAAGTAACCATAAGGGACTGCATTCAAAAAGTACTGCGCCATTTACAGTGATTCACTACCTTAAATGTTAATGATAAATTGCACACACACACACATATATATATATATATATATATATATAT
>Ga0209628_10002688_pt1 | contig 12177 bp, 12 predicted proteins | sample TergutCu122P4_FD_187285 | JGI IMG/M metagenome (GOLD analysis project Ga0209628, IMG submission 187285) | Cubitermes ugandensis P4 segment gut microbial communities from Kakamega Forest, Kenya - Cu122 P4 (SPAdes) (version 2) | ecosystem: Host-associated > Arthropoda: Insects > Digestive system...
TTCAGATTTGGGGTAGTGAGTTTAGGAATCGTCTCAAGCATTATGATGTTATGTCGGAGGTTGTTTGTGGGTTTGTGAATTTTCGAATACTTGGAAAATTAACCATCTAAATACATCAAAAAAACAGCCTATCGCCCAAACCAAAAATCCCCAACAAAATAACGCCTAACATCTATTCATTACTCAGTTTAACGAATCAATAGGGTAATGTTGGTGGTGGATTGGATATACAAAAACTTGTTTGTTATTTGGAGAATTTGGTGCTAGCTTTTAAATTGCAAGCATGTTAAAAGACAAATAATTAGAAGTAATAGTGGACAATGTGTAGTGGTTATTTTAGCTTTAACCGTGTTTGTTTTTTGAGTTGTTTTATGTTAACGTTTTTATTGTAACGTAGTTACAAGTGTTTGAGTTGATTTGATGTCGTCTACTTGGCGTGAACCTTATCATGTTGTGCTTGAAATTGAAAATAAGCAGTGTAAAATGGTTAAAAAGCTTACTGCTTTAGGTTTAAATCGTCTAAAAGTTGTTGATGTGCGTAGTTCCAGTAAAGGTTCAGTTAAGCATTTAATGGATCTTGGTGAGGAGCAAAATAAGAAAGTGGCTAAGCTTTTGTCGTCGCATAAGTGTGTGGAAAACAAGTCTGCGGTTTGGATGGAAAGTGAGGGGTGTGAGGTTTGTAACACTATTTTATCTTATGATGCTTTTTTGGTGTCTGGGAAAAGTTTGGAAAACAATTGGATATTGTATAGTTTTATTGTTCCAACATTTGAAGCGTATCAAACTATTTTAGCTGAGTTGAAAAAGACTGGTCATAGAGTTAATGTGTGTAAAATTGGGAAATTTGAGCAACAAATAGGTATTTTAACGGAAAATCAGGAACGTATTTTTTGGTTGGCGTTGAAAAGCGGCTTTTTTGATTACCCTCGCCAAATTGACATGTCTAATCTTTCTAAAAAGCTGGGTATTAGCACTGCTACGCTTTCAGAGATCATGCGACGAGGTACCCGTAGACTACTTGAACATTACTTCAAACAAGAATTCCAATAATCTTGTAATTCTTTTTCTATTCTATCTTAATTTTTCGGTAGTGTACTAGTATAGAATAGTTTTTTATGACGGTTGTTTTATGTGTTATCCGTAAGTTCAAGTGTGTTTTTTCTCCTGCAAACATTGAAAATTTGACTGACTACTGTGAACTTACCCAATTTTTCTTCTACAAAACACAGATATGTAACATGATACTTATAATTTACAAGATAGGGCATAAAGTCGCTTAATGACATGTTCTGTTTGTTGTCGATAAAAAAGAGAAAAGGCGTTAAATGCTTCTTCATATTATGTCTAAGTTATTTCATTGTTTTTCTGCCTGTTTACTGCGTAAAGACTGCACTATGCCACAGACACAGCTTGCTAAAGCCATCACACAAAAAATGACGCCAACGCCATCATTTGTAAGTCCACCGTTGGCGACAAATGTTGCGCCCTTTGCAAAATGTGTGCCGGAGAGTACTGCTAAAACAATGGCACAAAAACTCATAATACCCAATATTGGTGTACGTGAAATGCCTCGGCCGAAATATACGTCACGTATGTGAAATTCTATGGAAACAACTGTTATGCTTAGCATAACTATTAAGATGTTCTGATGAAATGCACTTGCCCATGCAATTCCATGGCTGTTTAAAAAAGCATTTAGCAAAAGCGTGATTATTGTGACTAAAAACCCATGTTTAAAGATGTTTTTACGAATTTCTATTTGTCGCTCGTCAAATTCTTCTTTTTCTTTGTTCATTGTTGTTTTTGTTCCTCCCAAAATAAGTCGTTTAATGTTTTACCAAGTGTCTTGCAAATTGATGTGCAGAGCCGGATAGATGGATTGTATTCGCCAAGTTCTATGGCGTTTATTGTTTGGCGTACTACGCCTGTTGCGTCTGCTAAGTCTTGTTGTGTCATGTCTTTTGCTGCACGTGCGGCTTTAAGTTTTAAATTTTTGGCCATTTTTTTTCACTTTACACGACATATGGTAATATATACAGACCTTAATGTAGACTATATACGACAAAGAGTCTTATAAACATGCCTACAACAATATGCCATTAACAACCTGCCAACATAACCCAAAAAACGTTTACCACATTTTTTAAAAAAATGTGGTTCATTTAAAAGATAAAACAATTAACCACGAGTTTAAACGTGTTTTATCCCACAAAACTTGTAAAGTGAACTTTTATTGAAGCCCGCTGGAAAAAGGCTTTTCCATAGAACACTTGAAAGACTAACCAACATTCTATGTACCTGACACGATTTTTTCCCATTTAGATAGGTATCCTGAATTAACACACTACATTTAATGAGTTAAAAACACAATGTGTAATCCCTTATCTATTAGGGGCAATATCTATCTACGTTTTGTTACACAGTATACTTAGTGAATGATAATGAGTCAAAATCAAATGTTCTGTAATCAATGTGAACAAACAGCAAAAGGACAAGGCTGTACTGTAATGGGTGTTTGTGGGAAAAATCCTCAAGTTGCTGCTCTTCAAGATTTGCTTGTTTATAATCTTCGAGAACTTAGCCAGCTTGCTCTTAAAATACGTAAAATGGGCGTTAAAGATGAAAATATTGATGTTTTTACCGTTGAAGCTCTTTTTGCAACGTTAACTAATGTAAATTTTGATCCAGATGCTATTATTGCGTACATACAGAGAACTGAAAAATTTAAAGCACAACTTAAGCAACAGCTTAACAATGGGTCGTCTCAAATTTTGGAAGAAACAGACGAGAGTCTATTTGTTAAAGGTCAAAAAGTTGGTTTAAATGCCAATTTGGCTATTGATTCTGATTTACATTCGTTGCAGTGTCTTTTAACGTATGGAATAAAAGGTGTTGCTGCCTATACTTATCATGCCTATTTGTTGAATAAGGCTGATGAAGCTGTTTTTAATTTTATCCATCAGGGTTTAGCTGCGCAACTTGACAAATCTTTGGGTGTTAATGATTTTGTTGATTTGGTTTTAAAATGTGGAGCGGTTAACATTAGGGCAATGGAGTTACTTGATGCAGGTAACACTGAGACATATGGCCATCCGGTTCCAACGGAAGTGTCATTAGGCGCAAAACAGGGTAAAGCAATTCTAGTTTCAGGTCATGACTTAGCTGATCTTGAAGAAATCCTAAAACAGACTCAAGGAAAAGGAATACACGTTTACACTCACGGTGAAATGCTTCCCTCGCATAGTTACCCTAAACTTAAAGCGTATTCACATTTCTATGGACACTATGGAACAGCATGGTTTAACCAACAAAAAGAGTTTGCCAACTTTCCAGGCGCAATAATTATGACTACAAACTGTATACAACGACCAATGGATAGTTATAACAGTAACATATTCACTACCGGACCAGTTGGCTACCCTGGAATCAAACATATTGAAACTAACGATTTTACATTAGCAATTAAGAAAACTCTTGAACTACCAGGGTTCCCAACTGACACCGAAGGCAAAACTGTCATGGTTGGCTTTGGCAGAAACGCAGTGTTAAATGTCGCAGACAAAGTTATCCAAAACGTAAAAGACGGACACATTAAACACTTTTTACTGGTCGGTGGATGTGACGGCGTAAAAGGCTCCCGTAGTTACTATAGCGAGCTTGTTGAGAAAGCACCTAAAAACACTATAATTCTAACACTTGCCTGCGGTAAATTCCGATTCTTCGACAAACCCCTTGGAGCAATCAATGGAATTCCACGCCTACTTGATATTGGACAATGCAATGATGCATACTCTGCAGTAAAAATAGCTCAAGCATTAGCAAACGCGTTCAACATAAATGTTAACGATTTACCTCTATCAATTGTACTCTCTTGGTATGAACAAAAAGCCGTATCAATTCTACTATCCCTACTATATCTAGGCATAAAAAATATTCGCATTGGACCAAGCCTGCCCGCATTCATCACTCCAAACATCCTAAAAGTACTTGTCGACAAATTCAACATAATGCCCATCACAACAGCAGAACAAGACCTTCAAACAATACTGAAATAAAACGAACTGAAAAACCAGTACTCTTTTTTCTTATTTCTCTATGTGACAAAATTAAAATTTTGGAATATATTTATGAATAATAAATAATGTGGTAAATGTTTATGATGCGAAAAATTATAAAAATAGACACAAGCAAATGCAATGGCTGTGGTTTATGCATAGCGGCTTGCCATGAAGGCGCAATTGGCCTTGTTGATGGTAAGGCTCAACTGTTGCGCGATGATTACTGTGATGGTCTTGGAAATTGTTTACCTGTTTGTCCTACAGGCGCTATAGCTTTTGAGGAAAGAGAAGCAGCAGCATTTGATGAAGCTGCAGTTATGGCTAATGTAGAGAGTAAGTTACCTAAAACTTTAGCTTGTGGTTGTCCTAGTACGCATTCAAAAGTTATAAAACAAGATAATTATTATGAAACAACTCAAGAGCAAGTACAAACACATCTAAAACAATGGCCCGTGCAAATTAAACTAATACCTTCTAACGCGTCATGTTTTGCTGGTGCTGATTTACTTGTTGCAGCGGATTGCACTGCTTTTGCTTATGGTAACTTTCACAACAAATGCATGAAGAATAAAATAACCATCATCGGATGCCCTAAACTTGATAATAGCGACTATTCTGAGAAACTAGCTACAATTTTTCAGACAAATAACATAAAATCTGTAACCATTGCTCGCATGGAAGTTCCCTGTTGCAGCGGACTTGAAAACATGGTAAAAACTGCATTGCAAAATTGTAACAAAACCCTTCCGCTACAAATAGTCATAATTTCTACAAGCGGCCAAATTTTATAGTAGCTAAAATAAGACAGTGTTAACTATTAGTAAGAAGCTTTGAGTTTAACACTAACCTTATTTTATTATTAGACTGTATCAAATTTTTGTGTTCTCTTTTTTCCATTTTTTGTTTTGTTTTTGTGGTTTTGGGGTTTGTTGATGATTTGTTTAAGAATAGTGTTGTTGAAAGAAATACCTGTGATTTGTGTGTTGTTTTTGTTTTGTTAGGTTGTTGTTGGTTGTTAATTTTTGTTGTTTATTTTTGGCAAAGAGTTAAATTATTTGTTCGTTACGGTTTTGTTGTGGTTTAGATGGTTTATACTTGTGAGGTTCTTACGCCTTTAGGTGGAACTGGTGTTCCTACGGTGTGGATGGAGGATAACAAGAAATGGTTAAGTGGTTATACTTGGTATACTTCGTCTGTTAAAGGGGTTGGTAATGCTAGAAATGAGTTGTTAAAAAAAGCTACTGCTCCTTTAGTGTTATGGTTGGATTCTGATATAGAATTAGCTTTTGATCCAGTGCCTATTCTTTATGATGTCCTGCAAAAGTTTAATGTGTCAGGTGTTTGTGCTGGTCAGTTAACTGTTGGTAGTAAATGGTTTCTTCAAGTTGCTGCTGAAATGGATAGGCTAGAAATAGAACGGTATGGTGGTGTAAAAATTGTTGAAGCTAGGGCTTTTCAATGTGCTCTCTATAAACGTGATGCTTTGCTTGAAGTAGGCGGATTTGACCCCGTTTTTGATGTTGCAGGCGAAGATAATGACATGGTGAGACGTATGATAGCTGCTGGTCTGCTTGTTTTACACGACAACAAGTTAATTGTTAAACATCACGTTAATGAGCAAACGTTTTGGCGTAAATTCAAAGGTTATCATAAAGGGTTTAGTCAGCTTGCTGCAACTATGAAAGCTGGGTATCCGCCTGAAGTGCAAAGATCTGCTTTTGATTTTAGCATGCTTCGCCGCATGCCCCTAAAGTATCCACTTTATAAGTTGAAAGAAAAACTCTCTCTTATGTGACGTGAAGCATGTGATAGCGCCCAAGTTTTTAACTTTCTTTGTTACAAATAAATGCAACGCTAAATGCAGTCACTGTTTTAACTGGAAAAACCCACATGAAAACGAGTTAAGTCTTGAAGAAATCAAAAAAATTGATTTTAACATTTTTAACTCCGTTTCTATTACCGGCGGAGAACCAACTTTACGAGTTGACCTCGCAGAAATCTGCAAACACGTAGCTAAGAACAAAATTTACCTAAACACTAACGGCTTAATGCCTCAACGCATCCGCGAAGTTATTGATAAAGTGGGTGCAGATTTGGTTAATGTTACGGTTTCACTTGATGGCACAAGAGATTTACACAATCAGATTCGTGGCGTAAACTGTTTTGATTCAGCAGTTAAGACTGTCAAATTATGTCAAAACGCCGGCGTAGATGTTACAATTCTTACAACAATTTCCAGTTTTAACATGACTAACATTTCTCAATTTATGATTTATCTCAAAACGGAAGGGTTATTTACTAAACGAGGCGATGTAGTTTTTAATATTGCACGCGGACTTGAACACGCTTTTAATATTGATTCATCCATCAGTTTTTACCATAACCCCCAAGATGACACTACAATATTACCCCTTGCAGAACTTCAAACAGTTTACTTTCAAATTAAACAGCATATGACTAACCAAAACAAAATGATCTGGGAACACTCCATAAAAATGCTCTCTAAACAAAAAAAACTAGTAACCTGCTATGCAGGAAATCTAGATATAGTTCTCCACGCTAATGGCGACATAGCAGCTTGTGAATACACAAAACCTTTTACAAACCTCAAAAATTACAATTACAATCTAACTACCTTATGGAACAGCAAAAACGCCAATGACACTCGAAATAAACTAAACAACTGCTATTGCATTCACCCCTGCAATTTAAACACGGCAATCCCAAGAACATTAACAGGTCTTCTCAAACTCACACCCGACATAACCAAAAACAAAATAAAACAACTCAAAAACAAACTATAACACATACCTTGATTCCAAAAATAAATTATAAACATAAAAACAGTACATATCTGACCATAAAACACACTACTAACTTTTTACTAACAAATATGAGTATGCAGACAGTTAAAAGTAATCAGTTACAACAAGCTAATGAGCAAAAAGAAGTAGCTCAAATTACTTTTTACTTCCAAAATCTGTATTAGTAGAAACCTTTATCAAGAAAAATCCAAAATGAGATTACGTGTTAAGTATGAACAAATTTGTATCCTTCTTGTTGATTTTCTTTTTCATAAACGGATCATTTGTAACAGCGTTTAGTCTTGTTTCTGCCTTAGAGTTAGTTGAGGGCACGTGGAACACAAAACCTCTCTCTAATCAGACACAGAAATCGTTTGAGGTTGTTGGGTTTGAGGGTAAACTTTATGCCATCGGAGGTTTTTATTATACAGAAATTCCATATCCTATAGCTCCGATTTACGTTGAAAATTATCTTGGCACAAATGAGTGATATGATCCTGTGACGGATACGTGGGACACTTTAGAATCCATGCCGACACCAAGAGTTGGCTTTGCTATTGCTGCTTATGATGGCAAAATTTACTGCGTAGGCGGTACAATATATGATAAAATGGAGCGGGTTACTTTTGGGGTAAATGAGGTTTATGATACCGTTACGGATAGTTGGAGTACTAAGGCCTCGTTGCCTTATAAAGGAACAAATGTGCAGGCAAATGCTGTGGATGACAAAATTTTTGTCATAATAGATGGGAAGGATTTGTATATGTATGATCCAGTTACTGACTTATGGACTAAAAAATCTGATCTGCCTGAAACTCCAACGGGTGGGTCTCTTTTTGTTTCCATTGTGGTGGATGGCAAGATAATAGTTACAGGTGATTTTTCTGTTAAAAATCCTCCTAATGTGTATCGTTATCAGAAAGTCTTCATTTATGACCCAAAGGCTAATAGATGGAGTGAGGGAAAAACAGGTCCTGTAGTTGTACAGTTTTGTGTTGCTGGGGCAACATCGGGTATTTATGCGTCTCCAAAGGTCTATGTTTTAGGTTTGGTTTATGATAGTTTTTCCTCTGTGAATATGGTTAATCAGGTTTATGATCCGGTGGGTGATGTTTGGTCGTCTGCTAAAGCTTTGCCTACAAATCGAGTGGATTTTGGTGTGGCAGTTGTTAATGACATTTTATATGTAATCGGCGGCTACACATCCAATAACTTGGCCACTATTGGTGGTGCTGTAAATCCTTGCGTTCTAAATGAGCAATACATACCAATAGGTTATCATTCTATATCTATTCCTGAACTTTCTGTTACTCCTGAATTTACATTAATCTATCTCATTGTAATCACATTAGTAATTGGTACTGCTGTTATAGGTTTGTTTTTCTTTTTAAAGAAGAGGCAAAAAGGGTGTACTGGAGATATAACCCTTTTTAATGTTGTAAGTGTTTATAATAATGATGAATGGTGAAATGGTTTGAAATTTGATGACAATTGTATTTTCTGTAAAATAGTTCAAAAACAGGCTCCTTCTTGTATAGTTTATGAGGATGATTCTGTGATGACTTTTCTTGATATTAAACCGGTAAATGAAGGGCATGCATTGGTTATTTCTAAAGCGCATTATGAGGGTATATTTGATATACCTTGTGAGTTGCTTGGAAAGGTTCATCAAGTTACTCAAGCTGTCGCTAATGCTGTTAAGCAGGCTGTGCGTGCTGATGGGGTGAGTATATTGCAGCAAAATGGTAAAGCAGCAAATCAGGAAGTGTTTCACATACACGTTCATGTTATTCCAAAGTTTACTGGAGAAAAAATGGGTTCGTTTAATAAAAATGAATTGCAAATTGTTGACTATGACCGGTTGAATTTAACGGCGGCTAAAATAAGGCAGTATATTTGACTTTTAATAGGATATTGCTATTGTTGTTAACATCGCATGGTTAGTCGTGTTTTGTTGTATTATAGTTTTTTTGAAGTCTGCAATAGGCTGTGTGATGTTTATGTTTGCAATATGAAACGGCTCTTTTTATGCGATGTATTTATTGCTTGCTGTACGTAAAATGTTTTGGGTTGGTGAGTTGGCGTGTGACTTTCGGGTCCTATGTCGGATCTGAGGAAACTCCGCCCTACGCGTAGAATTGCAACACTTTATGGTGTAAGGCGAGAGCCTTGGCAACGGAGCAGAAACGATACGTCCAATTGGCGCTTTAACAGATGAGGCATCTTAAAATGTTGATTAGCCAATTTGGGAGCGGTGAAACGGCCGTCCTGCATGTGGAAAGGGCAAACAGACGCTGATGACCCTCTACAGGAGGTGTGGGTAGCCCGATTAGCTGAATGTCACAATATAAACAGAAGGCGGGTTATGTCCAACACGCCAGCCCAATGGTGTATTTGTGTTTTTATTTTGTTTTTGTTTGGTGTTTTTTTGTTTTTTGTTAGTGTGTTTGGTTTACTGAATAGTTATATAATATGGAGGTGTAAACGGTTAGATGGTGTTATCGAATGCGGGCGGGTCTTTTTGGTTTTGGTAAAACTGGTAAGGCTGTTGCAACGGTTTTGTTGCAAAGTGATGAAGTTGAGCTTTGTTGGGTTCTGCGGAAAACAACATGTCTTCAGCATCGTTCTGTTCCCGAGTTTCTTGGTATTACTAATGAGACTCAGGGTATAATTTACACTAAGGGTGAATATACTTATTCTGAGCTTTTTGAAAAGCATCCTGTGGATGTTATAGTGGATTTTTCGACTGCTGATGCTATATTGGAGTATGGGTTAGATGCTGCTGAGAGGGGTATAAGTATTGTTTCTGCGATATCAGCTTATCCTGACTCAACAATTGCTTTTCTGGAGAAATTATCTGAGAAAACAAGAGTTCTTTGGTCTCCTAATATTACTATAGGTATTAATTTTTTAATGATAGCTGCTAAAGTTCTTAAAACAATTGCACCATATACAGATGTTGAATTAGTTGAGGAGCATTTTAAAGGTAAACAAGAAATTTCTGGTACAGCTGTAAAAATTTCGCAAGCGCTATCTATGCAATATACAGATATAAAGTCTGTTAGAGCAGGTGGCATTGTTGGGCGTCATGAAATTATATTTGGTTTTCCTTATCAAACAGTACGGTTAATACATGAGTCAATATCTCGTGAAGCATTTGGTATGGGCGCATTGTTTGCAGCTAAAAGTATTATAGGTAAAAAAAATGGGTTCTACCATATGGAAGATATACTAAAAACATACTTTAACCTTGAATAGCATACCCTAAAAAAAGGGTGTTATGCTTCTACTTGTCTTTGTTTGTTTGCATCTGAAATATGCGGCATTTCTGGTAATTGACTTTTTAGTCTATTTCCTGCTACAACTTCTGCTTCTTCTAGAATTTTAAGTGCTTCCTCATTTGCTGCTCGAACATTTATAGAGTTATCTGTGTATTGACTGCTTGTTGTGGAACATATTTCTGATAATATGCCGCCAATGTTGCCTAATTCTTGGCTCGCTTCGGGCATGATGTTACCCATTTCTGAACGTATACTATTTAGCACCGTTGACGCTGGACTTAAAACTGTTACTAAGTCACCCATTTCTGAAACAGTATTCAAACGTATTGATACACTTTGAAGTGCTAATGAAGCATGAGAGAGCATTTTTTCAATTTTACGAATTTCACTAAGTTCTGTAGCGTAAATATTTGCTCGCGCATGTTCTCTATTCTCCATAGCACGCACCACTTTTTTGAAAATTTCAGCATCACGCATTTCAAAACGTTTAACCGCAGCATCAAGTGTCCTTGTTTGAGCATCAAGACGTTGGGTAACATTGACTATCTGCTCCTTTATACTCTCCTGCGATTTTGTCGCATTCACAATTTTTGACACTACAGTTTCTTTTTCACCATTTTGTTTCCATCTAAAAAGGTTACCCAAATTACAATCGCCTCATCTTTCTTAGCTGAGAAGATAAGTAAAGATAAAAGCCTGTTTGTCAACTTGCACTAAAACTTGCTACCTACACATTTACCTTTTTTAGTTTAACGTTTAAACTTTTACTTTATCCAATTACTAATTCTAAAATTAATTTAGAAACTTTAAGGAAAACTAACAAGTTTAATTAACACTTACTTAAATAGTCATTAAGAAACATTACAAAAAACAACAAAAACACCATTAAAAAATGAATTAACCTCTATAGATGAGTCTGTGTATACTGTTTATGTATATAGACTTCTTGCACACTCATAAATCTATTAAATCACTGCCATACCTTAACGATCAAAACACCAATAACAATAAACTACACAATAGTATTACAGTTGTAAACGTGGTTTGTTCCAGTGGTGCCACATTGCAGTAATTTGGTGGTTTCTTCGCCAACGTACCCACTGTTTGATAGTTTTCAAAGTTTGAGCAACATGTGTGAAAAACCCTAAAAATACCCGTACATCACCTTTGCTTAACCGCGCAAACCGCGCTTTTTTTTAAACCCCGCTAAACTACAAGAAGAAGGTTTATACTGCTGAATTGTTTTTGCATCCAAAGACTTACTAGAAAGAACTGTAAGCAAAGCATGCGCCAAACAAGCAAACGTAACATGCTTATACCAACCCACATAACTTTGTACCTCATACTCATCCAAACCCACCAAAGACCTACTCTCAGCAAAACAACACTCAACAATCCAACGCACACCCGCAACCTCAACAAGCTTTTGAACAGATACCTCTTGGGGTGCAAAACAAACATATGAGCGCAACCCCCCATCCGACCTGCTTCTGCGCACAAGCAAACAACGCCTCCAACCCTCAACAACTGGAAACTCGAGCTCTTTAACCCGCCAATCATAAACCCTAGCACCCTTTGACCCCTCCCCACAACTTGCAATAAACCAACCGGTTTCATCCAAGTTTTTAAGAATTGAACTCACCGACACCTGCTGCCAACCATCCCAAAGATATTCTTTACCTGACACACAAAACACATAACATTTACGTTGTTCTTCAAGCCACATGCGCATGGTTCGATAATCCCCATACACACAATCACCCGTAACCCACCGATAAGACACACTTGCGGCAGTGGCTTGTTTTATCATTTCAAGAGCCATCTCTGGCTTAGTTTGAAACACTACAGTGTCGGGTATGCCTGCTTTTTTGCAGCGTTCTTTGTCCTCAAACCAGTCCTTTGGAATGTAAAGTCGCCGATCTATTGGGGTGTGACCTTTTTGGCTTGCGTATGTTAAAAATACTCCGATTTGGCAGTTCTCAATTCGACCCGCAGTCCCACTATATTGACGTTTAACGCCACAGGATCGTTTAC
>Ga0209628_10002689_pt1 | contig 12177 bp, 6 predicted proteins | sample TergutCu122P4_FD_187285 | JGI IMG/M metagenome (GOLD analysis project Ga0209628, IMG submission 187285) | Cubitermes ugandensis P4 segment gut microbial communities from Kakamega Forest, Kenya - Cu122 P4 (SPAdes) (version 2) | ecosystem: Host-associated > Arthropoda: Insects > Digestive system >...
ATGATCACACACGACAACGCACCACAGTCGGTAGGACTCCTCTGGACGAGTGATCAATCCGTCGCAGAGACCTCTACCTGAAAACACACAACACTCACAACAGACAAACATCCATGCCCCCAGTGGGATTCGAACCCACAATCTCAGAAGACGAGCGGCCGAAGACCTACGTCTTAGACCGCACGGCCACCGGGTGATAATGTCTTACTGTGCGTAATTTATCAATTAAACTTTACCGTATTTATGCATGTTACACGAATATCACGTTATATGATGTTACATATAGTGTTCGGTATTATCCACTCTTTTCCATAACCACGGTAGGTCTTGGAACATATTACTCGCGGATACGGTGGTCCGCCTGTATACTACAAAAGTATTGTGTACTTTGTATTTGATAATGGTTGGTAGTGTTTATCACAAGACTGTCACAATAAAATACCAGGTGATGGGTTTATCTGCTTCTTCAGTCCCCACCACTCTACAGTGTCGGCCTCTAAAATTAAATATATTGGAAATACTGTCAGAATAAAGTAAGACACAAAACAGTGATGTGACAAGGAATTAAGTATAATCAAAATTGTTACGTATGTAGCACCGAGGTTAAGGAAAGAGTAGAGCTGTACCTTTACTACCCCTATGGGCCTTCGTGGCCTGTTCTATGGTGAACTTTATTCATCACACGAATCACTGTTGACTGTTAATTCATCTGGCAGCCACATATAGTGGAATTTTACATGTTTATTTCCTGTTGCTGGGTGTTAAGGATGACTAACTTATCTTGATGAAGATCCATCAATGAGTGCATCGTGCAACTTGTGGAACTCAAATTAATATCCCTCTTAAATTCATAGTATGTGAAATACTAAACTGAAATTCAGTGTGGTGACCTGACCTTTTCCAGATGTGGGTTTACGGTACATGAGTACAAGAATCAGCCATAAGATTTTGATTGAAGTCTTCTCGTTGGTCGGACAAATGGAATTTCAACTGTCAACCTCCAATCTCCATTTGTCACTGCTGCAGCCATACATGATGAAATACGATTTCCAGTCTCAAAATAATTAATGGACTAAGATTTTCAAAGCCAAAAGTAAAATTACAATCTTTACACCAGAAATTACTACAAATGTAACATGGCTGCATGCTACTGTACAACACACTCAAGATGCATATGAGAAGAAAAAGAAAGAAAAAAAACCACACAGAAATGTACACCCTCTTTCATCCTGTACTTCATATTCAACCATCATCCACAACCTTGCCAGTCCTGAGTTGACAAGACTGTATACAAGACAATGTCGTCAGACTCAAAACAATGATAGCCACATAGCAGTAAGTTTTATCTCTCTTAAACCCCTAATTGTGAAACATCACAAATTCATAGACGTCTATAACTGTCATTTCAAATTCTGACTTCCATGTTCTTGCTGCCTGTTATGAGCTGTTTTCATAAGTACTGCAACAAAACACATGCTGCCTTCTCTCCTCTTTACCTGAGCAGAATGCTACTTCTGGTTGCATGCTCTTGCACAGATCAAGGCAAAAATTCTGAAATGAGTTTCATATTTGGTCACTCCAACCCATGTAACTTGTTATTTTCCAAATGACACAAACAGCACCAATTTGCTACATACAGGAGCTGTTAGCTGGCCACTTATTTAGCAAGACAGTGGTTCTGTCAACAGTTAAAACTGTGTTAATTTCATAAATGACCAAGGTAACACAACTTCTTATCCTCCTGTATTAATGAAGTGTAGGCTGCTGGTGCCTGTTCTAAGTCTCAGTGCTGATCTGAATAACTTTTTCAGGTTTCAACATTTATTCTTCACTGTGGTCTGTAATGTGTTACACTTTTAGAAAATCTTATTTCCATCCTTTAAGAGTACCACTGGATCTTCAGTGCCTGCTATATTTCTTAATAGCCTTTATGATGTTAGCAACATCAGACTTCTCTCACCATTGCAGTGCACCTAGGGCCTTGTAATATTTATTCAGTAATTAATAGGTGTCATTAATTTAGAATATAGACCACAATATTCTAGAATTTTTAGTAATTCTATCATGTGCCTTTTTGAATCCTGTTAAACACTAAGTATGTACATTCATTAAATTCTGCATCAAAACAATGTCACATAGTAAAAACCAGACTTCCATAACTCCAGCCTTTGTGGAAACCACAATGTTGTATTATAATATGCAGTACTTGCAAGAGCACTTCTTTAACCTAAAAATTTCTGGACGGTTTGGAAGGATCAGAGACAAAAGAAGCAAAAACATTTGTGGAAAAATTCAACTACCTTAGTAAATGTAACAAGGTTTAATGGGAGATTTTGAGTGAAAAACAGTCAACAGATGACATGACCCATTCAGATGGGGTGACCAGATGTTCATAAAATATACTAATGTCCAGCTGTCCCATTTTAAATTCCAATGAACATTACTCACACATTACAATGCTGTTGAAATACAGCTATTTTAAAAATGTAATCCTCCTCTATTACAACCAACATTTCACCCAAAGTATGAACACACTAGATCTACAGAATATGGGTCTTGTGTATAATAAATACAGCAGACATGCTGGGTTTTATATTTTTTTTAGATATAAAAAATTAAAATTCAGTACTTTTATGAATCTTCATTATCAGCTTCACCTCAGAGTTCTATAATTTGGATATTTATTTTCGTTAGACCTTGTAAGCACCACACCTTAGTTCTCATAGTATCAAAACAGTTTTATACATTAATTACTAAATTATTTTGAAATTTCCTCTTAAGTACATGGTTATGGAATAGTGAATATTTTTTTCTTTATTTAAATAAGACAAAGTTTCAGGAATTCTGTATGTTACTTATCTAAAAAGGTTACAGTTTTAAATATGGCTACAAGATTCAAACTATTAAATAGCCAAAAGAATCAACTTTCATTTACAGTCCTCACTACATGAAAATATGTGCCCAGAACTTTCATAAATTATTCCATCTTCAGAAGGGCAAAGTTCGTAGAAATTAACAACGCCTTGTGCATTATAAATTGACACAGTACTCAGTTCAAAAAATAAATACTCCTTCTCCAAGGCTTACCTCTGCATTCTAATATGTGTACAATTTTTATAATCTGGTGGAAAATAGTGTACTTAACTTTTTGACATCACTACACTCATACCTGACAATACATATGTATACTACAGTACCATCATATGTGTGAAGTGTGTGTGAATGCAAAATTTCTGTAATTATAAGTACAGTGTGTAATTAAGAATCTACACTAGTCCTCTGATAAGGAAATACTATGTACACACACAGCATCCAACAACTTATTTTATTTTATTTCACTTAAAATTGAACTGATTATTTACCGTTAACATCTGTTGTCCAAAATTTTATCTCAGAATACACCAACCACTTATCACATCCACAAACTCCATCCTCAGCTAACCAAGAAGTTCCCCACATTTTATGGAATCCGGTTTACCATATGCACAAGAGCTCGTCACTTGTCCCTATCCCTAGCCGGTCAACCCAGTCCATGTCCTCCTATTCTATTTCTTAAAAGATCCATTTTAATATTATCCTCCCACCTATGCCTAGATCTTCCAAATGTTCTCTTTCCATGTGGTTTCTCCACCGCAACCCTGTATGCACCTCTCCTCTCCTCCACTACAAGCCTTATGCCCCACCCATCTCATTCTTGATTTGATCACCTGAACATATGATGAGGAGTTCACATCACAGTGCTCCTCATTATGCAGTTTCAAATATGTTCAGTCCTCTTCTAATTTCTTTCATGTGCACTATCTCAGTTGGTCTTTCCAGCTTGTTCTTGGTCTCCCTCACAATTATTCAAATTCACAATTTTTTTTAATTTTCAAAGGCATCATAGTATGGGGCTACAACACATCCTCTTTTCCTGTATGTCTTCTCTTTCGAACCCAAACCTTCCATCCTGGAGGGTCTTTTCAATTGTTGAAATGTCAAGGCTTTTGCCTTTTTTTTATTTCTTAAAGCTTATGCATGCGTTAATGGTACTAAAATGTGGAAAAAAAATCTATTTTTTAAGAAATATATAACTGTATTACATTATCATTTTCAAAGTAAAAAAAAAAACATATGCAAGTTAAGCACGTGATCTTCAGAATGTTTCAGAAAACTGTGGCCCGGAAGTTTTGAGTAACTTGAACTCTGTGAAAAACATGCTTAGTAATTGTCATTCAGAATTTCATACCCATGAAACTGACAGGACTATTAGCAGACAAGCGTAGCTACATGTACTCTTTTTTTAACCTCCTCTTTAGCCCATTTCCTATTTTTGATGGCTGATATATGGGAAATGTCCTCTTTTCATGTGATGAATATATGTTAAACCTATTACACTATCAATCATTTGAAATACACATCAGTTTTGCTGTAACACTGCAGTTCAGTTGGTATCACTGCTATTTCATGTTCATGAGGTCCTGTGTTCAAAATTTTGGCTAACATGTTGCTTTCCTAATGCAGGTTTTTTTTTGGTTTTCCTTGGTCTCCCAGGCATAAACCAGAATAATGCCTCAAATTATGCCAATGCTTCCTTCTTTCACATCCTTCCCACATTAAATACTGGTTTCACATCCTACCATTCAGCATTATATTCTGTGATAGTGATAAGCTGCTGAACTCATCCTCTACCCTGGAGAAAGAAACAGCATTTTCCTTCAGAAATTTGGTACTGTACCCACATACAAGAATACAGGTATCTCTTCCCACAGAACTAATCTTCATCTTCATTGTTAAGAGCACCTCAGATTTTGCACTTTTACATCACCTGTACATCTCATACAAAAATGATATAGCACTAAATTACAGTAAACGTGAATGGCTACTTGGGAAGAATATGGAAGACGGGACACAGCATACCTCAAGGTAGTCTTAATTTCACAAGCAGAGATGTAATGAACTAGACTGAGAATCAAAACTGAATTCCCTAAACACAAAGCAGTGCCAGAAACTTCGTTGCAATATTTGGTCCCTACATAGAAACAACTCCAATCAGTTAATTAATCAATCCATCAATCAATGAGGGTCTTAAATGTAGATGCTCATTTACTATGATGGTATGTATTAAGTACAATCAATGATGACACCTTCAGAGTTACCAGTTGTTAAATTCTGCAACTATGTCTGGAAAAAAAAAAATCCAATGATCCAGCAACATACGCATCTCACATACATCACTCACCGCAAATCTTGGCAACAAGGGATCAGCATAAAAGCACTATATCATATCTGCTACTGTTATTAGGAAATACTTTTATTATGAATATTTAATAAATTATGATATGTTGAAATTCACTACAGATGGAAAATTTACATTTTACAATGAGTTTCAACATTTCTTCAAAATCCTGTTATTTTTTACTGAATATTAATTATGATTACTGATTACATCAGTAACAAAACTGTGAAATGATTCTTTACAGAATAAATTAATACTGGTGTCTGCATTTCTGTCCACCTGAACATCCATTCACTCATATGTTCATCATTACACATCCTCTTTCACATCATCACTGTTCCATCAGCATAGAAAATTCACATCTACTAGTGGTGGAATAATGTATTATATACAGCTTATTTAATTTTTTTTTGTAGTATATAGTACAAAACCTATCCTCAACGTATATCAACAATTTTTTCTGTGCAGGCCTGGAAATACAATGCATAACAGTTACTATCTGTTCCAAGACTTACACTTGCACGCATGATTACACAAATATACACACCCACTTGCCTCAGGTGAGAACAAACCATGTATATGAACTACACTAGACACCACAGGCAAGTGGATAGATGTAAGTCATATTTCAGTAGCCTTGCTTATGTCTGTAAATATCTGTAACTAAACACTCAAGCTATACACAGTGATGGATGTAACCATTACCCAATAATACACCCTGAATAAATTAAACTCTCAGCTTGCACCAAGAAATGGTAATCAATTCACATTTGTCATACCACACCCTGTGTGAAAAAGTAATATTCTGGTCCTGCATGTGTTATATATAAATGCTAAAACAGTGTGTCAGACCACTGTAAAGATGGTACTGAGCCACAAAAAGTGATAAACACATATCCTTAAAAATATAAAAAAGGACTCAGAAATGAAATGGCATTGCCTCCCTGGATCCTCTGTATATCAGTACAATATAGTAACTATCAAGCCTATTTAGCAGACTTAAAAAGTAGTGCTTAATACTTTAAATTGTGATCAAATATATTTTGTACCTAAGAAACGGATTGCCTTTATTTTGCAACATACACTAATATAAAAAGTTTCTTTAAAGGTCAATGGACTAATTTTTTCTCCATTGGTTTTATATACATAATTTAAAGCTGGGTGTAGAATTATTTTGATTTTCTGGTTGTGGGGCTGTCAGGTGGTGTTAGAGAAACTGATTCAGATTTGGCAGTCAGAGACCTCCGAGCTGTGGTCTTGAATGAAAGCTTCTTGAGAGGTCGAGGGGAAATACCATGTAGGCCAGTGTCAGATGAAGCAGTTTCACTGCTCGCAAACCACACTCGAATTCCATCTGTTCCTGAAACACACATTAAACAACTACATAAATATAGCACAAACTAACTGACCAGAACATATATGTTCTGTATTCTGAAGGTAGTGTGAATCTTGACTACAGCAGTAGCTGTGCTCTGGGTACTATCTTATCTGTCAAAATCATCAGCTGTCACTTCTAGGCTTAAGTAAGAAATTCTGTAAAGAAATTATGATATGTTCTTACAATTCAGTGTAAATGGTGAGGCTAGGAAGAACCAGAAATTAATACTTACACATTCAGCTATCCATTGATGTGCACACTTTTTTGTTAATAGAGATTTCCAAAATGTTAAATTTGTTAGACTTAAAACTTCACACCATCACCATATTTGCTGACATAAATGGTGCAATAAATTAATTTCCAGATTGTATTCTCCTCTGTGGTAATTGCATTTACCCTTCCTCACTGTCCCTCAAATCAGTTCTCTCACAACTTGATGCAGCAAATCCAGTGATCATACCACTGTTAGTAACATGCAGGAGATCATACCACTGTTAGTAACATGCAGGAGCTTCATGTTTTAAGTGCACCAAGTGTAGTCTACAAATGTTCTTGAATCACAATGATGTCATCCAATCTCCTCCTCTCCAGTGCCAACTTCAGCTTCGGTTTTTGAACACAGAAAGCATGTGACAAGAAGTGTGTAGCCAGAAATTCATGCACATTAGAGGGGACAAGAGTATTTTCATGAAGGAGAAAAAAATCTCCAATGCAAAATTTCTCAGAATGCTTTTGTCACATCATACTGAATATGGCTCAGAACATCCGGGTAGATATGCTAATATACAGAATATTCCTGTATGATAAATCTGTCATGCACAATTCCATTTATGTCAGAAAACAATCAGAATGCTCTTCACACTTCACACAAACTTGTCTGGCCTACTTAAATTATAGAGATGAAAGGCTCTTCCAGTGAAAAGACTTGTAAGCAATGTGACAACTCTGCAAGGGGCTGTGTGCCCATTACAGCTGTTCCTCAGGTCCAGACACAGAGTGACATAACTCTTGTACTTATCATTCAGCACTGAATGTCCAGATCTTACAACACAGCACCATAGTATGATCCAAATGAGATTCCTGTTTCAAGCATATGTACTCTTCTTCCAGATCTGCCATTACCAGATACCACACATGCCATACAAGGCAAAATACACAATTTCACTTCATAACACATTACTTCTGACTTTTACACATACAACTTTAAAATAAAAGGCAAAATACTCTGAACAGTCTATGGTACATCCACCTGACACAGTTCTGTTCTAAATCTGGCCGTGCCATCTTGCAGCACATCTAGAAACTAACCAACCACGTCACACAAAACAAAGATGTTCCAGGCAGAATTCTTCAACTTTAATGGTTTTTTTTAAACATTTTCCGTGCATTTCTATTATATTCACAAAGAATCAACACCAACTTGTTGCACAATACTCCTTTTTATTTGTAGTTGGGTCTCTGCAACATGTTTTGGCCAGATTTATTGGCCATCTCATACGCAGTGATGTTTCAACTTAGAATTATCTCATGATTACAACTGTTGATATGTTTACATTTATTAAAATTATTAAAATCGGGTTGTAGTTAAATACAGTTGAAATATTAAAATACATTTGCATAGAGTGTAAAATTAAATACAGTATAAAATTATATTTTGTGTCCAAATATCTATGTATTCAGTTATTTCTTCTTATGCAGTAAGTTTGTGGGTCAGGTGTTTGGTGCAGTGTCAATAAACTATGAGTACTCTTTCATTGTGTATTGATAATCAGTACCCATTCATAGTATGTATACAATGAGTAACACATTCGGACAGAACAGACAACACACTAGACACCTGATCCAAAAACTGACACCATAAGAAAGAATCAAACACACAGATGTTGGGACACAAAATGTAACTTATACTGTATTTAATTTTACAATATATGCAATAGTATTTTAATTATATTCCAAATTTATTGTAACTACAACCAAATTTTAATAATTTTTATAAAAATAAACACACAAACAGTTGTAACCACATGAGACAATTCCAAGTTGAAACATCACTGCATATGACTCCCTGCAGATGGCCAATAAATCTGGCCAAAACATGTTGGAGATCTGACTACAAATAAATAGGAGTACTGTGCAACAAATTGGTTTTTATTCTTTGTGAATAGTTGATGACTGTGTTCACGTTCTGCTGTTATTACTGTTCAATAAAAAAACAGGCTTGGTCTAAACACCAGTCTTATTTTATTTCAAAGCCTGATGATGATATGTGTACAGGATCAAAACATGGAGCTTAACAATTTGAAATAAAATAAGAGTTGTGTTTAGAGAAAACCTCTGTTGGTAATGAATGAGAATTCATAAAGCCCACTTTCCTGTTAAAATTTCCAGTTCTATAAATCTTGTGCCACCAATGGCATGTTTAGGTAACATAAATTTAAAATCCCAAAGTGAAATTCATTTAACTCAAGGACTTGTGTGCAAATGACCATAACAGAGAATTTAGGCACCTTGCAATTGTTACAAATTACCACCACCATCATCAACAACATTTTTACTGTACTTTTTGGAAGAACATATTACAGTAGTACAAATTTTGTCTATGTAACATTTGCTGGGCGTAGCCTCAAAGTCTTGCACAAATGCCATACTTCTTTTTATAAATGTTGACTCATAAACATTTCATCTGTATGACCTCTAAATGCACCAAATTTCACATATCTAGCCACCGTGGTTCTTATAAAAAAGCTACATACACACGTCATGTAGCCGCTACTTCCTGTTCCATACTGTACCAAAAAATTATTTGAACACAAGTTTTATATTGATCAAAGATAAGATCTACTAGCATACATAATTTAAAGACTAGTGGTGCTCTAGTGGCACTCCCACTACGCCAGTTCATGCATCCACCATGTTGTTATTAACAGAAGTAGACAGCCTTGCTCCCACCTCTGAAATTTGTAAAAGTAAGGTTGCCTCTAGTCACACGGTATCTGTAACAAATTTCATTAAAATATGGTTCAAAAGTTATAGAGACGGAGGCACAAACAGAAATGATAAAAACACAAGAATGTATTCCCAATGCCAAAAAGAAAAGAGGCTTAGAAATACTACCAAAACCCTAGTACTTTGTTCACAGTACAAGGTACGCAAAAGCTGGGTCCCTTCTTTTACACAGATGCCTACCTAATGTTCTCCAAATAATTTTGTGTTCTGAGAAGTAAACAACATAACTGATTACATATATCTTTCACTCATTACACAATTTGCCAATATGCACGCACCACGCACACGGCTGTCTTGACCTGCGGCATTACTGTTGTGGTAGCCAAATCGATGCTGATGAGAATCAAGCAATGCCGCAGCCAAGGTAGAGCTCGACGTAGATGTACAACTCGGCTCAGGACTGCGAGAACTCAATGAAGTGCCTGCCAACATATGGGCAGCAATGGTTTACACGTGACTTCTAAACTATTTACATACAACAAGGTGCAAGGTGCTTGCATGTGCTTGGAGCTTGGCTTAGAACTGAACATGATCACTAATACACATGCTACAAGTGAGTCAAGCTGCTACAGCTGTGAAGGTTCTATACTGTGTTTCCACTTGCAAAAGCATTCACTGCATTCCCATCTGAGTTCAACATGGAGTTTGGTGAACAATTTTACGTAATGGGCTGCTGGATAGCTATAACCCTCTCCTCAGCAACTTTACAAATTTAAAAACACCTTATGGCTGTGTACAGAATAGTTAGTATACAGACTAGCTTATGGGCTGGATGGTGTTGGGTTCAAATCCTGGTAGGGATAAGAGATTTTTCTCATTTTCAAAACATGCAGACTGGCACTGGGGCCCACCCAGCCTCCTATTCAGTTGGTACTGGGATTATTTCCTATGAGTAAAGCAGCTGGGAAATGAAGTTAACCACATGCCTCAATCTAGCACCGAGGTTAAGAAAGAGTGGAGCCACATCTCTACTCCCCTACTTACCTTCATGGTATGGACAGGGACATCTTTACTTTTATTTTACCCTATGGTTGTGTGCCTTGTTCTTTACATTACTGTGCATTACTCCCAGGAGTTCAAATAAGGAAAGAACAGATGGCAGAAGTTTTACATTTTCCCTTACCAAAATGTTTTCCTTCATGCAAATTAATTTGTAGCTGGTAGCAGTAGGGCTAGAAATAAGATGACTGCAAATGCTGTATTCCATGATGGCAGATTGTACACACATAAATGTAATTTCATTTACACCCATTAGAAAAGAGTGGCCTTCTCTGCACCAATTCTCATGTGACCCACAAATGGTCAATTGCATCATGTTCAGATCTCTTATGCTGGATTTCACACAAGGCAGACAACAAATGTGGAAAGTAGAGATGAAAATTAATTTATCTCCCTAAGTAAAGTACCACTTTAATTGGGCCAATTTTCAAAAACCTTACTATCACTCAATAAAGTTTTACTGACACTGCCTGTAGAAAATTTTATCCCAATCCAACAAAATATGTAAGAAACAGGGCAAATTTCTTTTATGCCCTTTAGTGCCAGTAAGTAAAGCATGCCATGCAATGTAATAATTTTCATAGAACTCATAATTACTGAGTGCAATTACATGAAGATTCTCTACTGAATTTCACCCAAACTGGTCAAGAGATATGGAAATTATGGGTAAAAATTAATTTATGCTCTTAAGTAAAGTATGATCATAAAACATGCCAAGCTTCATAGAACTCATGCTTGTCTGACCTCTTCATCTAAAGAACCCCTATAGCAGTTTCATGACAATTCCACAAAGAGTTTAGACAGTGAAACTAGGTCAATGACAGGTGGATACAGCCTACACATCAGGCATTTTTCTTACTTTGCAAATAATACCTACAACCCACCCAGCTCTTCAGTCGGTTCACATGTCTTAATCCCAAGGAATCTAAGTGTTCTAAGTAGCAGAACAGTAACTTAATAAATCACTGGACACTATTAATATTGATTATATTACTTCACGATTGTTGGAATTTAAAGATGTGTTGGATGTACGGATGTGCTGTTGAAAAATATATTAACTACTAGCCTCGGTATCACATACACAACTTGTCACGGTATAAAACAGACTCCTCACTTGTGTTAGGTTTCAAAACTCATACAGTTCCAAATTCATCCTCCCTTAAATGTTCTTAATGTTCCTGATTGGCTAAATGTTAAATTTCACTACTTCCTAATAGGTCCAAAAGTCAAAATTTTGAATTTTTTATCTCCACTGGATCCCATTTATGTAAAGTTGTTTCATTGTCATCACCCATGTGCACTTTTTCACACGTCTTACTGGTTTCTCTAACTTGCACATATGACTAATATGGTATCCTTCCTAGCAAGATTTAACCTTTACAGGACGAATGTTACAGCATCTGTAATGCAGCCTTGCACCCGCTGTTGGCCGAATGTTGCAGCAACTGTAACGCAGTGCATGCATGTATTTATTCAGCTCTCACCATGTTTACTTGAGACAGAAACCCAAACAAACTCCACTGTGGTTCCCACAATAGGTCTGGCATTTGTCAGGAGCCATTATGTAATTTTTGGC
>Ga0209628_10002690_pt1 | contig 12171 bp, 10 predicted proteins | sample TergutCu122P4_FD_187285 | JGI IMG/M metagenome (GOLD analysis project Ga0209628, IMG submission 187285) | Cubitermes ugandensis P4 segment gut microbial communities from Kakamega Forest, Kenya - Cu122 P4 (SPAdes) (version 2) | ecosystem: Host-associated > Arthropoda: Insects > Digestive system...
ATCATCCTGTTGACCGGGTCCGTGTCGTTTCTGGGCCCTTGCCCGGGCTCTCGCCCGGTTGGATTTCCCAACCCATCTGCCCGTTGGAGGAGGGACCTTCCTCAGCTGGACAAAGTCCTACCGTCGGTCGCCCTCCCTCTCCTAGCGGATACACTGAAATTCTACTCATATTTCAGTCTGTTGCATGATGCTGATTTTAAATGTACATGTCAGTAGCCTAGAAGTTCATGACAGACTCCGACAGGAACACACAGCGATATGTACACGGAGAACATACGTAACGCGATACTATGGACCTGGAAGACATCGATTTCGAGGAAATGTTTGAAAAATATGCGGAACAGTATGAGAACGTATCCGAAAAGCTCTTCAAAATTTTCGAAGAACTGGGATTTCCCATGGAGATCATGGTCGATTTCCTGATCACGACGCTCGCATCATTATGCGTCTTTTCGGAGAGGCCGATGAAGGACGCAAAAGATATCGGCCGCATCCTGTCGCAGACGGTAAAGGAATTAATGAAGGACGGCTACGGGTCGAAGCTCGCCGCGGAGCTCGAGATGCGGGAAGCCCAAAAACGATGACCCTTCGTTCGCGGACGCAGGCTCCGGTCATATGCGGAGCATCGCGTTCACCGTGTTCAGGTTGCGCGCGGTGCAGACGATGTTGAACTCCTTTTCAAAGAACGTGCTGGTAAGTTTCGTCCTGTGGTATTCGCCTCTGCAGTTCAGATAGATCACATCGCCGATGCGTTTCGCGGCGTCGTCGTTGTAGGACCACCGATCGTCCGCGTTGCGCGGAAAGCGTTCGTTCGTGAATATGAAGAACAGCTTATCGTTCTCGTATTCGCGGAACGGGATGTTCTCGGCGGCCGTCCGCAGTTCGTCCATTGTAACGACAATGCAGAACACGCTGAACCCGAACTCATCTTCGAGGTCCGCTTCGATAAGAGACGCGGTCTCCCCCTTCTTCATTTCCGTGTCGAATACGAAATTGCCGCTCAGTCCGTACGACACCGTTCCGGGGAACGACCGTTCGAGCATCGCCGCGATATCGGATATTTTCACGCGGTTCGTCTTTCCGACGTTGATGCCTCTGAGGAATGCGGCGCACCGTGCCATAAGGGAACATCGGGATACGATTATTAACAATTATCCGACCGCCGGCGTAACGGAACGGGACGGAGTAAAGCGGACGGAGTATCCCAAGCAAATAAAAAATGCACAGAATGAGAATATTTTATATATTGTAACTATAATACGCATTTATGTTATCCAAGAACGAACTGCGTGCGCTTTCGAGGATCGGCAACGGCGCCGATAACGTTCAGGTCCTTTCGGGAGAGCTGGACCTCAGCGGGACTCAGACATACAAGGTGATAAGGTCCCTCGGCGAAAAGGAGTTCGCCAACCTCAGGCGCGGTACCATTTTCATCGAAAAGAAAACGCACATCGCGCTGCTTTTGGAGATACTGAACGATTCTCCGGACGCATGCACGGTCCTTTCGGACAGCGGACTGGAGATAATAAAGACGCTCGCAGAGCCGCGCACATCCTCGGAGATATCTTTGCTGACGGGATTGCATCAGACCACCGTGACGCGGAAGATCGATCTGATGCGAAGAATGGGAATGGTCAGAAAGAAAGGCCCCGTGTATTCGATAAACGAAGAGCTGTGGCCCAAAATGAAAGAACTGGCGCGTTCGTACGACGCATACACGAAGCTCATCGACCCGAGGGTGCCGTTCGGGTCCGAGATATACCATTTGTCCAAAGACCTGGCGGTGTTCTCCAGCAAAAGGACGCTGAACAGCACAAAGACCGCGTTCTCGGGATACGGCGACCACGGAATGACCGTCCGTCCGGGAACGAACTATTACTGCAGCTCGGATGACGTGAATATAAACGACATCTTTCTGCATTCGTTATATGTCGTTGAAAAGGACGGCGGCTGGAGGGGCAGGATGCTCGCGCTGATATTCTACGTCATGCACAGGGATGAATTGAAAGACGTCAAGCATCCCCTAGTGAACGAAATGCATACGGTGCTGAACGGCGGGCGCGTTGACGGATGGGTACCGCTGAAAGAGATGCAGGAACGCGCAAAGATGTACGGAGTGGACCTGTATGATAACTGAGTTCGAGCAGATACGTTCGATGTTCATCGATATCTCAAAATCCATCAAAGAGGACGTGAACGTTTATCTCATCGGGGGCGGGGCATTGATGTATCATAAAAGCAAGGACCTCACAAAGGACATCGATATCGTCGTCAGGACAGACAAAGAGTATGATGCCGTTCGGAACGCATTCGCGAATCTCGGTTTTGCCTCCGATATCCCCGAAGGGGCTTACGGAAGGCTGTCGATACCGGGGATACTGACACACGGCGATTTCAGGGTGGACCTGTTCTGCAGAGAGGTCTGCGGCAAATTCTCGCTTTCCGAAGGTATGGTAAAAAGAGCGAGAACGATCGAACGGTTCGGAACGGTCGCGCTGCACGCATGTTCGGTGGAAGACATACTTTTATTCAAGTGCATGACGGAAAGGCAGGGCGATCTGAATGACTGTGTGCGTATAAACCTCGGACATGTGATAGATTGGGACATCGTATTGAACGAGGCGCAGGAACAGTCGAGGACAGGACAGGACGTATGGATAACCTGGATAACCGTAAGGCTCGAAGATCTCGAGGACGCAGGGATCAGAGTACCGATAATGAAAGATATGCGTGATCTTTCCGACCGATATATCGAAAAATGGGAACGGAGCCTGATCTCAAGGAACCCCGGAAAATTCTGACGCTGCGGCAATGTCAAAAAACACCGCGACCGCACATCCGTTCCCGGAAAAGAACGATGACACGAACGGCTCTGTGTTCACGCCGTCCGCGCTCAAACTTTGAAGAGATCCGTCGAAAGATATTTTTCCCCGCGGTCGGCGAATATCGCAACTATCAGTCCTTTGTCCACCTTCTCGCTGACCTTCGCGGCGGCGAGCATGGCGGCGCCGGCGGACTGTCCCACGAGAATACCTTCTTTCAGCGCCACCTGACGGCTCATCTCGAACGCTTCCTCGCTTTCGATCATTATCTTCTCGTCGATCAGGTCGGGGTTGTATATCGCAGGGACGATCGCTTCCTGCATGTTCTTCAATCCTTGTATGTAATGCCCTTTGACCGGGTGCGCCTCGACGATCTTTATCTTCGGGTTCTTCTTCTTCAGCGCGCTGCCCACGCCCATTATCGTCCCGCTCGTCCCGAGGGCGCAGACGATGTGCGTAATTTTACCGTCGGTCTGCTGCCATATCTCCTCGGCCGTGGTCTCATAGTGCGCGGAGGTGTTGAACACATTGCTGAACTGGTCGGGATTGAAATATTTCTCGGGATTGTCCTTTACCAGCTGCCGCGTCTTCCGTATGGCGCCGTCGGTGCCTTCCTTCGCGGGCGTGAGTATTATCTCCCCGCCGAACGCCTTGATCATCTTTTGGCGTTCTATGCTCACTGCCTTGCTCATAACGATGACCACGTCGTATCCTAAGACCCGACCGATCATCGCAAGGCTGATCCCCGTGTTTCCGCTCGTCGCCTCTATGATCGTCTTTCCCTTCGTCAGCCTGCCGTCCTTTATCGCGGCGTTGATCATGGATATGGCGATCCGGTCCTTTATGCTCCCGGTCGGGTTGAAGCCCTCAAGCTTCGCATAGATCTCCACGCCCTTCTTTTTGACGAGGTTGTTGATCTTTACAAGCGGCGTATTGCCTATCAGGTCCAAAACATTTTTGTTCATCGCATACCGCCCCGTCGCATCGGATATGATAAGCAGAATACCTTCGTATATTATTTACTTAACTTAGCGAAGGCACGTTCAAGGCGGTGTTTGTGCATGTGCGAACGTCAACTTTCTGTTTTCGGCAGGCCGGAGGCCGATGTGCGGAGCCTCCGATCGAAGCCGCGATGTGCCGTTGAAAAGAACATGTTCGGCACGCGCAATAAAAATGCCCTCAGCGTACTCCGCAGACCGTCGGTCCGCCTATCCGGAAGGTACCCGGTATAAGTTTTCTTTATATATAAACCCACGAAATTCTTAATCGCAGATCAAGAACATTTTGCGGTAAAACGACTCGGCGTCCGATGAATATGAGGACTGACCGGCAGATGTCCGGAGGGACCCGCCGTATACGGCGGAAAGCGGGAGAACCTTTTTATCCGCACGTCCGCTCAATCTTAACGCACGCAAAAAAAGCGGCGAACAAAAGATCGGGTTGTGCAAAAAATGAGGAAGATAATATCTTTGGCGCTTGCGGTTGCATTGGCATTCGCGCTCGTGATCCCTGCAGCGGCGGCCGTCGCATCGACGGCCCCGGCGGCGGATTTCATCAACGGGACGGTTGTCACGACCGACAAGAACGGCTATAAAAATTTTGACGGCAAGGAGATCACGGCGAACAACAGCACCTTTGTTTTCGACAAATTCACATTTGTCGCGGACAACAAAGTTCTGAACGCCTGGTATATCGACGTCACCGACGACATCAGCGGTACGCTCGAGGTTGCCTATAAGATAGGCAGCGCATACTACATCGTCACGTTCGACATCAACGGTCCGGGCAAATACTGGATCGCGGACAGCAAGGGCGCCAACGGAGCGAATTCCGTCAAGATAGGCGCCTTCACGGAGACCGGAGAAGAGGAGGACGAACTTTTCGTCATGGACATCGCGATCGTATGGGGCAGCAATGACAACTTCGGCGGCATGACAGTTGACGAAGCGCATGCCCTGCTTGACGAGATCCTTGCGAGCGGCGCGTTCGACTTCGTCTTGCATCTGACGAACGGATACGGCGACGTGTTCCTGAGGGATTCGATCTGGTCCCCGTTCGGCCCGGGCGAGGTCGCGGAATTCGAGTTCGACCCGGCATGCGGTTCCTTCGAGTACGACGGATACGTGTACACATGGCAGCTGGACTGGCTGGACGGGACCCCGGGCATATATCTGAACGATGATAAGACCGGCGTCAGCTTCTCGGCGGACCCCGCCGACACCCCGATAACGTATTATCTGGGAGCCGACGGAATATGGTATCACGAGGTAGAGCTGATATTCTATTTCGCGATGGACAGGACGCCGATCGAAGAGCCTCCGATCGATCAGCCCATGGCCCTCATTATGAGCGTCTGGGCCATGTGGGGCAGCTATGATGATTTCGGCGGCCTGACGGGCGCCGAGCTGGAAGCTCTCTATGATGACATCTTTGCGAGCGGCGCGTTCGACTTCACCGTACATCTGACGAACGGATACGGCGATGTGTTCAACGCAAGATGGATCGAGGCTCCGTTCGGCCCGGGCGAGGTCGTGGAATTCGAGTTCGACCCGGCAAGCGGCAGTTTCGTGTATGACGGATACCTGTACACATGGTATCTGGACTGGCTGGACGGGACCGCGGGCATAGATCTGAACGCAGATAAGACCGGCGTCAGCTTCTCGGCGGACCCCGCCGACTCTCCGGCGACACCCGGTGTCGTAGTGGACGGCATACAATATTACGACGTCGAACTGATATTCTATTTCGCGATGGACAGGACGCCGATCGAACAACCCCCTGTCCCCAAGACCTACTACATAGAGGCGGGCGGCATTTGGGCCGAATGGGGCGCATACATCGAGAACGGCGGCGCACTGGCGGTCGACATGTCAGGCCAATATGAATTCTACTACGTCGTTGTCTTCGATCCGGAGACCGAAGACCAGGTAACGGGCTACGTGTATTTCTGGGTAACCTGGGACAACAATTTCTGGACCTGGACCCCCGACGGTTACAACCCGTGGTTCACCTTCTTCTGGGACGGCGACCAGACGGTCCTAGTAACGTTCTTCATCGAGGAATGACCTTAACAAGGGGCGGCGCAAGCCGTCCCGCCTTTTCCTTTCTTTTATTCTCAGATCGATCCACGGGCATCGCAGAGGCCGTCTGTGCGAAAGGCCCCGGTAAAGCGATGACTTTCAAAATTCAGGCGCTCGGACGGTAATGGGATAGTTGTGGTGCAGAGGAAGGGATTTGAACCCTCGGACCACTAAGGACAAGGCCCTCAACCTTGCGTCGTTGGCCTGGCTTGACTACCTCTGCACGGTGTGGTCTGTGATGGGGATAGGGTAGATAAGCTTTACCGTTTCGCCCGCCGCGCAGGTTTATCAAAGAAACCCCGCGGACGCCGCCGCGGCCTCTGCGCAAGGCCGGCGGCTATCATCGGGATGTACAAAAAACCAATAATCGTTCATATATCATTCTTGGTTTTTTGTACATTTGCCATCATTGCGGCAACTCTGCCGCAATATGGCGCGTACGGTCATCAAAGCCTGTTCACGAGGCCCGCGACCATTATCGGCAGCGAGATCGTGGCGTCCCCTTCGACCGTAACGTTACCGGCGTTCTTCTTGACCTTTCCCCACGACACGGCCTCACGGACCTGGGCGCCGGACAATGAACCGTCGAACTCCTGCGCCGTCGTAAGATAGATGGCGTGATCGAGCCCTCCGCGGAACTGGTTCCACCATATCACGTGATGCTTCGATATCCCTCCGCCGACTATTATCGCTCCGGTGTACTTTGCGCGGTTTGTTATCTCGCTCAACGTCTGCTCGTCCTTGAAAAGATCGATACGGAGGTCGCGGTGGGTCTGATAGTACATCCACAGCTGGCATCCGAAGGAACCGTCCGTCGGTCCGGGAACGAATATCGGAACTTTCTTCTTATGGCACCAATAGAGGAGGCTGTCCTCGTCGTTCAATCGGGAACCGACGGCGTCGATTATCTCATGCGTCGCCATCGACTTCGTGTTCTCGAATATCTCCTCGAACATCGGCGTGAGGCGCTCCTCGAGCACCTCTCCGTAACACTCATCGGGAACGAGGACGTTCCCCAGACGGCTCACTCCCTCGTTCCTGAGCTTGGCGTCGTTCATCATGAAATCGCCGTGGTAATATGCCTTCCACGTCCTCGAGAGGTCGTGGTCCAGTGTTCCGCAGGTAGTTATGATAAGGTCGACCATGCCGTTCTTCACCATTTCGACGATAACTCCGCGCGTACCCGTCGCCATTATGCACGCCGGGAACGACAGGAACTTGACGCATCCTTTCTGCCTGATCATCTTCTCCGCGAGATCTGTCGCGTCCGCGAGCTTCTGCGCCGTGAAACCGCCGGCGTCGCCCATGCTCCTCAGCAAAGCGTCAACGGTCATTCCTTTCTTCACTTTGATATCTTTGACAGGTACGAGGTCTATCATTTCGCATCACCAGAATGACCGCTTCAGAGTATCGCTCATAGATAAATGATTGCGTCGTCCGTAACGTTGCGGGGTTGATTATCTATATACGTGACGGATTGTCGGATGCATGATGATGATCGCCCGCAGCGCGGAGTACGAGGACGTCCTGAATTCGGCGAAAGACCGAAAAGTATCCGTATGGACGTGCAACACATGCGCGAGGATGTGCAACGGCGTCGGCGGGCAGCAGGCCGCCGACAGGCTCGCCGCGAAGCTTAAGGAGGACGGCGTTGACGTCAGGAGATCGATGTCGGTGTCCGCCGCATGCCTGATGTCGAAGGTGAACGCGAAAGCGGCGGAGATGTCCGAGAACGCCGACGCGATCGTTTCGCTGACATGCGACGTCGGCGTACTGTGCGCCGCACGCGCGTTCGGAAAGGACGTGATCGCGCCGCTGATAACGTTAGGTTCCGGTTACATTGACGGCGACGGAACGCTTATCGTAACGTCGTGCAACGGCCTCGAATCACCGGCGCCGCTGAACGAGGTCGCGGAAAAGAAGGGGCTGTCGGCGACCCCGTTGGTATGAGAAATATTCGTATGATACGTGTGCACGGCGCATAAATCCGTTTTTTAAGCATTAACTAATTTATACATTGATGCGTTATTGATGCCTTAACGTTAGGGGTTATGTTAAAATGATTGACATATTGAATGTAGACAATCTGCTGTTCATGGTCCCTGTCGCAGCCGTAGTGGCTTTGGTGTTCGCCCTGTACTTCTACAGGGACATCTTCTCCAAGGATACCGGAACTGCAGACATGCAGAAGATATCCAACGCAATACGGGAAGGCGCCATGGCGTACTTGGCACGTCAGTACAAGACGATCGGAATAATCAGCGTCATATTGGCGGTCATCCTCGGTATCGCAGGTGCATTCGGTGCATTCGGCAGTACCGACAAATGGACGATCGCGATAGCGTTCCTTATCGGTGCGGGATTTTCGATCCTGTCCGGCTACATCGGTATGCGCATATCGGTGAACGCGAACATAAGGACCGCGAGCGCTGCACGCAGGTCGCTGGGCGAGTCGTTCAGATGCTCGTTCCGCGCCGGCGCGATCTCTGGTATTGCGGTCGCAGCGTTGAGCCTCATGGGCGTGTTCACGCTCTTCGTGGCCTACGATGCGTTCTTCGGGGACGTTGAGCTTACACTTCAGACGATCGTCGGCTATGCCTTCGGTGCGTCATTCGCCGCACTGTTCGCACAGCTCGGCGGCGGAATTTACACAAAGGCGGCGGACGTCGGCGCAGACCTTGTAGGAAAGGTCGAGGCCGGTATCCCGGAGGACGATCCGAGGAACCCCGCCGTCATAGCGGACCTCGTCGGCGACAACGTCGGCGACTGCGCCGGCCGCGGAGCGGACATATTCGAATCGACGGCGGCGGAGATCATCGGTGCGATGGTCATCGGTATCGCCGTGATCAAGATATTGGAATTCAACGGCATAGCGACGAACGAGTCCTGGTATTTCTTACCGCTCGTGATGATCGCGTTCGGCCTGATCGCGTCGCTCGTCGGCATCTTCGTGGTACGCATGAAGAACGATGATACGAACATATACAGAACGCTGAACCTCGGTTACTACGTGACGGCGGCGCTGATAATATTATCGTCGGCGTTCGTGACGTACTGGATGCTCCCGGAGGACCAGTGGTACTTCTTCTTCGGATGCGCGCTCATAGGCATCGGACTGGGTATCGCGATCATATACATCACGCAGTACTACACGTCCGGCGCGTGGAGGCCCGTCAAGCAGATAGCGAAAGCGTCCGAGACGGGACCCGCGACGAACGTCATCGAAGGCATCGCGATGGGCATGGAAACGACAGTAATGCCGGTGATCGCGATAGTCATCGCCATAATCGGTACGTACACCCTCGGGTGGTTCGCGGCGCCGGATGAGGCGGTAAGGTTCGAGTACGGCCTGTTCGGAACGGCCGTCGGTACGATCGCGATGTTGGCGTCGTCGGCGTTCATCCTCGCGGAGGACACCTTCGGTCCGATAACGGACAATGCCGGCGGTATCGCGGAGATGAGCAACCAGCCGAAGGAAGTGCGCGACAGGACGGACCGTCTGGACTCGGCGGGCAACACAACGAAAGCGTTAACGAAGGGATACGCGATGGGTTCCGCCGCGCTCGCGGCGTTCTTATTGTTTGCGGCATACTTCGAGATAGTGGCGCAGAAGCAGACGGAGAAGTCCGGAACCCTGGTGACGCTCGGCGACGTGTTCCACGTCAACATCGGCGACCCGCTGATATTCGTCGGAGCGTTGATCGGAGGTATGCTTGTGTTCTTCTTCGCCGCGCTTGCGATCCGCGCCGTGGGAACGGCCGCGGGCTCGATGATCGAGGAAGTTCGCAGACAGTTCAGGGAGAACCCCGGAATAATGGAAGGAACGGCAGAGCCGAGCTACAGCCAGTGCGTCGATATCGCGACGCGCGGCGCGCTGAAGGCGATGGTGTTCCCCGCGCTGCTCCCGATACTCGTCCCGGTCTCATTCGGACTGATATACAGGTTCGCATTCCCCGATCAGGCCCCGGCGGCAGTCGGTGCGCTGATCATGGTAGGTACCATCGTCGGTATCCTGATGGCCAACTTCCTCAACAACGGAGGCGGTGCCTGGGACAACGCGAAGAAGTACATCGAGGAAGGCAACTACGGAGGAAAAGGTTCGAAGACGCACGCCGCGGCAGTCGTGGGCGACACCATAGGCGACCCGTTCAAGGACACCGCCGGACCGTCGATCCACGTGCTCGTGAAGCTGCTGTCGACGATCTGCTTAGTGACCGCAGTGCTCTTCATCGTGTGAGCGGAAAACAAATTCAACGAAAAGCCGGGCCGTCCGCGGCCCGGCGACCTTCATTTTTATACTATGTCCGGATAACCATCGGAGAGGCACATCCATGAAGGACCGGGACACCGCATCGACATATCTGGAGGTCGGAATGAGATACGCCGACGAAGGGGAGCACGAGAAGGCGTTGGAATGTTACGAGCTGGCCCTGGAGATAAAGGGGAGGGCCGGCGCGAAGGACGCGGACACCGCGGCCCTGTACAACAACATGGGATTGGCATACGCCGACATGGGAAGATACGGCGAGGCGCTCGAACATTACGAACTGTCGATGGACATCAACGAACAGCTCGGGGACGGCTTCGGCATCGATGCCGCGGTGACGTACAACAACATGGGCTCCGCGTACGACAGCACGGAGGAATACGATAACGCGCTGGAATGCTTCTTCAAGTCGCTGGCGATAAAGGAGAGGCTTCTGGCGGAGAACGACCTCGGCCTCGCGGTGACGTACAACAACATCGGCTCCGTATACGACAGCACGGACGAATATGAGAAGGCGCTGGAATATTATCTCAGGGCGCTGGCGGTGCATGAGGCCTCAAAGAGGGAGAATGCCGACACAGCCGTCATACACGCCAACATAGGGGCGGTATATCACTACGGCCTGAAGGACCGCGACAGGGCGCTCGAGCATTGCCGCAAGGCGCTTGCCCTGAAGGAAAGGATATTCGGCCCCGACGACCCGAACCTCGCGGAGACATACGAGACCGTCGCCTCGGTATACCGCGACGCCGGCGAGTACGGAAAGGCGCTGGAGTTCTACCATAAGGCGCTGGCGGCAAGAGGGGGCGCCTCGGGCGCCCGGGACCCGGAGATATCGATGACGTACCGGGAGATAGGTTCGGTGCACGATCTCATGGGAGATCACGAAAAGGCCCTGGAATACATGGACATGGCGCTGACGATGGACGAGGACATATTGGGCACGGACGATATCGCCACCGCGATAACGTACAGAAAGATAGGCATCGTGTACGAGAACAAAGGGGATCGCGAGAAAGCCCTGGAATATTATCACATGGCGCTGGCGGCAAAGGAAAGGACGCAGGCCCGCAGCCCGGAGACCGCGTACATCTGCAACGACATCGCATCGATATATTTCGTAAGGAAGGAATACGAGAAGGCGCTGATATACTGCAACAAAGCATCCGACATCCTTGCCAAGGAGCTCGGAGAGGACCATTATTACACCGCGGCGACAAGGTCCGCGATCGACAGGATCCTGAGGGAGTCGGAAAAGGACAAAGAATGACGTACTTCGCGCACGGTGCGGGCGGGATCCGAACGGGCCCTATAACTTTTTATTATCCCTTAATAAGGCAACTTTATATAAGAGCGCAATAATCGGTAGCCATTCGAGAGGTCTATAATGTACATACTGACGAAGTCTGAGAAAGTGGTGCGCATCCCGCCCGCAGACCTGAAAGAGGACATCGGAGCGGTCATCGGAGAGTTGACCAAAGGAGCGTACGAAGGGAAGTTCGGCGAGGACAAGGTAATGACCGTTCTCATAAGCAACGTCGAGACGGTCGGACCGGGACGCATCGTCCACGGCGACGGCGCCGTGTACCAGACCGTGAAATACGATCAGCTCGCGTTCAAGCTCAGGGACAACGAGATCATCGAGGGCATTGTGTGCGAAGTTGTCAAATTCGGCGCGTTCGTGAGATTCGGCCCCCTTGACGGACTGCTTCACATAAGCCAGGTGATGGACGACCGCGTCGACATCGACGCGGAGAACCAAAGGCTCGTGGGCAAGGACACCGGAAGGTTCCTGGGGATCGGGGACAAAGTAAGAGCAAGGGTCGTCAGCATCGACATCAACGAAAAGAATCCCGAGGACAGCAAGATAGGTCTTACGATGCGCCAGCCCGGGCTCGGAAAGCTGGAATGGCTGGACGACGACCAGAAGAGGAAGGCCGGCGGCGAGGAAGACCCGAAGAAGAAGGCGGACGACGGAAAGAAGAAGGCCGACGACGGAAAG
>Ga0209628_10002691_pt1 | contig 12169 bp, 12 predicted proteins | sample TergutCu122P4_FD_187285 | JGI IMG/M metagenome (GOLD analysis project Ga0209628, IMG submission 187285) | Cubitermes ugandensis P4 segment gut microbial communities from Kakamega Forest, Kenya - Cu122 P4 (SPAdes) (version 2) | ecosystem: Host-associated > Arthropoda: Insects > Digestive system...
ATGATCATTGAGCCCGATGATGGTAAATCGGTCTATTTCGCCGGAGATACGGGATTGTTTGGCGACATGGAGTTAATCGGAAAATTGTACAGCCCATATGTCAGTGTATTGCCTATTGGCGATAAGTATGTCATGGGAGTGCGCGAAGCGGCTTACGCGGCTGGGCTATTGCGTTCGCCGATTGTAATTCCGGGTCATTATAACACGTTCCCGGCGATACCCGCTGATACCAATGACTTGGCGCGTCGTATGGAAGTGACCGCGCCATTTAGCAAGTTGGTGGTGTTGGCGCCGGGTGAGAGTTTTACTCTATAGCTGTTTATCCATACACGCGTGAGACGCGGTTAATATAATAAACATAAGGTATAAATATTAAGATAAAGTATAAACATAAAGGTATGCCTATTGTAATGTGTATATTGGCGTGTTATTATTCTGTAACAATGTATACTTTCATTATAAGTTACGCCTGAAACGTTTTAAATACACTAAAATTTTATCAATCGCGCGACAGCAATCAGACTAAATTTATACTTGTTATAAGCGGGTGGATGCCGTTTATATAAATAAATAATAAAGGATGGTTGTATCGTATGAAAGCAAAGTGTTTATTATTTAAGTTTTTTGTGATGATTTTGTTGTTCGCGATGATTGGGTCTCTCGTATCATGTGGCGCGGGTAGTGGAACCTCAAGCAGCGGTTCCACAAGCAGCGGCGCTAGCAGCGCAGGCGGTGGTTCTACAAGCGGCGGCTCAAGCAGTAGCAGCGCCAGCAGTAGCGCAAGTTCAAGTAGCGGAAGTTCAAGTAGCGGAAGTTCCAGCGCCAGCTCAAGTACCGCAGCTCCCGCGAAAGAGTATAAGCCATTCAAAATCGGTATGTGTACCCCTCTGACCGGTACCAGTAACTATGGAGGGAATGAGTCTAAGTACTCTGTAGAAGTCGCCCAGATGATACTCGGAGACACGGTTAATGGCCGCAAGATCGAGTATGTTATCACTGACGCTCCGGACGTAGACGCGTATCTTTCGGAGTTTGAGAGGCTGGCCGACCAGGGAATCACCTTCTTTCATGGTGGTTACGGGGCAGGTAACGCTGATCGCACTATCGTCAATTTAGTTGATGAGATGAAGGTCGTGTATCTTTCCGAATCCTGGTCTCCGGACGCGACTGACGGGACAAGCAAGTTCTTTTATCGCACACAGGCGAACGCGCGGTACTTCGGTTTAAGAAACGCTGACAGCGCCTCATGGATAGCGGAAAAATTCCTCAATAAAAAGCCTAACGAATTAAAAGTCGCGATTGTCTATGGCACCGGAACCTTATATCTTGTGGACCCGTTTAAAGAACGCGCCGCTGAGTTGGGTATCACAATCGTGATTGATGAGGGTTACGCGCCGGATACACAGGACTTTGTGCCTATTATAACGAAGCTAAAAAATGGAGATTTTGATATCTTAATCCCATTCCAGGGAAATAATGACGGATACCTGTTCCAAAAGAAGATGGCGGAAATGGGTTACAGGCCAAATGTCACTATGGCTTCGGGAATGTATTATGACTCGCCGGCTTTTATTGATCTGGGCAATGACATAACAAACGGGATACTAAGTCAGTCATTCACCACTCCGTGGATGTCAGATAACGCTGTTCCGGGAATCAGCGAATACAGAGAAAAATTTAATGAGCATGCCGGTCACTATCCTTTGACACACGCTCTTACACACTATATGCAGACGTTTATTATTTATCAGGTTCTTGGTAAACTTGACCCCGCCGACTGGGACAACAGCACGCTGGTCGCGCAAACATTAGCGGGAATGGATCTCGACTACGGTATAATGCCGACTTATTGGGGCCTTAAGTTCGGTGAAGGGAAAGACGCCAACAATAACTTGCGTTCTGACCAGTTTATAGTTGGTCAATGGCAGGGCGGAGAATATAAAGTCGTCGGACCGGATCAGTTCGCGACAGGAACCGCTAAAGTGCCTTGGCAGTAATTTAAGATTATCAATCATTGAAGTAAATTTCTCTATTACGGGCGGCGACAACAGTCGCTGCCCGTAATAGAAGGGATGTGAGTCACTTGCTGACATATGCTGGTATAATACTAAACGGTATTTTTGTAGGAGGTTTATATGGATTGATGGCGACCGCCTGGTCTTTTCAAATCGGCGCGCTACGATTCACAAACTTCGCGTACGGCGCGAGCATAATGCTAACCATGTATATTACCTGGTTTTTTGTTACCGCCAAAGGCTGGTCGGCGCCGCTTGTCGTGATAATCGTTGTGGCGTTTAACTTTTTATTGGGATATATGATGAGAAAAACTATGCTCAGAAGACGGCAATCGAGTTCGCGCATGATTATATGCACGATGGGCCTTCAAATGATCATTACAAATGTCGCGATTATTCTATTCAGTGGTTACCCCCGTGATATGGGGATAAGGGAAAGAAGGATTTTTCTCGCGGAAAACGTAAGTTTCGGACTTATACAAGCGGCTTGCTTTTGCATGTCATTGGTTCTTCTTTTATCGTTTCATTTTATGCTGAAAAAGACTTGGATGGGGCGCTCTATCAGAGCTGTAGTACAGAACGAGGAAGTCGCGATGCTGATGGGGATACGGAGCGAGAGGGTCTTAGATATCGCTTTTTCTATCAGTTACGTGCTTATTGGCGTGTCTTCCATGATGATAATGACTATGTATCAGGTGGAGCCGACGTTTGGAGGCAGTATACAGGCGGTGGCTTTTATAGTATGCGTGCTGGCTGGTATTGGGAACCTTGGCGGCACTTTCATTTCAGGGATTATTGTCGGAGTAGTCTCCGCGCTTATCAGTTATACTATCGGGACTATGTATCTCAATCCTATTCTATACACGGTGTTTGTGTTAATGCTGATTGTTAAGCCGACTGGTTTATTCAACAAGAAAAGCGATGTCGCGAGCACAATATAACAATTCCGCGTTGATAGGATTATGTGAGGAATCGTGATATGAATCGAATAGATAAACGCAAGCTTATAAACATTATCAAGGTGGTTTTCCTCGCGCTGGCGGTAATTGTCTTATATATCATGCCAGGCGTTGTTCCGCGGCGGATAAACACAATTATGATTATCTGTTTTGTTTATATAGCCTTGGCTCAGTCATGGGCGATTCTGACCGGAATGACAGGGCTGGTATCTGTAACCCACGCGGTTTATTTTGGAATCGGAGTTTATATTCCTGTAATAGTAGTCGGCTATTTTGAAAAATCCTTTATTTTAGGCATTGTTATATCATTATTGTTCAACATGGTCATAGCGCTTATTGTCGGTTATATAGGATCGAAGTTATCCGGCTTTTATTTCACTATGGCGCTCATTGGCATTCAGTTGACGTTTTATACTTTGGCTATGACTATGGTTAAGTATACTGGTGGTACCGTTGTGGGAAGAAAACTTCCCAGTCAATACTCCTTACCAAGGCCTACTCTATGCCGTATCGCGCTCATCATAGCTATCTGTACCATGATAATTTATGTATTAATCAGAAAGAGCAGGTTCGGAACGAGTCTTATCGCGCTGAGAGATAATCCGAATCTCGCTTTATCGCTGGGCTCAAATATTTATTTTTGGAGGATAATGGCAACTGAGGTAAGCGCGCTGATGGCGTCGGCTGTTGGTACTTTTTACCTCGTCTACTTAATGGCCGCTCATGTTGAGGTATTCGCGGGCTCTATTTCAGTGAAGATAATGATGGTATCTCTGGTAGGGGGTACGGGAAGCGTGTGGGGGCCTGTTCTTGGGTCATCAATGATAATTATCGATGAATATATTCGCGGGGCGACGCCGGCGAACTTTGCTCCTTACGCGGTGATCTTCTACGCCATGGTGCTAATATTCATGCTTACCATTTTGCCGGACGGGATTATTTCACTGTTCACGCGTAAGCAGAAGGTAACGGAAATATCTACCAAATAAGCGGAAAACGCGCGTGATGTGAAATCGAAAGAGGGTGAAGGGGATTCTACTCGAAATTAAAAATGTCACAAAACGTTTCGGCGGCGTAGTGGCTAACAATGATATAAGTATCTCTATTGAGGACGGGACTGGATTTACCGGGCTTATAGGCCCAAATGGCTCAGGAAAGTCGACCCTTTTCAAGTCGATCAATGGTTTTAACCGGATTGATGAGGGAGAGATACTTTTTAAAGGTAAACCAATTTCGAAAATGGCGACTTACAATGTATGTCGCTTGGGTATAGCGTGCACCTTCCAGCATTCTCAGATGTTTCGAACTTTATCGTTGGAAGAGTCCGTATTAATGGGAGCGTATTGCCGAAATAACAGGAAAAAAGACGGACTGCGAGCGGCGAGAGAAAAAATAAATTTTGTTGGTCTATCTGGCAGGGAAGATGTGCTAATTTCAAAGCTGGACATGCTTGAGCGGAAAAAGGCCGAATTCGCCGCGGCGCTATCTACAGAGCCGGAATTGCTTTTGTTGGATGAGCTTTTTGCCGGGTTACTGCCGACTGAGTTAAGCGAAATGATTGATATAGTTCGCCAGGCGAATAAGAAGTATAATGTCGCGTTTTTTATTGTAGAGCACGTGCTGAGAGTTATTATGAGCATATGCGAAAATGTTCATGTTTTAGAAAACGGAAAGCTGATCGCCTCGGGTAAGCCGGAAGAAATCACAAAGAATGAGGATGTTATAAGGGCCTATTTGGGGAGGGATTATGTTGCTGCTGGAAGTTAGTAAGCTCGATGTCATTCTGAGCGGAATGCTTATATTGCAGGATATTAATATCAATGTAAACGAAGGTGAGCTTGTCGTAATAGTCGGTGTCAACGGCGCTGGTAAATCAACGCTGCTCAGGACGATATGCGGGCTTAACCCTTGTTCCTACGGAATAATTAAGTTTCACGGGACAGAGATCCAAAACGGACGACCATATGATATCGTCGATCATGGAATCAGCATGGTTCCGGAAGGAAGACAGTTATTTCCGGAGCTAAGCGCCAGAGATAATCTCCTGGTAGGAGCGTATAAACTTCGCCGGGATAAAGCGTTGGTTAATGAAAACCTGGAAAGAATATACGCGATGTTTCCGGTGTTGAAAAACAACCAAAATAGAATCGCGAGCACCTTTTCCGGTGGGGAACAACAGATGCTAAGTATAGGCAGGTGCCTGATGAGCAATCCGAGGCTGTTGCTGATAGACGAAATGTCCTTTGGTCTCGCGCCGATAATCATTGAGTCTTTGTTTGAGACTATACAAGAGCTGAGCAAATCCGGTATTAGTATACTTTTGGTAGAGCAAAACGCTTATAAGGCTTTGAGCGTATGTGATCGCGCCTATGTATTGGAAGGCGGAAAAATAGTACTGGAAGGTAATGGGAAAGAATTACTTAGTAATGAAAAAATAGTGGAGTCTTATCTTGGCATATAAATTCATCTGTTAGTTAATGAAGTAAAGAAAAATTTACTACGAATTTCATCGTCGCGACGGCTATATTATGTTGACATTTGATAGGATAAAACACTATTATTATTCCATAAAACTTATAAAAACTCATAAACGACAATCTGTGTAGAATTCCCAACGCATACAGGAGACAGAAATGGATCATTGTAGTATTGCTAAGCGGATCAGTACGAGAGTTGTTTTAATTCTTGAGTTACTTTTAACATGATTTAGAAATTTCTATGATCATGTTTTTTTATCCCTTTTATCGCTCCGTTTATGCCATTCAATAAATCATTTTATGTTTTACGGTTTTGTAAATGGTAATATAAGGAAAATATGAAAAAGGAGGTAAGTATGTTTAAAAGAGCAAGTGTAGTATGTATAACGTTATTTTTATTGCTTTTATTAATCGCCTCAGGTTGCGGGTCCGGTAAAGCAGGGCAGCAATATGAGCAAGTGCCGCTTGGTGAGACAAAGAGCTTATTCACACAAGAATCGACCAAAGCCCCCGCCGCGGCCGCGACTACAGCGGAACCGGTCAAGGCGGAGGAAATGACTATCAAAAATTATGATTTTTACGCTTATAAACCAAGCACCAAGAAGGTTGATGACGTGCCGGGGTCGGGAACAAAAAACGGTAAAGTAATTCTTGGTTACATGGACGGACTTAGCGGAAGCTCAGCTTATATAGCTAAAGAGTGTATGGCTGCGTGCAGGATGGCCGTCGAAAATCAAGGCACGATTTGGGGAAAAGAGATCGAGTTGTTGACAGGAGACGCTGTTGACCCCGCGTCCGCGCGCAGTGAGTATGAGCGGATGAAGTCATTAGGCTGCAGGATTTTCATGGGTGGCCTCAATAACTCTCAGACAGACAAGTCGATATGCAACTTTGTAGACAACGATAAAGTTCTTCTCTTTTCAAATATCTCATGGGACGTTGAGTTGTTTTCCAGAGGGGTAAAAAATATGTTCCAGTGGTGCCCCTCATTCCTCAAGTTCGGGGACCAATTAGCGAACGCCACACTTGAGATATCTCAGGAGTATTTGGGTATAAAGCCTGAGGACTTAAAAATCGCCATTTGCTATCAGGAAGGCGCCGGCGAAGTCTGCCAGGGATATGTAGACGGGTTGGCAAGAAGGAATAAAAAGCCCGCTTTCATCGAGGGGTATCCTCAGGACAGAAAGGACTTCACCCCTCTGGTGGCGCAGCTTATAGCGGGTAACTATGACGTGATTGTGCCATTCAGCAGCTTGGTGGAAGGACCGGCGCTCCGCAGAAAGATGGTCGAAATGGGTTATAAGCCGCCGTTGCTGTTGGCTTGCGGTTCGTATTACGATCAGTCGGTCTTTACTGAGCTTGGGAATGACGTGACCAATGGTTGCTGCACCCAATCCTATACTACAGGCGCCATAAATGAAAACGAGGCGGCAGGCCTAAAAGAATTTAAGGCGATGTTCAACGCTGAGTTTGGCAGGGATCCGCTTACTCACGCTTTGATGTCATACTCCGCGACGACAACCTGGATGAGGATGATGGATTTGATCGGTGAAATGCCTATTCCGGAGTTGGTCGAGGAACTCAGAAAAGTCGACGTACAACCCGGACAATCACCCGCGTATTGGGGCCTTTTACCCGACCCGGAGACAGGGCGTAACCTGAGAGGCGGAGAGCCTTGTGTTGTCGGTCAATGGCAGGATGGAAAACTTATAATGGTTTATCCCAAATTCTTGGCGACTTCAGAGGATGCCAAGTTGTACATCCCCTGGCATGAAAAAGGGTGGTAAATCAACTGAAGCCGGACTGAGACTGTTAGCATGAGTTGATGAAACATGGGCTGACTTGAATTGGTTCTTTTCAGCCCATGTTTCAAATGAAAGGGGCAGATGGTTTTGGGCGTTATGGGTGCTACCGGGTATATCCAGATACTCGTAAATGGTATTTGCACGGGAGGAATGTATGGTCTTATAGCCAGCGGGTTTACATTTCAGGTAGGCGCGCTCAGGATGTCGAACTTCTCATATGGGCACTGGATTATGCTCAGTATGTATATTACATATTTTGCTTTGGAGAAATGGCGCTTGGGCATAGCGTTCGCTATGCTGGTTATCGTTCCGTTATTTTCCTTTTTCGGGTTTATCACAAGAAGGATTTTTTTGACAAGGGTACAAGGTAACTCACAAATATTGATTACTATGGGAATTGGGCTGATTCTGATAAACGGGACGGAATTTATAATCGGCGGTTATCCAAGAAGCCTTCCTATTGTGGACACAAATATTACTATCGCGGGGATCCCCATCGTCGGGCAGTATAGACTTATGATGGCTATATTGGCGTCCATCATACTTTTATCATTCCATTTGTTTCTTACAAAAACATGGATGGGGACCGCTATCCGCGCGGTAGTACAGGGCAAGGAAGTCGCGTCCCTGATGGGCATCCCATCGGATAAGATGATCAATGTAGCGTTTGGGCTCAGTTATATTCTTGTCGGAGTGTCGGGAAGTATGTTGTTGACTCAGCACGCGGCTTATCTTGACGCGGGAGGATATTATCAACTGATGGGCTTTTTGATTTGCGTCATAGCCGGATTAGGGAACTTAAAGATGGCTTATGTCGCGGGTCTCCTGATCGGCGTGGTCTCATCATTTATAATGACGTTTATTTCAACTTCATTTCATGACCCGATCATATTCCTGTTGTTTATAATGGTTCTTCTCTTTAAACCAAATGGGTTGTTTAATAAAGATACAGCAAGGCTCGTATAGGAAATGGGGTGTAATGAGTAGTGAAGGCCTTCATCAAAAACATGGACAACAGGATGTGGCTGATTGTTGTGTTTTGCCTCTTGTATGTAACTGTGATCCCTTTAACGGGGAGCGCTTTGGTTAAGCACACTGGTTTAATTCTGGCGTTTTACGCCTACATAGCCCAGACATGGAATCTCATAGGCGGATTGACCGGTTTGTTCGCGGCGAATCATGGGGTATGGCAGGGCATAGCGGCATATTGCACTGTCATCGCGACGACGAAGCTTGGGATGTCGATATGGATGGGGCTTGTAATCACAATCTTGTTAAACGGTACTTTGGCTTTGCTGGTCGGACTGGCGAGCGCGAGGATGCGGGGGCTGTACTTTGTAATGTGCACCATCGCCATCGGTCAGGCAGTATTCAGTATCGCGGTCAACTGGATGTCATTCACGGGCGGGATGGTCGGCAGATCGTTGCATATGAGGTACACGTTTATCAGGGAGTTTATGTTTTATATCATCTTCGCGATGTCCGTGGGTATGTTTGTCTTGTTCGCGTTCATCCGGAGCTCACGATTCGGAACGCTGATGGTGTCCGTCCGCGAAAATGAATTATTCGCGAAGTCCCTTGGGATCAATACATCATTGGTGAAGCTGCTGGCGATGGTGTCCAGCGCGGTTTTAGCCGGGATTGGCGGGTTCGCGTACTCTGTGTATATTATGGTGGTTCATCCGTCGCAGTTGGCGGGCGGTATCAATATGAAGATCATGGTTATCGTGCTTGTCGGTGGTCTGGGCACGGTTATGGGACCCGCGTTGGGAACATTAATTATTTTAATAGACGAGATTATCCGTATGACGATCGGTTCCAGATACGCTCCGTTAGCTGTAATAATCTACGCGGTTATACTCATAACCGTAGTGATGTTTAGACCCAGAGGACTGGCAAGTTTGAAGTATTTTATGCCTAAGCAGAAACCCTCTGTGTTGAGGCCGCCGGATCAGGAAAGAACATAGGAGTACATGAAAAGAGGGTATGATATGCTTTTGGAAGTGAAGGAACTTACAAAGAGATTTGGCGGAGTAGTCGCCAACAATAAAGTGAATTTACGGATTGACAACGGCGAGATAGTTGGTCTTATTGGACCCAACGGCGCCGGGAAGTCAACGCTATTTCAAACCATACTGGGGTTTTACCCTCCAACTGAAGGGACTGTTATATTTAATGGTAAGGATATTACCGGTTTGAGTCCGATGAATGTATGCAGAGAAGGTATAGCGTGCACGTTTCAACGCGCCCAGTCCTTCCCCCAACTGGATGTTTTCGAATCGGTACTTATAGGGGCGTACTGCCGGCATACGCGTAAGAAGCAAGCGTCAGTAACAGCGTTAGATATTATCGAGTTTGTCGGCCTCGCGGGGAAAGAATTCTTTCCACTCACAAGATTAAACATGTTTGACAGAAAAAGGGTTGAGTTGGCCTGCGCCATGGCAACCCAACCAAAGCTTTTATTTCTTGACGAATTGTTCGCGGGTCTGGTGCCAAATGAAGTCACCGAAATGGTTGAGCTTATAAGCAGGGTAAACTCGGAAAGAGGCATCACCTTATTGATAGTCGAGCATGTGTTGAAGGTTGTAATGTCTATATGCAAAAGGGTTTATGTACTGGACTATGGCAATCTTATTATGGAAGGGACGCCTGAAGAGGTTACCTCAGATCCTGAAGTGATAAGAGCGTATTTGGGGGATGATTATGACGCTTCTGAAAATTGATAAGTTAAACGTCCATCTCGGCGGTTTACGTATTTTGCAAGATGTCGATATGGAGGTCAACAACAATGAAATGGTTGTCGTAGTAGGCGCCAACGGAGCCGGAAAAACGACGCTTGCCAGGGCCATAACCGGCACCGAAAAGAGTTCGGGCGGGAAGGTAATATTTAATGATGAAGATATTACCAATAAAGCCATAGACGTAATAGCCGGCAAAGGGATCTCGATGGTGCCTCAGGGAAGACAGTTATTTCCGGATTTGACAGCGGCGGAAAACCTGAGGATGGGCGCTTATCTGTACCGCAAGGATATGCCGCGGGTTTTAAGAAATCTGGAAAGAATGTATGACATGTTCCCGGTATTAAGGGAAAACAAAGACCGCCGGGCAAATACCTTCAGCGGTGGCGAACAGCAGATGTTATCTATTGGCAGAGGTTTGATGAGCGAACCCAAGCTTTTGATAATTGATGAGCTTTCGTTGGGCCTGGCTCCAAGGATCCTTTCCCAATTGCTTGATGTAGTAAAATCATTAAAGGAAAATACCGACATGAGCATTTTATTGGTGGAGCAAAATGTGCGCCAAGTGTTGAAAATAGCGGACAGAGGTTATGTCCTGGAAAATGGCGTTATCGAGAAGGAAGGTACCGGGGAAGAGCTGTTAAATGATGAGTACGTTCGTCAGGCGTATCTTGGATTATAATTGAGCAAGGAGGCGTTATATGCGTTACAAGAAATTCGGAAATACTGACATGAATGTATCGGTTATTACAGTCGGGACATGGGCGATCGGCGGTCAGCGTTGGGGAGATGTCGATGAAAAAAATTCAATCGCCGCTATCCACGCGATGCTTGATAATGGGGTAAACTTTATTGACACAGCGCCCGTATATGGTTACGGTTACTCAGAAGAAGTTGTAGGAAAAGCGATTAAAGGCCGTGATCGCGGTAAGTTTTATATATCAAATAAATTCGGGCTTACCTGGCCGGATGGTCCAGGAACCCCTGTAATCAGAAACGCGTCATACGAAAACGCTATGCGCGAGGTCGATGTCTCGCTTAAGCTGCTGGGCACGGATTACATGGATCTGTATATTGTGCATTGGCCTGATGTTCGTGAAATGGACACAAAGGCGCCCGCTTCGGAGACAATGCGCGCTTTGGAGGATTTAAAGAAAGCCGGAAAGATACGCTATATCGGCGTTTCCAACTATTCACAAGAACAGATTGAGGAAATCAGTCAGTATGGCGTCGTAGACGCTATGCAGCCTCCATACTCAATGGTCAATCGAAGCGCGGAGGATTTAATGAAATGGGCGCATAATCGCGGGATAGCCAACATGACATATGGCAGCCTGGGCGCGGGCATTTTGACAGGTACCATAAGGAGCATTCCTGATTGGCCCGAAAATGATATCCGTCTGACCTTCTATGATTTTTATAAAGAACCCAAGTTCTCAAAAGTCATGGAGTTGCTAAAAACACTGGATTCCATAGCCCAGGCTCACAACAGGCCGGTTTCGCAGGTTTCGCTCAACTGGAGTACCCAGACTCCGTTTGTAAATACGGCTTTAGTTGGCGTGAGAAACGCGGCTGAAGCGAATGAAAACTGCGCCGCTTTTGATTGGGAACTGAGCGCGGACGAGTATAAGCGGATCACCAAAGCGATTGATGAGACTTTAGGGAAGTAACCTTAAATAACGAAAATATAATATGTAATCGTATGACTACTCATTTTGTATTCTGGTGGTCATACGATTACGCTTTTTCCGAGATAAAGGATTTTATATGTCCCTGTGGAACAAACGAACCCTCATGCCGTCCGGATCCTGGACATCGGCTAAGTGAATGGTGCCTTCCACCACTTTATGCTCCATGGTCGCCGGGACTCCCATTCTGCGGAAAAAATCTACAGCGCTGTCCATATTGTCATCGACATAAAGGGCGATATGGTGTAAATGCCCGCCTGATTTTTTTGGAGTCATCAGCTCGAGAATAACAGTCCTCGCGTCTAAGAACACGCACTCTCCGCCATCGGCCTGTGGAAAGCGCTCCATGAGCCGCATGCCGCATTTATGGCAATAGAAGTCAAGGGATTTTTCCATATCCTCGACCTCAATGCCAATTTTTACTATTTTGTTGAAAACGGAATCTTCCATTTTATTGTATTTTGAAATCTCCATATGTCATCTCCTT
>Ga0209628_10002692_pt1 | contig 12169 bp, 7 predicted proteins | sample TergutCu122P4_FD_187285 | JGI IMG/M metagenome (GOLD analysis project Ga0209628, IMG submission 187285) | Cubitermes ugandensis P4 segment gut microbial communities from Kakamega Forest, Kenya - Cu122 P4 (SPAdes) (version 2) | ecosystem: Host-associated > Arthropoda: Insects > Digestive system >...
GGGGGGGGGGGGGGGGGGGGGGGGGGGGGAGGTGTTGCGGCCCGTGCTCCGGTTTGAATTGGACCGTGGCATTTGCCTTACAACTGAAAACAATCATTACAGACTAAAGTGCAAAGACTTTTCTAGTCTATGCCCTCGAACTTCCGAAAGAGCATGTGTCTCTTTCTTTCTTTCTTTTTATAGACGGTTCCCAGGCTTCTCCCATTCGTCCTTGTGATAAAAGCAGCATGTAGATGAAGATGAGTGTGGAGCATTGGTGGAATGGTACTGACGGGGGAAAACCGAAATACTGGGAGAGAAACCTATCCCAGTGCCCAGTCCACCACAAATATCACATGTGGATTATATTTAAAGATTCAGTTCGTACCGCGCTGTAAATACAGTCTCGCTTATAAAAATAAACCGGTTAAATCTGTTAATCCTGTACAAGGAAATAATCGCTGTATGTTCTGAGATCAATACAGAACAGCCATAAATGCACTCCATAGGCAGAACTTAGTAGTAAGCCACTGGGCTTTACGTATCAAGCGCGTCGGCATCTCCTTGTAGTGCACTGCCATATTGGCACAAAATTGAGAAGCATTGGCCTTCAAATCAGCCAAACGGCACATGAGTGCTTTGAAGAGCTTTGGGCATCCCCTCGGCAGGCGTGCTGCTGCTCATAAGGTTGAGTCAAACAATCGATACACATTCCTGTGCTGAGAGGCAAGAGGCATTGAACCAGTTTTGTGCCAAAACAGCTTTAGGTCCACATTATGTGGGGTAAGAAATCTGAGTGCCTGTAAGAATACATACTCGTGCAAGCTGCCGAGGGTGCAGGTACAACACATCGTGTATATTTGACAGACATCACTTGCTGTTATCATGTCGTCGGAACAGTGCACATGTAGAAATACTGGCCACTCGTCCTTTTCCCACCGGTTGTCGGTAAATGCGACACAAGTGTAAGGAATCACCAGTGTTCAATCCAAACGCATTTTGGCGTTGCCAAGACCCGTGTGTACACGGACCTTATCTGACAGACATGGTTTGTCACTTCTTGTCGGTTCGCTTAGCACATGGAACTTTGGCTGACTCTCTGATCGACAACGACCCGCTTTCGCAGAGGTTGTTACGTCAACAGCTAGTACAATGCACAGTTGTGGGGCAGCTGTCAAATACACCGGTCGCGAGAACGCGACTCTGCCAGTAAAAGAGGGAACTTCACTTCTACAGGCATTGCTTTGTATATTAATGTGCTGCAGACCATTTATTGAATTCACTTGCAGGTTGCGGGACCTCGGGGGCCAGTAGAGGCTATTTTGGTGAAATGATGAGAGTGAAATTTGGTATCAGTGTCGTGTAATAGGCGACACGCAGACTAATATCCCGCAGTAGCTGGTGCGGCGCGATCAGAGACGAATGGCAGTTGCAGGGAGTTCACTATGAAGTTCGCGAGTTCTCATTCACATCGGCAGTTCCTGGAAATTCAATTTATCTGGAAGCTTGTTTCAATTATTAATTATGTATTTGTTTTTTCGGGTGTCATCTGTCTGTGAATATACTGACGGCTGATGCAAATATAATTAGAAGTCCTAACGTGGATCGTACCAATCACAGAGCTACGATGATGGTAACAAGGCAGGCAGGAACACTGTGGCACGTTCGCGTAACCACTGTTGGCAAGGAAGCACTGCAGTTGGGCTGTACATGTCGCCATCAGCTCAGCAATATTAAATAAACATGTAAAGTGCCAAATATTTTTGTTCGGTTTTAACTACGTCTGTATTTGCTCGACAGACTTGTAAATGTCTCCGTTATCACTCCACAAAAATCCGTCTAGTGGGTGCCGCGCTGATTCATGCGGTAGACGGACAGACATGAAGCCAGTTGGCGCTTTTCGGAATTAATGCGAACGCATGAGAAGGAAGTCCCTGCCCACGCCTTGAAGGCGTATTGGGGGAGTAGCTGAACTCTTAATCTCGGCACTAAGTGGTGAGTGATCACCTTCACGCCGCGGCCGTTTTACCCACGAAGACAGAACCTCCCCCGCACCCAGGCTGGGTGGGCTTAACAGCCAGTCGACGTTTCGGAGAAGAGTCTCGTGCCAATGCCGGGAATCGAACGATTCGTCCGTAGGCCAGTAGCTGTGTAGTGTACAGTGTCCAACATGGCAACAGTGCGAGCCTTTGAAGTTTTGTCCAACAGATTGAGTGAGGTACACATAACTGGTAGTGAGTTCGTAGAAGTTACAGCTGTGGGCTTGCACAGCGCTCCAGCTGTCTCAGGAACACAGGAGAAGTATGAAAACTTTGTATTAGATTTTGTTTATATTATGTTAATATTTAAGCCGTACATTGTGGTGTTATTAAGTGTAAAAACATAAAATTAACAGAGCAGCAACTTATGTTCCTATCATTACGTAGCGGTACATGTAATTTCTGTTGGTGAGACTGGTTGGTACGCGAAAAAAAAAGGTTGGAAAGTTGTACTGACGCTGTGAAGGGCGGAAGCAGAAGAAGCTTAACTGCGGGATTTCCGTGCCTGGCGTCAACTGATCGCAGAGACTTCATCTGAACTAGGGGCCGACGTCTGCGTTCATGATGCATGCATCTGGGCACAAAATACGGACAATTGGTTGCAGGTGACGAGAGGACTTTCTGGGACGTGGGGACTCATGAGGTACACAGGTGCCGACGTTGCGAGGAACGCACTTTTCTACTGTCAGGGTAGAAGATTGGAATAGCGCCGTCTGCCGAACTGCGTACAGAATACACACGGAACAAGGCGCCATGACGGCACTACCGATGCCCGTCACTGCAACACAACTGACTACGAGAAGCTAGTCAATACATTCCTCACGTTTTGTGCAAGTCGAATGTTCACTGCCGTCGGTGCAATGTGACCAACAAATTAATAGTTTTTATTTAAGTTTTGTTGGCAGTGCCTCGTGATATATCCGTATAATATGAACCAACAAGATTCACTATTTTCTGTTAATTTATTTCAATTATAAGTCTCTACATGCTGTTTATACAGAGTTGATCCTCCTGGTGATGAGCAGCAAGCCTGCTCGAAACATGTAGAGGCTTATTATTGAAATAAATTAATAGAAAATAGTGCATCTTGTTGGTTCATATTATACGGAAATGCACAGTCTTCGTTACAATTACAGTAATGCCGTAATACGTGCGTATGAAAACATTACTGTAATTATGTTAGTCACATTGTAACAAATGAATCATAATGCACGGAAAGGAAAATGTGAAGTTCATTACCGTGTTCACAAGAACCCATTTTTGTCCGCATGCTAAGCCACAGTAATCCAGAGAATGCCTTCTCAGCTTGTGTAAGAGCCAGTGTAATTAACCTCCCGTCTGTGCCTTGGTTTTCCATATGACCACTTCCCTTTAGGTTTACCCACCAAAAACCGGTATGCATTTTATTCTCCCCCTTGCACGATATTTGTTGAGGATACTTAAAGACAGCACAGTCTGAAAAGGGGTTACAAATTGCTCTGACGTGCAGGGAAACTTTTAAAGGGTGAAGGGTTACAGTTTAAACCACTCAGTGCCCTGCAGCTCTGAACAGCGCGGCGTGTTAGCAGTGGCTGTGTTTGTGACAAATGCGTCGTTGAACAGTATTAGAAAATGTAGTTGCGATAAGTTAGGTTTCGAAGCGACCTGCCTGCACCGTGCTGCGTTGTCCATCTGTACAGCGTTTCAGCATACCCAGGTTCTTGCAAGAACAAGTGAAATTTTGTGCTGAACACATCATTGATAAGAAAGCAGCGCGTGTGAAGACCATGAAGCATTGTACACACCGCGCTGTTCACAAATTCACCCCCTGCCGTCCCCTTAAAAGCGACTATTTGCTTCTAGACAAACACCGTCTGAACGGCCATTTTTCCCACAGATTAACTGTAGGAAGGGCCGCTGGCACTGCAAATCCCAGTTTCCTGTTTGAATAGCAAGTTCCCTCCCCTCGTGTTATTATCCGAGTCGCAGGTTTCCATCGCTAGGGGCCCGTTTATTATACTGCGGGGGGAGGGGGCACATGTGTATGTCACGTTGATGATCATCAGTGGCACAAAAATGTTTAACGGCGACGGTTCGAGGCAAAGTTATTGTAAAGCTTCACCCTAGTTCCCAGGGTTTTAATAACGGATACTCTGTGAGAGAAAGAAGGACTTACGTGTCGTGGCAGTCTGCACTAGAAGCAGCACAGCACATGGCAGTCAAGTGGACAAGATGAATTCAATTTTAGAGTATGTGGCAAAGTTAGAGTACATTTAGGAAAGGCACCAATAAATCAAATTTACATTCAGGAAGTTCCAAGAACAATAAATGCTTGCCACCATTCACTAGGGAGTCTTTAGTCTTCCATCCTGTTAGCTAAGACCCGTCAGTATTCAACGGTATGAAAGTAATTACGTATGTTGTTTTGTATGGGTTTGATGGATAAGGCAGTACCGCTGAGAATGCTACGAGAATACGTGGACAAAAGAGGAGGATGCAGAAAGATGCATAAGGTGGAGCTGTGTGATGTGATTAGCTAGTGATGTGGGCGAGGTATGTGGCACGTAAGAAATGTACACAAAATCTTTGAAACGACAAGAGACGACTACATGTAACGTCTGTACTGTTGAAACAGATGGCAGTGTGTGTGGACTGGGGGAATTTCTTGAGTATCAACAACCGTCAGCTTCTCATTAGAATTTCATTCCATGGAGCTGTCTATACCCACACACACACACACCATCCATATGGAAGGCTGCCGTAATATCCACGCGCTCAAGACTTTCATCGCTCATTTCGTTGTCCTTAGAGTGCGCGAAACCTTAATTTCGTCTATCGCAGTGCTGTCATCTGGTTGTGTGTTATGTGGTCTGTGCTCAAGGCGTGCACAGGAGTGTCCACTGTCTGAAAATGTAAGACGTTTCTCTGGTCGCGGCACGTACCGCACAGAGAACAGTATCTCAGCCTCTGTCGTAACCATGGAAACCCGGATGTGACTCAGTCACTCATTCTCACCAAGGGAATTGTATAAGATGTATATTGTTGTTAAATTAATGACATATCTGCTGCCACGGCACTTGCTTTGTTACTTTAGGACACCAGTAGTTCAACACAGGCTGCATTCCACCACCATCGTGTTGGTGAATTCTGTAGCGGTTGCGCGATATTCCCTTTTTCCCGTTGAAAGCCCAATGCACTGTTGCTTTCTCTGCAGACGATATGCGAAAGACCCATGACAGTGCTACTTTACACTCCATTTAACGAGAAGTCCGGTGTTTGTTATTTGCATGTCAAAACTGTAACGCCTGAAGTTAGGACGTCACAGTTTCAGTTCCAAGTGGGTGCGTGATGTAGAAACGTGACGCGGTGTGCGCTCGTTGGAAGTGATTCGGTGTGGAATGTAGTATGCGTAGACGGCTAACTTAGCCCGTGCCTCAGTATGAACCTTGTGATTGATTCGACGTCGATGTGTGTAAGATACAGCGGACGCAGCAGTAGCTGAGTGAAGCAGTTCATTGGCAGTTCCGAAATACAGTGCTCTGTCGGCTTAATTACTGTCTCCAGTGCAACCGAATGTTGAGTGTAATCACCGTGTGGTTTGGTAGACAGTACCTTCATAGTCTTGGCCGAAGAAACTAAACTGTAAACAAAACATTAGCCTACTAACTGAACCGCCCAAAATCATCTGCTTCATGGACTGTCCATCGTGTCCTGTTACAAAAATAATCAGAAATAAAATCGCCACGTTTCGACACATTCCTCAGGCTAAGGAGAATCTGGTAGGTTAAGCTGCTCTTAATCTGTTGGCAGCCAACGTCACTCGAACTGGCTGAGTAGGCTGCATGTCTGTCTTGATGTCTGGTGAAACGGGCAACAAATTTTGCTACAAACTGTGTCCTGGACCACGGTGGTCTGTAATCGTTCCCACGTAACCATATTTACATACACACTGTATCAGTTCAATTAACGTAATCAGCCTATCGGACCCACGGTAAGCCTTAACCTTATTTTTAGCCACAGGACAGGGATTGATCCTGTACCGAAACGTCTTACTCCGCTAATGTTGATTACCTCTTGAGGATGGACCAGGTCCATGCAGTAGATCCATTCTTTGAAACACCATCGGCAGACAGAGTTACGTCACTTAAAGAAGCGCCTGTAATGTCCTCTTAGTTGGTCTGTTCACTTCAGGTGCTGTTTTGGTAAGGCGTGGGACATCGGCGTAATTTCTTGGTCGTGCGCTTGGCACCCGGACACTAGAAATTGAGTGAGTGATTGCATTTAATTGAGGTGAGGTGGTTGCATTTTTTCCGCAGACTACCGTCGCGGCCATGTGCTCGAGTATCAGCCTTCACGCGCAGGTAGCGCTGTGCCTCGTGCTGCTGGCTCCGGCGTTCGCAGAGAACAGCGTCCACATCCGCTCGAAATACAGCCAGCTGGTCACATCCAGCACCCTGCAGTGGGTGGCTGGCGAGCGAGGTTCTTACCCTGAGAACGCTGTGGTCGGCGCCCATCAGATCACACAAGGTATGTTGCAGTGTCACTGTGCTGCACGATTACAGTTAATGTAACGACTTATCATTTGGCATCTCAGGGCAGGCATGACAATTATCATATTTATTAACTACAGACTGTCCCCGACTTACGCAATTTCAAGTCACGCAGTTTTAAAAAAGTAAAAAATTTGGAATAATAATGTTGTGAAACGCGCCCCCAATTTTTCCTTGCTGGAGTGAAAGCGCAATAAAACGAAGGTGGCAGAATGCCGAGGGGCGATAACAGGCGGTGGGTGGGGCGTCATGCTGCGGCCGGTCAGGTAACTGTGCCGCAATTTGGATATCAGCAGTACTCCATTGTGTACGTACGTACGTACACGTCTACATGATTAACCATATGTTTACTCAGTTTCGACGTGCACAGAATTCAACTTGTGCAGGGCCCTGAGCGGGTTGTGGGGTGGGGGATGCCTGTACTAGCAAATTCGTCCGTGATTTTGCAGGACGAATAGACGGTGTCTGCTTATGATATAAAAGTTTATGACAAACAATGCAATAATATGAACAGAGGCACAATCATAGATGAACCTTGTAGTGCCTTCTGTACATCGACAGCTCAGTCCGATGTAGGCTACAGGCTGGAGGATCCGAGGTTCGATTTCGGGACTTCCAGACTGTATGTTTGGGTTCACCCAGCTTTTATACTGTGGGTAACAGGCGTTATATCCCCTGGTGTAAGCCGGCCGGGGCTTAAAGCTGCCCACGCCGCCCCATCTAGTGCTGAGGTTAGAAATGACTGGAGCTACACCTCTACTCCCCTCCGTCTTCATGGTGTGCACAGGGACAGCTGCACCTTTAATGTGCTGTCCGTGTGTCTGCACTGTGTAGAATCTGTGTGGTCATTTTGTATGTTTATGGATGGAGACAGTGTACAATTGGCGCTGCATATCCACTGCATGGGAGCAAGAGTATCGCAGAGACATAGCAACGGATGGTTATGTGCAGCTGACAGTTGTCAGTCAGTCCATTCATTCGGCATTTCAAGTAGCGATGGTGAGCCCAGACAAGTTACAGGCGGAAGAATCTGACGTTCCTGCCGTGCTACTTGTTGGCCCGGGTATCACCACAGGACACTGAGATGGTGAATCATGAATTGGAAAGGATGTGACAGGAACCGGTCATGGCTTACTTTGAAGCACTTGGTCCCTATGTTGTCTAGAAACTACCGTTTGACACTCCCCACCGCTCTTCCGCCGCGCGCGTTGGCGGTCGAGTGGGATACGTTAAAACGATGAACGAGCCGACAGGAAGTGACAACGGATAGTAGTTACATAATATAATGTTCCTATAATATCCCTGCACAATCGCTGGCTGGGAGTGAGGATGGCACGAAATACCCCAGCCATGAATGTTGGTTTTGTGGTCGGTATTCGAACAGGGTACTTCCGCATACAGATTGTAATAGTTAGTTTTTGAGCCACCTTGCTAGAATAGCCGTCAAGGCGATTTCAGAAATGTTAGTCTTCCGCCCACACAGGAATCCCTTCCGCTGAATGTCATTTCATTATGGGTTTTCATACATTTCTGTATTCTTATTTTATCCTTACGCATTATAATTTTCTTCCTCGCATTATTTGTCTTACTTTCCTTCTTTCGTAAGTCATTTAACGATACAGAACAAAGGGAATGATAAATGCTAGGATGGTTGCGTATCAAAATTGCAGGCATCTGAGTTTCGTATAAAATTGCGTCTCGTTTTATTTCCCTGCACCTCTCAAGATCGCCTGTCCTTGACCGACTTTACCGAGGATTACTTGTATCTTCCGATATCTGTTGAAGTGTGTACCGCACAGAATGACTGCTCCTATTTGGTCTCGCACCGGGCCAGCAGCGGTATGCTCGTCAGCTCTTAATGGATATTTGTGGACCAAGCTGTGCATTACGAAAGTAACTGACGTAATTTTATATTCCTTTCTGCAGCAGACAGCAGTGATGGACAGGAGGACGTAGTCGGTGTGCAGAAGCGACCCGTAGTCGTGTGTCGGGCAAATTATGACGGGATGTGGGTGTCCGGGGAGCTTCGCCCGGAAGATAAGTCATGCATAGTGTACTTTCTGGGCGTCAAGAAGAGCTACGAGAAGTACCAGGTGCTCCAGAACGTGGACGATGGTGCCAGATTGGGTTGGATTCCTTGGAACAAGTACCACGTGGTCCCCACGGGGGCTGTGGCGTGCGGAGACGGCGTTGAGACGTTCGTCGCACGACATAGAGGCGGCTCCAATGAAGAAAGCAACACGGCCGACGATACTAACATTGATGGGACGCTCGGCTTCACCTACCACATCGGGAAACTAGACCCTAAAGACGGCTTTGGCAAGATCAGCATTGTAAACGAGGTAATCATCATACCAATGTGTGCCTTTTTTGTCCGTACCGATAGTTGGCCCATCCGGTTCGCATTCAATCAGGCCGATTATAATAACGTACGGAATATTACTGGTACGCCCTCTTAGACATGTCATGGTCGGACGGGAAGATAACTTGCAAATTGTGAAACGCGACATTTTAAGCTTTCTAATCGGTGCAGCTGAGGTCTTGGCTCTTCTGCAGTGTTGCGCGGCACTCGTTGGTGATTACCGACGTTTCAGGACAACGTACTGGTCCCACTTGCAAGGGTCAAGTAGTACGTGGTTACTGCTCGATCTCTTAGAGGGCGAGACCGATGCGTTGTCCCGAAACGTTGGTAATCAACTATAACGAGTGCCGCGCAACATCCCATTAGGGCCAAGACCTTAATTATGAAACTCTTTTTTGTGTTCGCCGTTCCAATCTTCAGTAGGACCGACCGACTAACCACCGAACCAACTACCCTACTAACTCACTCAACCCATGCGGCAGAATCCTTGAGAAGCTAATAGTTCCGCAGCTGGTCAAAAAATTTCCCGAATGTACAATACCTTGTTGACGATAGCGTACCACTCTTTCTACCCCTAGGCTCTTCAGGCTTCTGATAGTAGTGACATGATGGTGGGATGACGGCCACTGGCCAACGCCGTATCTGCCTACTGTTGTATTCCTGTCAGCGCCATGTGACCTACAGTATGCCAACCGTCCCAAAGAACTGGCAGCCAGCTTTCGTGGGAACGTAGAGGCCAGACATTCTGTTGCCTTTGTATACTGTCGGGTTGGGTTCTCGGACCTGATGTCATGTACTAGTCCAGTCGAAACCTCAGCGTGCTGACCGCGACTCCTATTGAGTTCGCCTGAAGCCCGCTCATAACATTTCTTTTCACAGACTGGCGACGATCAACACTTCTTGGATGGGGAGGTGCTCGTGGAGACTGAGCCTGTCCGCTATGAGTTGATGGGCCTACAATTCGATAAGTGGAGGAAGAGAGTGTTGAAGAAACCACGAGTGTTGGCCTCAAACGTGTTGAGTAATGCAGCAGCCACATACCCTGTTCACGTAGACTCCGCTTTGGCGTACGACAGCGAGTACTCTCTGTACTGGGGACAGGGCAAGGCCATCTTGAAGGGCCTTCCTACCTCAGTGAGGTTTGCTAATGACACATTGATTGGTGACTTCAAGTGGGGAATACCGGAGTTGGAGCAACGCAAAGACGTCTACAGGTAATAGAGGTTGCGGATTTCAGAAAGTCTGTTAGCCATTTATGGTATTTTCCCGTCAGATCTGTCAACACGGTTGCAAATACGAAACTCATGTTTACTGGAATCCCAAACACATGTCCATTCATGTAGTTGTTATTTCAAAATGGCGGAGAAGTGAAGAGCTGTGATGACGATAGGCTTTGTGCGATACGAGACGCAAATCTTTTCAAGCAGTTCTGCATGACATCTTTAATTCTTGGCCACTAGCGTCTTGCAGTTGGCCAATCCGATGCCCAAATACCATATACCAGTGCTTTTCAAATCTTTTTCTCGCGTACAACTGGCATTATACAGAATGTACGCGTACCACTTGGCACTGCAAATACTAATGCCCACTTTCAGGCTACTGGTCTTACGAGTATTTTCGCCAGCTGGCAATTGTAAACCTCAAATTTCGCAGTTGCTACTTATAATTTAACGCAATTAGACAACAGAGGAGAATCTGTATGGATATTCGAACAAAGAAATAGTATACACTTTATGAATGTTTTCTGTACGTTTTAACGCGCTTAAAACAATTTTACTTGTTCAATTAACGTGCCCGAATTTTAATTACTGAAAAAAAAAATCCTAAATTTCTTCCACGTACCACCAAGTGCCCCGCCGCTTTACTGTCATATAGTTTGTATCTAATACAATTTCTCTTCTTTCTGTCGTCGTTTCCACAGAGTGGATTTCTTGCTTGAGCCAGGCACGGCTGTCAACGTGACCCTGCACGGAAACCACACCGAGTCTGAAGTGCCCTACACCGGCAAGCTCGTGGCAGTTTACGCCGACGACTACACCAAGGCTCGCACTATCCAAGGGAGTCGGCGGGAGGTAGCAATGCTAGATGTTAAACCCGAGTTTGGACCTGTGTACTTTATTGTGAACAGCTCGTTGGTACCAACCACCACCACCACAACCACCACTACGACTACTACTACTACAACGACCGAAGCACCAAACACCATTCCAAAAACCCTTCCTACACCACAATCGAATAAACCGGACAAACCTTCTACTGAAAACAGTGACCACGTGGCGAAGAGCATGCTGTCTGATGAGAGCGGAGCGCACTCCCTCAAGAATAAGCAAGAAAGAGGAGTCACAGGTGCGGGAACTACAGACAGAGCTGTGTGTTCCGTGACGTATGTTGTCAGTGGCGCCTTACTACTTTTCACGTACACGAGGATCGCACGAAGAATAACATAGACGAGCAGAACTTGCCCACAGCCCAGTTGTGAGTGTCGCATTGCATGAATGGAGATGTGAGCATGAGTACCTGTGTGTTCACTGTAAATATAACAATGGCTTAATATATTCAAACATTCCTGTATTGTCCTCTCTCTGTCCACTTGTATATATGTATAATTATGTACATAAATGTAATAAGAGTGAGGGCTTGTGGTTTTTGTAAACGAGACCTTGACGGTTATAAGTAACAAATTGGCCTTTCTTCATGCTGTTCAGCACCAGTATGTGATGTTCATTTGAATAATGTATAGTGCTTTATATTGCTGAAGTGGAGAGGAACATCAGAACTAAACCTTGTGTACAACAAACTGTAAACTTTAAATGAGACCAGTGGCAGTAAAATCTTCAGAACAAACCATCTGTGTATCATGTATCTAAGATAGGGAGTTGTATATTAGTGACCACATGGCTTGCTAGCTTGCTTGTTGGTGCAGGTGCGAAGACACACACTGGTAGAGTCCGATCGCAGTCTTACGGCACCCGGGTGCGCGGGAAGCTTGCATACAGCGTGGCATGTGACAGGAGTGGGGTTTACAGCACGGGTGATGCAGGGAGTGAACATGGCTGTAGCAGTTGCCCTGTCGTTCTAAAAACACCCGTTTATGTTCATATCTTCATACATCATTTTAGCTCAAAACATTTGTCTCTCTCTCTCTCACACACACACACGCGCGCGCGGGCGCCCTTGCATCGTACGCGATTTCCAATCCATGACGACAGGTAACTGAAGTTTCTGAGCCAGGAGGGTGACATTGTATAGTATGAAGTGGC
>Ga0209628_10002693_pt1 | contig 12167 bp, 7 predicted proteins | sample TergutCu122P4_FD_187285 | JGI IMG/M metagenome (GOLD analysis project Ga0209628, IMG submission 187285) | Cubitermes ugandensis P4 segment gut microbial communities from Kakamega Forest, Kenya - Cu122 P4 (SPAdes) (version 2) | ecosystem: Host-associated > Arthropoda: Insects > Digestive system >...
ATACTCCATTGGAATAAAAAGAATTGCGTGCTTTTTCTTCCGTGCAGCCGGTTGGCCGGTCACCGGATCGTCTTGCAAACCCTCATGCTTGCGGTTCAGTTTCAAACCAAGAAACAAAATGAAGGCGCCGGCCAACCAGATAATCACACCGATAGAGACAGGCCATGCCTGCACCCACCCATCTCCAAATACCCATTCAAGCACCTTCCCGCCAAGCCCCCAGACCAGTAGCGGAATCAATGCGGCAAGAATACCTGCGCCTCGCCAAAGAATCATCTGATGCCTTCCTGATTCACAAAAGCCGGAAACAAACCCTGGGCGTCACGTTGTATCTGCAACAATTTTGAAACTGCCGGCCTCAGCCTCTTCATGGAAGATGCGCAATCAGGAAGAGGAATTTTTTTGTTCATGGTTTTGTGCCTTACAAAAACAAGTACTCTTTCCTGGTTCTTATAATCATTCACCTTGATTTTTAACTCCAATTGACGGCAAGTACCAGGCGCTTCGTCGAAAAAGTCTTGGCCAGCCACAAGATTGCCGAATTGCCCGCGAGCAATCACTTTTTCATCTCTGTGAACCTCAAACCACATCAAATCTGAAAACTTGAATATCTCTGGCGGAGAAAATCTGTCACACCTCACGATCCACCGCTTTGCAGCGTGGTCAAGAAAAAGCATCCCAAAACCAGATTCAGGATATTCCTCATGAACCTTGAAGTCACAATTTGCAAGCCTCATGTAAAATATTTTTTTCGCCACATACCAGCGCACATACCCGACTGCAAGCTCAATGCCAAGAAATATAAAAAGTAGAGCATGGATGGCAAAAATTATTGCAATCAATGCGACTATCAATAATGTGATCATCGCTATTGCCTCAATATTGCGGGCCTGAGCTGGCTTGTAGACACGACATGACACGGCGCCAGAATTAGCAGGAATGCTGGATCTCAGTTTTGCAATTTTGACTTTATTTTGTCAAGGATCATATATGCGAATTTAAAATTTGCATACATAACCAACTACGATCAATGCTGAAGCCATTTCCACTGCAAAACTTCGCCATTCCCGCGAAAGCGGTAATCCAAGGGCGCATTTTCAATCCGGTGTGCTTGTTCAGTGCGCCGACGGATTCCCGCCTTCGTAGGAATGACCGCTTGAGGGGCAAAGGCGACTTGCTGGGGTTGCCCCTACTTTGAATGCGAAATGGAATAATTACCAGCCAGCGTGACAAATGGCAGGCAGATCATCATAGAAGGCAAGATTTTTTTCAGCATGATTTCCTCAATTAGACTTTGACAGATAGAACGCCGCCCAATAGTAAGGCTGACTGTATTTGCCGCGCACCACATCCTGGGCATGGTGAAACGCGACGTCGACATCCTTGGTTTCAGCCAGGCGTTGATAGAACGCAGCGACAAACTCTTTGGTCGCCATATCATCCACTTTCCATAGCGACAGAATAATATTCCTGTTCCGGTTCGCGGTCAGTGGTCGGAGAATACCCATCAATTCATTCTCATTTTCCTGGCCTGCCGCACTCAGTCCGGTTTGGCAGGCCGCCGCAAAGATCAGATCACGATCCTTGAGCGCAGCATACTTGTACATATCTCTTGCATACAGCGAATTCGGATCTGAAGTAATCTTGGCTCCCCTGATTGCTCCGGCAAACACAAGCCGGGAGTTTCTTGGGTCATTGGCATCAAACTGTCCGTGCGTGGACAGATGTAGCACCGATGCATTGGCCACGGATTGAAGCGCCGATAGCTGGGCCGCCTCGCGCTTGAAGATTTGCGCGTCCGGGATGTAGGTCCGGATTGCATCAGCCTCTTCTTCCGCCCCGTTCAAATCCAGTGTGGGGTTGAAGAAGCCGCTGACACGCAGATTGGCAAGGTGGTCGTCTCCGCCCACGGTAAAGAAGTTGACCGATCGGGTGGCCTTGGCCCCCAGATGGAAATCCATCGGATGCCGTGCCAGCCACTTGTCCGGGCTGATCACGATCTTCTCCGGCAAGCCGGACTCCGCCATCAGGGTTTTCAAGAATGGCGACTGCGCGTACCCTTGCCGAGCGCCGCTGGCAATCTTTTGATAGGAGCTATCCAGTTGCCCTTTCAGTTCTTCCAGTTGCTTGCCGCTGACTTTTTTGGCCGCGACAATTTTCCCGCCATTGACCTCCGTCACGTACAACACATCATCCACAAACGCATCGGCTTGAATCGATGCATCTTCAACGCCAAAGTCCCGCGTGGTCAAAGGCATGGTGGAGCGGTCAAGCTGGGCAAGCTTTTGCCCTGCGCTGGTGGATTGCGCCATGTATTTGCCGCCGACATAAAAATCAATGTACGGTCCTGCGGCGGCAAGGCGCTGTTTGAACCAGGTTTTTTCAGGCAAGCCTGATGAGGTTCGTGGGATACCGTCATTGACTGTCAAGTCCGACACCTTGACTTCCACGCTTCCACCACCCTTGGCATAGGCCAGCCGTTCTTCCAGCAGCATCCGGGATTTGTTCAGGCTGATGTAGTACAACATTTCATCGAACCGGCCAGCCTTGTAGTTCGCCTCGATCAGGGTCGAAATGTAGTCGTTGATCAGCTTGTTGTAGTTCCAGCGATAGTTCGGGTTTCTCAGATTAAGGTATGGAAGATACACAACTTGCAGCGCACTCTCCGCCATGCGGATATCTCCAGTATTTTTGAAGATGCGAGAAAAATAGTCGGACAACTCAAGAAAATTGATTTCACCAAAATCCACGTTGGCAATTTTTATTTCTCCCGTGAGAAACAGGTTATAAGCTCCTGTTGATTGCCCGGTGAGGCGAGTCAATTCATAATCGACCCGAACCAATCGCGACTGAAATCGCTGCCGATCCGCCGTTCCAGGATATGTGACACCGATATCAGCGCGTACCTTGCCAAGTGTCTCTTCAAGAAATGCCTTGGTGTAGGCAGCTTTCTGCGGCTGAACCCTTCCATTCAGCAACAGCAGATTAGCTTCAAGTCGTGACTGCGCACGGTCTTTTACAGCGGCCGCGTCGACTGCAACATATTCCTGGAAGTGATCCTTGTCCAGAAGCAGACGGTTGACGGCAGGAATGCTCCGGGGAAAATACATATCCTGACCTGTGGCAGCATCCTTATCTGGAATCGGCGAAGCCAAAAGCTGTTGGTCAACTTCTACTGCATCTTCGATTTCCATGGTCCGATTGGTCAGCAAATCCGCCAGTTCATTGTTGATCCTGGAAAGCGCATAAGAGTTGCCGGAAAGCTCGGCCGCCATGCGCCGCAAATTATTCACGGCGGCAGGGTAGTTCAGCTTCCGAAGAAGCGTTGCCTGGCGGTTCAACCTGTCCAGAGCAGCCGCGCTCTCGGGGTCGTTGGCACCCACCATGGCATGAATGCTCGTTACACAAAATGTGCAAAGCAGCAGCAAAAAGAATATTGAGCGTCGCATATGCATCAGAGCTTCTTGGATGAGGGCTTCGAGGATGAAGGCTGCGGAGATGAAAGCTTTGAGGATGAAGGTTTCGTGGATGAGAGATTCGTCGATGTTGTATAACCAGTAATTTCCAATGCATCGAATGCCTTCATGACGAAAGGCACCAATTTGTCGTTAATTTTCTGATAACGCTCGGACATCGATCTCTGGTATCCTTGCTTCAATTTATGGAGTTTTTTCTGCTCCAGAATAAACTGGTCCCGCAGAGCCTGCTCGTTGGAAAGTGATATATCAAGACCTTTTGATGTGTCGATCTGAACCATATCCGCCATTTTTTGAGCAAAAGTCTTGTTGTCGGTAGCGGCAGCCTTGGCTTGGGCATCCTCTTCCCTGATAAATTTGAATCGAAGATCAGCAACCTGGCATCCTCTCGGTATGCTGGCCCGAACAGCGCGCTCGGTCATGGTTTCATCTTTCTCGTTGAACGATTTCAGCCGCTCCGTGAGCTGAAAATCCAGCTTTACATTTTGTGCGTTCGTTGCAATCATCTGTCCCAGAAGCCTGCTCACGTTTTGCATATCCTGTATTTCGGATGGCTTGAACGTTTTTTTCGATGGATCATCAGCATTTTTTGCCGAGCCTGAAAGTTTGAAGGCATCCTGTATGGCGATGATAGTACCATCCAGCGCAGCGTCCACAACATCCTGCGAAGGAGCGACTATATAATCCACGGGCGTCAATTTTGAAACAATCTCATTATAATACACGTTGCCGCCCTTGTCATTTTTCATTGCCGACAATGCCTGAAACACGTTGGCCGGACGCACGGGCACTCTGTATGAAACAACCAGCTCATGATACGCCTTGGAATCGGCAATGGGCCTGACATTATATTTCGTTTTCAACTGTGCAATCAGCTTTTCCGTGGATTCCCAATCGACCGAGATCGCGCCATCATCACCATAAATGTAGACCGGCTGGACAAGCCCAACGCCTTTGCTTATTCTATCGGCTATCAATTCCCGGTCATATCCGATGAAATCACACCGGTATTCATAAGGGTCCTCCCATCGCGAGTAACTGAGCGCCTGCTCCGTCTTGAAAGGAAACCCACTTGATTCCTTGGCGCACTTGATGCGCGCAGCTTCATATTCCTGTGGAGTTTTTACTCCAGTATAGTGTCTGCAGGACGCGCCTCCCAGATAACCACCGTTTTCCAGATCAACCCCTGCGCTCTCCTTGTATTCCTTCTTAAACGCATCTGGAGTCACGCATGCACTCAATATGAAAATGGCGACTGCGGCTGCGGAACCAATCTTTGTAAACCTTTTCATTACTAATTTCCTCTCAGTGTGTTGACGATACGTGGTATGCGGAATTGCATATCTCATGAACATGGATGCACAGTGATGGTGCCCATGCCATCCTTGCTTGGCACACCGATCACGGTGTTGGTAGTCGCGCTCAACTGCTGGCTCCAGGTTACTGCGACAGCACAGGCCTTTTGCTTATCTGCTGCCAACATTAAACGCCCTTTCGGTAGCAAAGCTGAAATTAACGGGATTTCCCGCTGGCACAATCAGCACACCCACCGAATACGCTCCGGGCACTCTCGGGGCGTATTGGAAGATGGGGTTTGTCTCAGGCATGGCCGGGCCTGGTACGTTGCTGCGCCAGGGGCGGGGCACATCGTCGTTGAACCGTTTGTCGTAGTACCAGGTGACTTGGCCGCCTAATTGAGCAACTTTCATGTACAGGTAGATGTCACTAGCCTGGCCAACTGGCAATGCGCCGTCAAGATTTACCGACACCTTTTCGCCAACCACGGGGTTGGGATTGCTGACGGAGATGCTCACCGTGCTGGCGGCCGCCACGGAATTCTGTCGTCCGGCGCCAGCAGATTGTGCGGAATTTGCCGGAACCATGTTCGGGACCGCCAGCACGACGGCCTGCATTCGTGCCATGATTTCATCCAGTTCACTGCGGCTGATTTTTCTGGTGGGATAAAATCGCCAGCTTCCCAGATTGTCGAGTTGTCCGTTGATGATTCCCCATTGGTGCAGGCTGTTGACCACCATCTGATATTCCTGCGCGGCGGCTTCCGGTGTGCTGCCAAATTCTTCGATGGAAAACCGCGCTCCCGAATTGACGCCGGGTATATTCAAAGGGAGCAGCAAACGCTGCGCCATCAAAGCGACTTCCATGCGGCTGGCCGGTTCGGCTGGGCGGCTCAGGGTTGCACCGCGAAAGATGCCAAGGCGCTGCATTTCAGAAATGTCCTGGCTTTGCGCAATTTTCTTTGCCGCGGCAAAGCTGGCAATCGCATTGAGCACTTGTTGGCGAGATACCTGGTCCGTCACGGGCGGATCGTCTTTCTGGGTATCTTCCGTGAAGGTGTGGCCTGAAATATCTTGCGGCCCATCAATAAAGGGCAGCCCGGCGCCGGATATGTCGGCCTTGACCGATACGGTTCCTTTGAGGAACTGCTCCGGATCGAGCCAGATTGCATCCAGATCTTGCCGCCTCGCGGCGTATCCATTGTTGCCGACGGGTGTGGTGGACTTGCCGACGAAGGGTGTGAAATCACCTCTGGAGTTGATGACTTTTTTATCTAGCCGCTGAATTTCGAGATGCAGATGGGACGGAACCTGCGTGGGGGCGCCCAATGTGGCAATTTGCTGCCCGGCCTGAACCTGGCTCCCCACAGCGACGGACGGACGATCGGTGTGCACGTAAACACTGCGCGCATTCAAGGCAGGATGCTCAATGACGACATACCACCCCAGAGTATTGGCATTGCCACTGGCAGCGGCTACGGCGGCCCGGCTGACCGTGCCATTGGCAATGGCAAATACCGGGGTGCCACGCCCACCCCGAAGGTCTGTTCCAGTGTGGTAACCGTTATAAGCTACCCCGCCGTAGGTACCCAGGTAGTTGCCGAATTTCTGGGTTACGGTGAGCGAAGCCAGCGGAGCCGCTATTTTTCCGGCGACAGTCTGAGCGATCTTGCCCTCGAAAGAGAAGGTGCGAAGAACTTGCCCGCCTGCCATGTCCTTCACCTCCAATTGTGGGTTGCTGCCAGAACGGGTGACATCGCAGACCACCTGATTGGGGGCGGGTTTCGATTCGTTGTAGCAGCGCTCCCCTTGCAGGTTGATGACCATGCTGCCGGGCACGTTGCCGGCTACTGTGAAGGTCACTTTCTGCCCGACGGTACCACTCAAGGGCGCGATGGATTGCACTGAGTAAGCGTTGCTCCCGCTCACTGCGGGAGTGCTGATCACGCCCGCTCCGATCACATTGCCGCCGCCAAAGAGCCTGGCATTGCCCAGGGTTCCGCCCATCTGCTGGAGCAGGCTCTGAATCGCTTGCGGCCCCACGTTCATGAAATCACGGTAGTAGCCTTGATCGCCAGGCGTTACCGGGTAATTTGTGCCAGCAATCCGGTTCAGTGCGGTCGCATATTTTGCATAGAGGGACTGAAACTGACTGAATGGGCCTCTCGCATCCTGCGTGTAAGTTTGATAAGCGACTGCGAAAGTCAGTTTTTGTTGTGCAAACTGATTGAACTGGTAACTTAATCCTACAACCTGAGGGTAGAACCCAAACCATTTTTCTCCTACTCGGGCGCCATAGCCGGTGGCCAGTTCCAGACGTTTTCTGAGGTCTTCGCCTGCATAGTTACCTTCAATCAAGCCCTGTTCACCCTGAAGTTTACTGATGATGGTGACAGGATTGGTACCATTTTCCTGGGCAGAGTAATAGATGATTTCCGCCGGACTCAAAGTGCTTGCCTTTCCGTCGCGTAGCTGCGGTGTTTTTACAGCAGCAGCGCCAGATTGCCAGTTACGCCACATTCCGTTTGGATCGGCGCTCAATTGACCAGATGATGACTGTGGTGGCGCAGATTGAGGCGCTGGTTGACCCACATTGAACTGCGCCAGCGTGATTTCCGTTTCCGAATCCGGACGTTTCCAGAACAAGCGCTGCGCTCCCGCCGCGCGAGGGGTGCAGCTAAAACGCGCCTGAGTCGCGCTGAGCACCTGGATGCTGCCACCATCACAATTGGTCAGTGAAATACGAAGCTGTCCGGCAGTCAGATTGCTGCCACTCAGATTGAAGGTCGCTGGCTGGTTAAGCATCAACGCCGCTGCTGGACTGGCTGCAGTAATGTTCATCACCGCTTGCTGCACAGGTGCAGGCTGGGACGGCGCAGGTTGTTGTGTAGTAGGCTGAGGCGCCACTGGTTGCGGCGCCGGCTGACCTACATTGAACTGCGCCAGCGTGATCTCGGTCTCCGAGTCCGGGCGTTTCCAGAACAAACGCTGCGCTCCTGCCGCGCGAGGGGTGCAGCTAAAACGCGCCTGAGTGGCGCTGAGCACCTGGATGCTGCCACCATCACAATTGGTCAGTGAAATACGAAGCTGTCCGGCAGTCAGATTGCTGCCGCTCAGATTGAACGTCGCAGGCTGGTTAAGCATCAACGCCATTGCTGGATTGGCCGCAGCAATGTTCATAACCGCTTGCTGCACGGGCTGTGGCGGCGCTGGCTGAGGTGCCGGCTGCCCGACATTGAACTGTGCCAGTGTGATCTCCGTTTCCGAACCAGGGCGTTTCCAGAACAAGCGCTGCGTTCCCGCCGCGCGAGGTGTGCAGCTAAAGCGCGCCTGAGTAGCGCTAAACACTTGGATGCTGCCACCATCGCAATTGGTAAGCGAAATGCGAATCTGCCCGGTTGTCAAATTGCTGCCGCTCAGATTGAATGTTGCTTGCTGATTAAGCATCAACGCTGCTGCTGGACTGGCCGCAGTAATGTTCATGGCTGGCTGCGACACAGGAACAGGTTGCGGCTGGGGTACAGGCGTGGGAATTACTCCTCCAATCTGTATCATGCCTGAGGCCAGCAGTGTTCCACCAGGTTTATCTTTGACCACATAAGATTTATTTCCGGCAGCTCGCGGAATACAATTAAATATGGCTTGCGCCACACTGCCGGATACTTTTGTGCACTCCGCATCGGCAACGGCAAATGCAAGAGTATTCGGCAACGCAATACCAGTGACGACGAAGCGCGTTGGCACATTCAATACTGCATTGCTTGGGCTAACGCCAGTAACTGGCCCATTTGCCGCCATGGCTTCAGGCACGGCACATTGCCAAGGAATGACTCCAAGGGAGACCCCAAAAAATAGTAACGTGAATATGCTACGCCAATGCTTCATGGCACGCCCCGAAGCAAAGGCAGATAAAATATGCAAGTAAAAATAACGCATCAATTAACTTCCATGACATCGACCAATCCAGCGCCATAGCTGGAAGCGCACGGATTAAGTTCGGGAGATGCAAAATCACGGACTGATGACGTCTTGCACTCGACGGAAGGCATGATCAGACGCTCAACTATGTCCTTGGCGTTTGCACTGGTACCATCAATTGCCTTGAATCGACCGGCCACTGGCACTCCGAGGTTCGCAAAAATATCCGGCGCACCAGAAACCACCGCTAAAAAGCGATCTGTACCAGCTGGCCCGCCGGCAGGCACACGCCATTCCGGTCGTGGCAGGTGGACAGTTGAATTTGCTTCAATGCGATTGTTGCTGTCTATTGCATTTGGGAAAAGTTGAAAAATCCGACCGCTTGACCCAACTGAAAGCAATGTTAGGTATCCTCCTTTGCTGCTATTTATCTCCAGCTCAAGATAATCTTGCCCAATCTTGTAAGTGGATTTCAGTGAACGCAAGGTGACTGTATGCATCTGATCCGCGTTTCGGTGAATCGTGGACAGCAGTTCGATGCTATTAATGATGGGACTTGACGATACTGTAGAACCGGTGGAGTTGGACAAAGTCGAAGCGCCGAATGCAACTGGTGTGGCCCCACCGCCTGCACCGTCCCCAACAGTCAGTGTTTGCCTGAGGAAAGGTGGGTGTATCCGGCTGGACACACGATTTTGCGCGCAAATACGTGCTTCCTCAAGTGAAATAATCCCGTCCCGATTTTTGTCAGCTCCAGAATCCGGCTTCAGGCATTCGAGAAAAGCAGTTGTGGCATAGCTACCTCGCGCAGGCCCGCCGTCAATCGCGTACTCGTCTGGACCGGCGGCTCCCAACATATAATAGTTTGGTGTAATTTGCGCAGTTTGAACATCAAAAAAATCTCTCGTCGCCTTGGCATAGTTACTTGCTTTGTTACAAGTGGCGGATGTCGCCCCTTGTTTGGGTTGCCAAAATTTTGGTTGCTGCTCATCTTCGCCGAAGGAGCGTTCTGCGCCCTTCGCATTCAAAACCATACCGCCAGAAAAGCAGGTATCCAGAAAAACCACGGTCTTTGATGTTTGATTACGGATGGGCTTGATATATTCATGAAATTCATCTTTGGATAGTACGCCTAAATCCTGAGCAACTATTCCTTGCTCACACTCACCACCTTTTCCAATGCTGCTGGTGCCGTGCCCGGAGTAATAAATAAAAACCCGATCACCGGCGCGGATTTTCTTTTGGAATTCTTTCAGGGTATTTCGCAGCCCGATCAGTGTCAATTCTGTGTCGGATCGTTCGACGATATTTTCCTCTGGCACACCCATTGATTTGGCAATCTCTCTCGCGCTTTGGCGATCCTTGGGTACGCCGTGCAGCGGGCTGGATGGATAGTTTTCCACACCCATTATCAAGGCATGATTGGTAGCCCAAGCTGGAGCAGATATTCCAGCCAATATTACAAAGGCGGTGATCAGGTTTTTCATCTGTTGGAATGAAGTATCTGGACAGTCTGAGAAATTGAAGGTAATTGTCCACCACTCAATGACTGCGCATAATAACTTGCTCCAGTCATATCTTGACGATACACTTGCCCACTTCCCTGAATGGCCTGAGTCAAACGTGGGTCGCTGATGTTGAGTGTCAAGCGTTCTATTCCTGTATCCCCAAAGAATTCGTAAACACTTCCGCCCAGCGGAATAATCACTTCAGCACCAGAGTTAACCATGAATTGGCCTATTTCAGGGTGTGGGAAAAGACGTTTCGTCATGCCTGATGGCGAAGTGTGCAGGATTTCCAAAAAACCAGGAAAAGTTGACTGAAGCCGCAAGCGGAACTTTTCTTTAGTATAGAAATTGCTGCCGATAGGACGTTCCTCTATTATATTTCCATTATTATCAATGATAAGCACCGCGATTTTTAACCCTTGATAGTTCGGATTACCCGCCGCATCAAAGACAAGCGGCCGAGTAACACCAGCCGGAGTTTGCACAGGATTGACTCCAATCTGAGTCGCATTTCCTGTAATTCTCTGTGTCATGTTTCCAATAAGCCCGGCTATTATCTGACATCCGGAACGGGCAAGTCCATCCCGTACTGCATCCGACACCTTGCCTGGACTATTGACACTTGCGTAGCAAGGTGCCGTATTTGAAATCGAACCGTATCCATAGGTATCGACTGGACTGGCAACTGGCTGGACGGCAGTCGTCGAGGAACCGAACAACGCCTGCACCCCGCCAGCCACCAGATTGCTAATCAGTATTCCAAATATCGCCGGAAGCGGTTTAGGCTCTGCGTAATTCGTATCATCCACACGAGAATCTGACATCTCGTTGCCGCACGCCCACGTACTACAGGCCAGTAGTATAGAGAAAAAGCATGAATAAACAATTTTTCTCAGCATCAAAGCACTCTCAGAAATTACGATGTTGAATAGTTATTTCAAATTGCAATGGACCAGAATTTGCCGGACGAACAAGATAGGTTGCATCAGGCGCTTCAATCACGGTTTCGCGAATGTCCTTGGCATAAGCCTTGCCTTGTACATCCGAGAAAAATTCGCTTGGTCGCGTTGGTTGCTGCGAGGCTCCGGCAGCTGCTGAATTTGTTGGGTTTACAGTATTTGTAGAGCCTGTTGTTGATGGAATTGCAGGAATTTGGTTATATATATTTTGTTGTTGAGAAGCGACACTGTAATTTCCATTTATTGCTCCACCAGATGGCAGGGGCAATTGATTGTACGTCGTTGAAACCGGAACAACCACACTCATCTGGCCTGGCGTCTGACCAACAGGATTTGCGGTGGACGATTGCCCGGCATCGGGCAAAGATGGTGAAGCCTGACCTGGGGAGAAGGAGACTCTCAGGATTTCGTTGCCAGTCGTGCCAGAAAATTCAAGTACGGCATTGTTTTCTGGTGGGTAGTAAGCTGGCGCACCTGCCTGAACTGTAATCGGTCTCAACGGCGTAATCTTGCCAGCCGGATTGATATTTGTGAGTTGCAATGTGCCACTTCTCTGGCTGATTATTTTTACTCGTATCAGCTCCCCACTGTAAAACGGGAGATGCGCCGCCCGCTCCATTTGCGTGCTGCCATCCTTGTTAAGGATCAGGAGGCTGATCTTGACAACATCATTCTCAATGTTTTTTTCCGTGATCGCTTCCAAGGCATTTGCAGGAGTGGCACATAAAAAAGCAACATTTACAGCAGCGATGCAAAGTAGTTGTGCTTTCCAAGACATGGTTCTGTCACTTCCCAGCGCAATTGAGTCAAGTTGTTCTGACCCAAGGCAAAAAGCCCGCTGCGCCAAGGGGCGAGCGGGCTTTGCAAAAAAAACTTGAAAAAGAAGGAACTTTTTGGCCGTACGCCGACCTAAGTGCAGCGTGCAGCGTGCAGCGTGCAGCGTGCAGCGTGCAGCGTGCAGCGTGCAGCGTGCAGCGTGCAGCGTGCAGCGTGCAGCGTGCAGCGTGCAGC
>Ga0209628_10002694_pt1 | contig 12164 bp, 12 predicted proteins | sample TergutCu122P4_FD_187285 | JGI IMG/M metagenome (GOLD analysis project Ga0209628, IMG submission 187285) | Cubitermes ugandensis P4 segment gut microbial communities from Kakamega Forest, Kenya - Cu122 P4 (SPAdes) (version 2) | ecosystem: Host-associated > Arthropoda: Insects > Digestive system...
CACACACACACACACACACACACACACACACACACACATATATATATATACTGTTCAGTGATTTGTTGGATAATTTTCTGTTAAAGTTTCTAGATGTTGGTTATTCTTGCCATCATTATTGCTTAGTTTATTGCCATTATTATTGTTTAGTTTATCTGCTTATCCATGTATGGAACTTTAAGTAATAGCCATTCCCTTTGTTTGTGGGGTATGCTTGGAAATAGTGCAGTAACTGTTGCACACTTCTCTATTTCCATATCTGCTCAGCCAAAGAGGAAGATGCAAAAACTTGAACACTGATGCTGGAAATGTTATACTTGACCATTTAGCACTCTGGCTTTTTATTTTGGGTTTAGAATCTCCTGTTAAGAGATTGGTTATCACAACTGACGATTTAATGGGTTTTCTCAGTTATTCCAGGCAAATTGCCAGATAGTATCTGAAATTAGGCCATGACTGGTTGCTTCCACATCTGTTTCAGTTTGTAATTGTCCTACCATTTGATGTTATACAGTCTGCACTACTAATAAAGTAAAACGTAAGTTGCATGCTACTGAGAAAATGTGTAACTTCTGGTAGTCATATTCAGCAGTGGATGAACGACAAGGAACAACTACAAATTATTGCTGCTTATTAATATAAGCAATGGGTATGCAGTGGCACAGTTAGTTGAGGCACTGCACTACAAGCTGGAAGGTCACAGGTTTGATTCCCAATTGGGTCATTGGGATTTTTCATTGTCGGAGTCCTCCTGCCTGCACCACGGCCTTTGGGTCGACTCAGCCTCCAAAAGAAATGAGTACCAGGGATGTTGCCTGGAGGTAAAGGCAGGCCATTGCATAGGGCTGACAACCTTGCCACCTTCCTGTGCCAGATGTCTAGAAATCCAGGGAGCCTCATTTTTCTGGAGCCATATAGACCTGTCCAGGCCAGTATAGCAATAGTTTCCCTATTAATGTAACCAATATATTTACAAGATTATTACTGCCCGTGTGTTCATAGGCTTTCCTTTCCAAGTATGTGGATGAAACAGCTGTGTTCAGACGCCGTTCTCAGTCAGAAGATGACAATCCACCTTCACCAATAACAATGGACTCTGATGGAGGTGGCCCTATGTCATTCCTTGGAACACATCATCGTGGACCTCAGTCACCTGCACAACAAAGAGAAGGGGGCCTGCGTTTCCATCCTCCTCTCACACCTCCATCAGGAAGTAATCCTCACACACCTGCTAGTCCACATCCAACTATGTCACAGGTATCTTCTGAGTCACACATATTCTTTGCATCTAATATAAAGACACTAACTGATGTATGCAGTATTATCAGTTAACAAAATATTGTTGGGAGTGTACCTGATGGTCTGTTTTCTTAGAATGGTTGTCTGGATTTAGACGCTGCAGTCTTTCAGGTGGACTGCTTGCATAAATGCATGGAAAACATAAGGCTGCATGTACAATATAGTCTTCCTGATGATGAACATAAGATGTTCAAAATATGTAGAAGACAAGAAGAATTGAATTAAAACATTAATTTAAAAAGTGCACTTTGTTGGTTAATATTACATAATTTTATCACAAAGCATAGTACAGAAAACATAAAAAAAATGTAGAAGACCTCAACATCTAAATCTTGGATCTGTTACACAGTGTGTGTGTAATGGGATGAGTCATGTTCAGTTAAATTGATGCTGTGTGAGCAAAATACAGAAATTTAAAATGACTACAGCGTAATTACGAAGCCTTCATCAGAAACAGAGAAGTTAGATTTTTGTTTAGGTTCAGCTATGTTTAACTTGCTAGAGGAGGATTTGAGACAAGTGGATGTATGTGGATGATTCATGTCCTCCTGAGTTTCGCGCGCGCGTGCGCGTGTGTGTGTGTGTGTGTGTGTGTGTGAGAGAGAGAGAGAGAGAGAGAGAGAGAGAGAGAGAGAGCGCTTGTGCGTGTGTGTGTGGGGGGGGGCGCATGTGCGTTAGCCAGCAGAATTCAAGCCATATCTTATTTTATATATGGGTGACAGTTTAACCAACTAGTTAGCTTGGGAAAAAAATAACTGTTGTATAGGGTGTTTCAGTCAATAACTGTCATTATCAACTTAAAAGTGCATTGGTGAAAGCAAATTTATTTGTATGAGAACAGTGTCAAAGTAACAAACAAGGATTAGAATTTCACAGGGTAGCATTGTGGATGACATGCTTGATGTGAGCCCGTTGGGACTCTCGAACTGCTGGAAGACATAATACAAATTTCTGTACAGCACGGGTGATCATTCTTCTTGTGACCTGTGTACAACTTTCCTTGATCCTCTCCTTCAGTTCAGTCGGAGTTCGTGGAGCACTGCTGAACACTTTGTCCTTCAGATAACCCCAGAGGAAGTAATCACACAGATTTAAATCTGGACTGCATGGTGGCTGTGAGAATCCGCACTGGAATTGCTGTGGGAAACGATAGGACACTGTGTGATGCTGGAACTTGAAGTGCAGGAATTCCAGGACTTCGGGAGTGGTGTGAGGTCTAGCTCCATCTTGTTGGAACCACTGTGCACATGAAGAGAACATTGTCTCCGTCTCCGTTGAGGGAAGAAGAAGGAGATGAGCATTATGGCATCATTCTCCCCTGCGACGTAATCCTCAAACATGAAAGGCCCAATCAGGCCCTGTGCGGAAAACGCACACCACACCAAGAATTTCTGGGAATGCAGAGTGGATTTGTGAATTTGATGTGCATGCTGAATGCCCCTGAAATGCACGTTTTGTCTGTTAATGTCCCCCGTAAGGTGAAAGTAGGCCTCATCACTAAACCAAATGTGTTCCAGAGTGTGAGGTTTCTGCTGCAAGTGATCACTGAATTCCTGTGCAAACCTTGTCCTCTTTTCTCGGCACACAGTTGTCAGAGACTGGAAGGCATGGATCTTGTACGGATGCATGTGTAGATCGGTTCGAAGTATGTGCCATGCTGTCGAAGGTGACACCTCATTTTCTGCAGCTAACTGTCGCACAGACTTACATGTTGGAGATGAGGCCACACTCGCATGAATGGTCTCAACAGTGTCGGGCGTGCAAACACGTGGCTTGCTCCGTCCTCTTTTCTTGCCTTTCACATTCCCAGTTGCATAAAACTGCTCCACCAACGTCTTCACAGTATTCTTTGCTGGTGCTTTCTTGCACTTGTACTGGTTTTTGAACCAGTGCTGGATTGTGACAATTGAATTTGTTTGCAGAAACCATTCCACAATTCGAGTTTTCTGCTCTGTCATTAGTGGCAGACCCATTTTGAATGATGTCACAGCGGCAAGTGTTGCCAAGTATGGAAAAAATACTAATGTATGATGATTATGGCGCTACCACATACATCGAGCTGTGTACTTTGTCTGTCATGTATCTTTCAACCAAAATTGACAGTAATTGACTGAAACATCCTGTTTAATGTATTAAATGGATTAAGTCTTAGTGTTCAATAACAGTAATGTGGCACTTGTTCTGCAGGAAGTCTTTTTTATGCAGGATACAGAAATACTCTTAGTATGATGAACTTTTGGAACTAAACAGTTATGGCAAGAAAATATTGTAGACGGGAATTTTATAAGTGTATTCTACTGTACACTGTTTTCTGCTGATCAAGGAAATCAGGGCAGGCAGGAACTAAGTGGAAGGCAAACCATCCATGATTTTATTTTATAAAATGGTGACAGCTTGAACCAACTGGTCAGCTTGGGGATAACATATCTGTTGAATAATATATTATATGGATAAATGATATGGAGATCAGTCTGGAAACACTGAAGGTAGGAGACTGATATTAAAATGAATTATAAAGAAATAGGGTGTGTATTAACAGCTTTCGATACATGATAGGTTCTGTTGTGGACACTGTAATAAGTCTTCACATTTTGTTAAAAGTCATGGGATTTCTTGACCAGTTGAGCTACTGTCAGTTCCTGATGGACATCATTGTAGTTGGTTGTTAAGTTATGGGTACATGTGTTGGCAAATTTATATTTCAGGCTGGTCAGCACCAGAGTTTTGGCTCCAGCCCTGCTACCTCCTTTAACCTAGCCTCTCCTCCTTCCTTGCCACCAAATATAAACCCATCTCCCAATATGTTACCACACCCATCACCAGGAGGACTCCTGGCAAACTCACCTTCAAACCCTCTGCATGTGCCAAGTCCAGCAGGACTCATGCCAACATCTTCCCCTGGGCCCTGTCCCACTGTGCCAGTGGGGCACTCTCCAGCCAGTTCTTTCATGGGACAAACAGGTAGGAAAATGAGAATGAGTGTGACTGTGCATGTTCTGTAAAATGTGATAATTGCTTCTGTTTGCATTTCATATTTATATTTCTATTGAAGGTGTTTGGGTGAATCATGAAAGAATACAAACTTACTTTCAGAACCACTTGCAGCTTACTGGTGCTCTTGAAGATGCTGAGTTCAGTTTGTTTTAGAAACAATGGTGCCTCTTAAATTAGGTTTCTTAAAATATCCAGTTTGCATTTATTTGATTTTTTATGGGTTGAATGTAAAACGGAAACTTAGTATTTGTGTGGAATGTCTTCATCTGCTTAATATTTCTTAATTATATGGTAAAAGTATCAGATACTCGCTGAACATGCATTGAATATATCAGTAATAACAATAGAAACATAGGACTGTGTGTGGAAAAATTTTAGGAAAGTATGGTTTATGAATTGTTACGTGAATTCTTGTTAATATTGTGCTTTTGGTTGGGGAAGGGAGGGACGAAATTCCATAGTTCAGTCTGCAGTTTTCTCATGCCTCCATGAAGCGGTAGTTGAATACAGCTGGAGGTTTATGGTTCATGTTGAGAGGGAAGAGAGCAATGAGGAGGAAAAATAGATGTGTTCAAGGTGTCTTTAACTCTATATACAAATACAAATATTACTACTGCATTCATATCAGAAGCCTTTTATGTAGTGTGATTGTCCTGTCAAGTGTCAGCCTACAGCAATTGCAGACATGCTGCTCAGAATGTGATGTACTTATATATATTTTCCACTGTCGATGACTTGTGGAATGTAAATGGTCAGCAGCACACCTTTGATTTCCTGTGGACTGGAAGTAGTTTGGTGGCAGGGAAAAATTAAATTTATTTATGTCAGGAGGTCAGCCATCCCACCCTGTGTTCTTGACCCTTATTTTAAGAAGAACGGAATTTAAGAAGAAAACGTGCAGTAATTCGTGTGCTGAATTATTTGAAGACTGAAATATAATGAAATATTCATAGAACATTTTTTTAGTACTCTAGGATTAAAAATTGGCAGATATTGCTGTTTCTAGAAGACATTTTCTGTTGTAGCAGAAAACATCATGTTCACTTATTACTTAATTGATGCTGGTTTTTATGGGATTCTGAGCATAGTGTGTTTATGAAAGAACAACTTAAAATTAGGCATTTCATCAACATGGTCAATTGTACAACAACTGTGGTATGTAACATGGTTATTTGTCCAGTAATATTGATTATTTTATCTGTTCCTGTAAGAAAAGAATTGCAGCCATGCATTCTGGGTTAACTTTGTCTTCTGGTAACTGTTTGCTGTGTGCAAATACTGAAGTAGTTTAACACATCTAATGCATTAAATCATTTGTGATTTTGACACTACTGTGATACGAGAAAATTGCTGTTATTAGGTGAAGCATTATTGCCTGCCTCTGTAGTATAATTTCTAATTTGGGGAAATGAATGGTTTTGAAAGTAAGATGCTGCAGCCATTTTCTTTTTCATGTAAGAAATGCTTGTGTGCATGTTATTGAAATGTTATTTAACCAAGTAACTGTCAGATTATTTTCTTTCTTAATTTCTGCAAGTGTATAATATATGTTTTAATAATCTTACATTTTATAGGAGAATGAATTTGTGTTGGGTGGTGGTTTAATATGCAGTGTTTTGAATTTATTAAGTGATAATAATGCTAACATGAATTTTGGGATAGCAAGACTATGAATGATTGAAGTCATTTCACATTAATGAACTTAATAAAAATCATGAAATGGCCAAAAAGTGTGGCCTCAGTTTTCTTTATGATAGAATTTTGAAGTTCAGTAATGTGATTTGTGCCTGACCCAGGGCATACAGATGGCAGCCCATTTCCTTCGTCCCAGAGCATGGCCTCCCCTGCCACGTCCAATTGGCCTGGTTCTCCCAGCATGCCTCGCCCTTCGCCAGCCCGTCCAGGGCAGTCACCTGGGGGTACAGGGCATTCGGCCCTTCACAGCCCACAGGCCGATCACAAGCCAGGTCAGTTACCAATAGCAATGTGACTCATTCCTTTTGTTCCTGGAGCATGACACTTGTGTAGCTAGCATAGAACTCTGGTTCGAGGTTAATGTTATGCAAAAGTCACTTGCTCTTCTGCTTGTTCTTTGTAGTTGGAAATACAGTTACTTGTCCATATATGAAGATGTAACATTACCATGCTTGATATTTACCACCTGTTTAGAAGTAGTTTTATGAAGGGGTCCACAATTTTTCCAAAAATCTAAGAACCACTTCTAAATTATAGGTGGTGAAATGAAGCAAGCTACATACCAAGGACCCGCAGTTCTGGAGTGACCTGTGAACATCACTGTTATCTGGCGCTTTCTGCTTGGTGCATGTGAACTGATATGCATTTTTTATGTAAGGGAAAGAAAGAGTGGCTGAAAATATTAGGCAGCACTGTACAAAATTTAGTCACCTAGGCACCTGGGATTTGTGCATCCATGGTTGTATAGTCCCTCCCATATTAATTTCATATTTTCTCAATTTTTTAAGTTCCCTTTTATTATCTTTTTCCATGAATAAGTTTGAATTGAAAGTTCCTTTGTTGTGGGATGTGGTGTCATATAGTCTGGTAGATAAGTGCCACTATTTGAGGGGAACCTACTTGACTGCATTATCGGGTAGTCTGTTACGATGATAGAGGCAGCAGGTCCCTCTGAAGCACTGGTATGTATCTGCCACTACATGGTGTTCTACCCCAGAGAACACCGATCTTCACAGTCACTGTTGTAAGAACTGTACATTCCTGTGTCATTCAGACTTCATAAGTTCCTGCATATTGTTTGCAGTTCAGAAATGATATTCTTGTCATCGTGTGACTGATGGACTACATTTTAACAATTCATGTTTATATTGAAATGGTAATTTGTATGCCATCTCAGGTGTTATGAAATTAATCCTGACAACTCATGCGGGTCAAACTGCCCCTGATTCCTGTCACTTGGACCATGGTAATTATAGTGGCTGATAGTAGTACATGTACCAAACAGTGGTGTTCAGACCACACTAGTGCTGAACTGACTGCAGTGTAAGTCTGTTGTCAGATGCAGAGATTGGCTTCTGGTTCATTACAATATAATGGCAGCAGTAATGCAGTTTTCTTTGTGGAGACCATCTGGGCCCCATGTTTTCATTATCAGTTACCAGTTTTTACCGGGGCACATAGCATCTCATAGGCTTCATCATGTGGAAGCTCATGCTACACTTTACTTTTAAATGATGGTCTGGTGTTATGTACCAGTGATATCAACATATGAAACAGCGTGATTTTAGAACATTTTTTTTCTTCTTTTATATGTTGAGTAAAAGTTTTTAGCTGATTTACTTCCTGCCAGCCACTATATGTATATTGTCTTGTTTCCTGATGCTATTTTGAGTCCACCCACAAAGTGTGTGCATGAGATAACAAGAAGTAGAAAACATGTAGAAACTGCATAACTCATGCTACTAACAAATGGATCAAAGTGGAGTGTCTAGAAGTGTTGTCTGTACGTACCATATTTTACTGGAGGAGCTAGGTTAGTGTAGTCTGTATAGTGATTATGCTACAGGCTGGGCAGTCTGGGGTTCATATCCTGGCTATAGGACTCATCCACCCTCTTCTTCAGTGGCTGCTGGGGTTCTTTCCTGGGGTGCAGATCAGTGGGGATGTGATGTTGACCACTCACCTTTGTCTGATTCCAAGGTTAAGAATGAGTGGAACCATATCTGTATTTTTCCTGTTTGCCATCATTTCATGTTTGGAGATAACTTTGCCCTTTACTTCTTATGTATTTTATTTACAGGGTCTGCTTTTTATTCTTTTCCTACCCACATGATGCCAGTACAGATAGGCTACATCACCAGTGAGGATGCTGTAGTAGCATATCATCTTATGAAGGCTCCTCTTATTTTGTGTGATTTTTATGTTAAGGAAGATGTGAAGGGAAACTGATTTACAGTAGACTTGTTAGGTGTTTAGGAAGATGGTGTGGTACTCCGATTCTGGTGAAGAGACGTATTGGCTGTGGAGGCAGAAGGGAAAATGTTGCATTGCTTATGGAATGAATACACCATTTTTACATTTGACGAAACTTGTGTCATTGTACAAGTATTTATTTATTAGAAAATACGTAAAACTTGTACATTATTTAACCTGTGTCAAAATAAACATTATTGCCTGAACAGCTACAGCTGATATAGGAGCTGAATTTTTAAATATACTTAGATGAATTGCATACTTGAAATATTTTTTGCTCCTCTTTCATAGGAATTTGGTGCTTTGAGCTTGCTTTCAGTTTCAGAAAATATATTGGTGTTTCCAGTTACTCCTAGGTCAGTCTGTGTCTATGTTTGACTTGGTACATTGTCTACTTTATTATTTTCATACTGGATATTTGTTGCTGCCTTTTTACTGTGTTGTGTTCACTTGACTGTGGATATGTTACTTAAATTTAAAATTATACAGTCTAGGACATAGCATCTCTTAATACAGTGTACATTTGTCCATTTAGGAGTAAGTCATCTGTCACGAGTCCTTCCTCAACGTTCGTGGGCAGGAGCAGTGCCTACACTGTTGACTCATGAGGCTCTAGATCTGTTATGCTCCCCCTCGCCCCATCCACAGCATCTTCCTGGTCCAGAACTGTCTCCACTGGAGAGATTCCTAGGCTGTGTGTACATGCGTCGCCAATTGCAAAGGTTCATTCAGAATGATGACTGTGTATGTATCTCAACATTATCATCATACAGGCATGTCTTCTAACAATATGAATATTAGAAATTTATGTTATAGATTTTTTCTTTGTAGTTTTTTGTGGTCATCTGAGTGCCATAATGGTAATATTTGGTTTATAACATGTGATGAACACATAGGTGGCAGCAAGTACAAAATATCAGGCTTGAAGTTACTAACTAATAATGATAGCATTAATCTGTGCTTTGAAATACTTTATGTATTCTGAAGGTGCCATGTAGCTGTGATATATTTTCTGGCTGTGTACAGAAAATCTGTGCATGCATATTTTATAAATGTAGTTTGTAATGTTTTCTAATCCACTTTGAATGTCAGTATGATAATGCATTCTAATTGTGTTCAGTGGTTAAGATTACGGTTTGAATCTTGTAAATTTACAAACTTTTACTGCTGTAGTAATGTAGGTGCTAGAATATCATTCTTTTCTTGTGATATTCTTGTCTCTGATGAGCTTGCATTGATAGCTGGGAAACAAGATAGTTAAGTCATTAATTGCATCTCTAAACACCATATTTTTTGCAGTACCCAGTAGGAAGGAGCAGTTTGGTCAGGTTGACATAGGTTACACAGCATGAGTAGGAACGCAACAGTAGGCAGGAAAGGGGGGAGAGTGGGCAGTCAGCCCCTCCATCCATGGAACGTCTCTCTATGGGTCCAGTATTGTTGCAGTTACCTTCCTGACTGAAGACTATTGTGGTTTTTCTTAGTTCGTACCGATGCAGTCATGGTTATTGTAAAATTCTCATGTAGCATACAAGCACAGTGGTAGTTATCATAAATGATTATGAATTGAGATGGATGTAGAATAAAGGACCCATAACTTATTTTAAAATGCTATCCCAGCATATGCTTAGAGGGAATGAAGGAAACTGTAAGAGCCTATGTCAGAATAGCTGTTCTCAGTGCTGAGGTTCAAACCCAGTACATATGGAGTATGAAGCATGAGCGGTAAATGCTATGGTATGATCTTTGACCATGAATTCTGGATAAGGATATTGCCTGGAAACTTAAGCTTCTAGTGCTTCCAGAGAATCATGCACATATGTGATTTTTTGCCATCAGTTGACTGGTATCCCATCTACAGAGCCTGGTGTAGTGAACTTCAAGGTGGAGTCACTGCAGTGCCGCGTAGGTCTGAATCCTCAACATCTGCAGTCACTCCATATTAAGGTTTCTCCACTGCCTGACAACAAAGAGCAGTGGACTGCTGAAGAAATGCAGGTTAGTAAAATCGAAGGAAACTTATTTAATTTGATACTGCTTGTTGATGCGTTTTGGCCACTGCTTGTGTTGATTGAGATGTGCTATATGTTAAGCAGGCCATTGAACCTGAGCTAGTATGACTTCAGTCAACTATACTGTGTATAAAATGTAACTTTCTTGTTTGTTTCCTGTTTCGTACCACAGACAGAATATAGAACAGCCAAGGATATTGTACAATTTACTCTGTCCCTTTAACATTAAGTATGGTAGTCATTTTTTAAGTGTGTGAGTTCTATGGCAGAGTTTTTTGATCAAGTAATGATTGCCTAGGATATGCTTTCAAAAGTTTCTTCAGTTCTTCCACATGTGGCATTAATTGATACTTTATTTAACAACTCTCTAAAATGGGGCGTTAAAGGAATTTGTTGTTTCATTACTAGAATTCTAGAATTTAGCAATATTGATATTTTCAATGCATTGGTACTACACAAGCATGTAGCACTGAGAAGGGTAAAGTTTCAGTTACTGCATATTGTTGTTTAGATGATAATGACCATATTGAAGGTTCCAAATGGGTTCTTATGCTTGTCTCTCTATGAGTAATACACTTGGTTGGATTGAGTCACGTCCCAGTTTCCAAGTTGTCTGTGAGATACGTGCTGACGCCAAAGAAACGGTTAAGCATGAAGCAAATAGTGGAACAAACCACAACTGGATGGCTGCACTGCATTTGAAATTAACAAATGAATTGCTCTAAGACTATGCGAACAGCCAATGAAAGAGACAGTGGAGTAGTTGATGAATATTTTGGCACCCCATTTATTTTTTTATTTTCTATACTGAAATACTTCATTGCCCTCAATGTAATATGTAGTAGCTTCTAAAATTTTCCAGAATTTGCTGATATAATTTACAGAAATTTGCTGGTATAATTTACAGGATTTCTTATTGTGAATAAAGAAATATACATTGATACCTTACGTTGTCTTAGGGATGCGGTCAGAAGGAAACACCCCAAAATATGGGGAACCAACAGTTGGTTTCTCCCTCATGACAGTGCTCCAGTACACCAGTCAGTTGTGGTCAAGAATTTCTTAGTAAAGAACAATATGACAATGCCTGGAGCATGCCCCATACTCTCCTGACACGACTGCAGTTCATTTTTATCTGTTCCCTCAACTGAAATCAGCATTGAAGGGATGGCATTTGTGTGATGCTGCATACATCATTGAGAATGCAGCAGAAGAGCTGCAAAGGCTCTTACAAAATGGCTTTCAGGAATGTTTCCAGCACTTTATAGTCACTGGAAGAAGTGTATTGTTTTGAAGGCAGTGTAGCTTAAATGATTGTACTGTTTTGTAATTCTCAGAAATAAAGTGATTCTGGGAACTTTTTGAAGCTGCCATGTATATCATACTGCCATCACTAGAAAAAATGCTCAGCCATCAGTTGGGGAAATAACCTGAAATGCTATATGTTTCTGTTGTCAGGGTAGCAGTTAAATTATGCTAAAGAACATTATGTTTCTGTGAAATGTACATTTACACTTACGTGTGTTGTGCATGCATATGTGTGAGCTGTGCACATCATGCATACAAATTTTTTTCAGATTGTAAGTTTTTGTTTCCTGCTTGTTTCAGATCATTGAGAAGTTCTTTGACACCCGTGCAGCTGCTCCTCCATATAAACCTAATGCTTTGTCAGGTTTTGGAAGGATGCTGAATGTGCCATGCAATGTCTTGAAAGACTTTATACAAATCATGAAACTTGAATTGGTAGGTGAATATGTGGAAATAAAATGCCGACTAGATGCAACTGAGGTTTTTATTGCAGATCTTATTGCTTGCTCAACATGTTTCGGGCACCACTGTGCCCATCATCAGGAGCTCAAGAGTATTATACAGTGGTTGCTGCCTGTGGTATTTCGTGCTGTGGTTTTCAAG
>Ga0209628_10002695_pt1 | contig 12164 bp, 8 predicted proteins | sample TergutCu122P4_FD_187285 | JGI IMG/M metagenome (GOLD analysis project Ga0209628, IMG submission 187285) | Cubitermes ugandensis P4 segment gut microbial communities from Kakamega Forest, Kenya - Cu122 P4 (SPAdes) (version 2) | ecosystem: Host-associated > Arthropoda: Insects > Digestive system >...
GAGGTTGTGACTTCACTCTCTCAAGGTCGCACAGCTGCTGCGCAGTGCGGCTTGTTTACATACAAATCAGTCCCGGTCATATTTGAACCACCTTGTATCATACAGATCCACCGATCCGTGCTGTAAATGAGCCGAAATAATGTAAAATATATTTATAGAAACGTACTTATAGTTAAGAATGTGGTCAGTACTCCTGCCTACAATTTTTGAACGAGATATTTTACAAAATTTCGGCCTATTTACAGCACTCATCGTATGATACCGAGCTGTGTACTGTGTAAGATAATGGTATGAACATTGATAACTTACTTTATCTTTGACACGTTGATTGTACATTTGTGTTATTCGTCAAGATATTTTAAGTCTAGTGCCTGATGATGGCCGAAGCATGTAATACAAATTGAAATCTAATTATAATGATTTATTTGTGAAAGGAGAGCTGTGTATTTTACCTCCTTTTCGCATGAATTCATAACGGGAAGTTTCAACAAAAGTTCATGAATAATAAACTAAGAAGGATATTGCAGCGAGCGATCAGGGATTAAATTGAGGTACACTGACGCCATTTTCTGGAGGGGCTGAGCACGACCATGAAAATAGGGTATCCGCTCTCCGGTTCGAGATTATGACCTGCGATATACTGATCCCCTCGACTGATGTGTTTTCATTATGACACTGGAAAAGGTAAAACAGTTCCGTTACAGGCCTGGAGTGGCCAAGAGGGTTCCAGGAAGTTAAGGTTCCGAGATTTCATGACAACAGCACAGGATGGTGGTAAGTTTGTCAGACTTACGCATCGGCCGCCTTTACCCATAGGAAATACACCTGGAACTCATTTCTGTTAGAGGCTGAGTCGATCCAAGGGCCATAGTGCTAAAGGAAGGATTACGGAGTACAGGAATTTCGTTACCGCAAGGTCTAAGAACACTAATATAGGGTTTTTGATTAAGTTTGAATTTTGTAAAGTGCTCTTTTTCTTCTTCACCTTGTTCTTGTTCTTCTTAGCCTTGTTCTTGTTCTTGTTCTTGTTCTTCTTCTTCTTCCATGGCACTACACTCTAATGTGAACCTTCGCCTCCCTTATGGGCTTCTCCCAGTCAGCTATGTTTTCTGACCTCTTTCCAATTTGTAATTTTGCATTTATTAATATATGTTTGTCACCAATGCATTTCACTGCTACAAATCTGTACAAAGTGCGTACATTCCAAAATGCTATCCTCGTCTCATTAAACCTTTTCTACCACCCAGGGTCAATTCTGACGGTTTTAAGGCCGCAATTTAGGTAGCCAAGCCAAGCCAAGCCAAGCCAAGCCAAGCCAAGCCAAGCCAAGCCAAGCCAAGCCAAGCCAAGCCAAAGTTCTAAAAGGGCGGCGGAGACTTGCGCGAAGCGCAAGTCGAAGTCCCCCTGTCTGTTAGCCATACCTGCGTTTGATCGCATAGCTGGGCTGTAGAAGAGACACCTTGACTCTAACAGGAGAATATGCTTACGCTAACGATTTTGAAGTCAGGCTGAGGGCCTTGAGTGATCTAGCCAAAAACTAGCGTCTAGGTGGCACTGGGCTAATTGTGGGAGGGATAAACTTTGCTTGGTTGGCTGACTGGGTTCTGAGCCCAGACTGGCCCAGTCGCAAACAGCGGGTTTGCGACTTTTTCCAGACGCTTAGGTGAAACCGCCGCGCCTGGGAGATGGGAGTGCGGGCCGTGCCCCGACTTCGCATCGTATACCCTGGCATTTTTCTTACAACTGAGGAAAATCACGGAAAACCTCAGTCAGAGTAGCCGAATGACCCTCGGCTGATGAACGCTGAACGAGATTCGTTTAGTCGACTTGGCCATCGAGGGCGATGGCCTCGACTGGCCTGCTGTTCCCTGCCGCCCTTCGCTTTCGCGTCAGGCGACGGGGTCAACCCTCGGTCTGCGTAAGTATCTGCCGAGTTGCCGTACTAGGGGATTCCCCACATCAGCTAACTTCGAGTCAAAGCTCGCAGTCAGGGCTCTGATGTGGTCGGCAAAGGGCGAAACACAAACAGGTCCTCGTGTATCTGCCTGTTACTAACGTATCAGTAGCAAGGCGAAGACACTTGGATTGTAACACCTGTAGCCTACAAACATGGGAGCGGGCAGCGAACCTCCACGCGGGGCACTCATAATCCATCATGGGGCGGATGAACTGCTTATATAGCAGGACTCCGTTCCTGACGGAGAGATCACCCTTCCTGTTCAGGAGGGGACACAGCATGCCCACCCTCTGTGTAGTCTTTTTTCTAACCGGATCGATGTGAGGCGACCAGGTGAGAAACGTATCTAGCGTTACCCCCAGATATCGAGGGGTGGAGACCCATTTGATTGGTTCCTCGAAGAGTGTTACTGGTCGGGGCTGGATAAAGGGGCGTCCAGCACGCGCGAAGATTATCGCGGTGCTCTTAGAGACATTAATGGCAATTCTCCATTCAATCAACACCCGTTTAAGGTCATTGAGATATTATTCCAGGTAGCTGACTAGCAGCGCCGGCTTGCGGGACGTGGCTATGATGGCCGTGTCGTCCGCGTAAAGGGCTAACTCGACGTGGAGAGAGGATGAGAGCATGTCGTTGACATACAGATTGAAGAGGTCAGGGAGATCAATCCACCCTGAGCCAATTCAGCCCGCATGTCTCGACGAGAAGACGTGACCGTTTGGAAGGACGCTTCGAACGTCCGACCCTGGAGGTATGAGAAGATAGTATGGACGATGTAAGACGGGAAGTTTAGGGGCGTTAGCTTGTTGAGGAGGCCATCGATTCAGACGGTATCGAAGGCTTTGGCTTCGTCGAGGAAGACTGCGCCTGTTAGCCTCTTTACTCCTAAGTTCCCGGCAATTCTTTCAACGAGGCGGGCCAGCTGCAAGGATGTGCTCTGCCTGGGTCTGAACCCAAGCTGCTCATCTCGAATCAGTCCTCGCTCGTTTACTTCTTGTAAGATTCTAGTTGATAGAATATTTTAAAATATTTTACCAATGGTGTCCAAAAGACTAATGGGCCGAAAGGATGAGGGCAGTGCTGGATCCTTCCCCGGTTTGAGTGTAGGGATCACTCGTGCGTGCTTCCACGCGGTAGGGAGGTGATGGGTGAGGAGGATCGCGTTAAAAATCAAGACCAGGATGGATACCCCTCGCTGTGGGAGATGCTTCAAGGCCCTGTTCCGAATACCGTTCGGACCCGGAGCCTTGCTGCCCTTGAAACCCTTAACGGCTTCCTAAACCTCCTCAGGTTTGGTTATCTTGGGTTCGCTAGCAGGGGTCACGAGGTAAAACTCAGCGCCACGTCAAACATCTCAGTAGCTGCCTGGACCGAAGAAACGGTCATCGGCTGAAACTGAGTTTCCAGATTTTCGGCAAGGGCTTCGGCTTTCTCAAAGTCTGAGAGAGCGATTCCCCCGGGATGACCAGAGGAGGAGACGGTTTAGGAACTCTAATCACCCGTTTGGTCATCCTCCACAGCGATTGGTCTTCGTGATCGAGGGATTCGAATGTTGCAATCCACTGGTCGTTCCTCCACTCATTGAGCCGGCGGTCACCGACCTCTTCAGCCGGTTGACCTCAGCTTTCAAAGCGGGGTCCGTGGTGACCTGCCACCGCCGCCGTAGCAGCTTCTTCGGGCGTATCTCATCCTGAATGCTGGCCGGTATCGGAGGCCCTGGGTAATCACCCGGCCGACAAGTGGGAGTAGATGCCGCCAGAGCGTTCAGAACGGCGCCGGAGAAGTTCTCAATGCACGTGTCGATTGCCACCCCGTTGTGCAATTCCGAATCGAACGGAATTTCACCTTCCAAGTGAGTTTGAAAGCTGGCCCAATCAGTGCGCCGGAAATCAGGGCGATCCCGTGGGCGTTGAAAGGATGAGCGACACGCATTGCCAATGAGTACCGGGAGGTTGTCCGAGCTTAGTGAAGAACACGAAGTCAGAGACACTGGGAACGGTAGGTCCTTCACTATCACGATATCCAATACATCGGTAATAGCGGAGGAGTTGTAGGAGTTGGTGGTTGGGGTGTTCGGTTCAAAGATCAGAGAGGAGTACTCGTCGGCATATTCACGCAGGAGTTTCCCCGTTTCGTGTTCAGCCGCTGGAAGGACAGAGGTAAGCCGTAAGAATTTTCACCGGTCTGTCGGCCAATTGACTTGAAAGGCAGAATACATCAAGTGATTCAGGCCCGGAACTGGCACTGAGTGGTGGACTATACCACGGCGGACCAGGATAGCTGTACCGCCACCGCTGTCAGTCTGTCTGTGCGGTGGCAGACATAATTGGCAAGGCGGAAGGCTTGACCAGGGGTAAGAAATATCTCACTTAAGAATCAAATATCGACAATGTGCTGGCTGAGAAAATGCTATAGTTCAAGCTTCCTGCCGCGCCCTCCGTCCGAATTCCACCAGGCGAGGCACAGGGCTTTACACGGTTTTGTCCTCCTAGGGCGTGCTGCCATATTCGGTCACGAAGAGAATAATGATCATCGGGACAGCCCGCGGGCGGACTGCCCTTGTGGGCAGGGAGGAGATGGACGTAAGGAGGCGACGAGTCAGCTCCACACATGCTTGGAGGGGAAGGGGATCGAGGAGATTAGAGATTTTCTCGAGTGGGGAGGTTGGAATTTGGGTTGGGACCACCAGGTCAGGGTTTTGGGTTTGGCGGCCGCGGTTTTGATACACGCGGCTGCTTTCTTTTTCGACTTCCCTGCAGCCGGTTTAGTGGCTGCTGTGGATTTGGGCTCGGATGAGTCGCCCAGCTAGTCAGCTAATTGGCTTTACGCTTGCTCGCGAACTGTCTCGATGGTCGTTGGGAGCTCCGGCCCCACTCTCAGGCGTAGTGCTGCGGCTCCCGGCCGACACCACTAGCTTTTTTCTTCTCCGGGACATAGCTATCTTCAGCTCCCTGACAATACCCCAAACCTGGAGGAGCAGTCCACCGTATTTATAGCCCCCGGGGCAGGGTGGACAAGCTACACCGCCAGGCCACGTGTATCCTGCATGGGTTGCAGTCGGACTGTTCCCTTTCCCGGTCACCACACATGGATCTCGAAGGGCTCAGGAGACCGTAATGAGACCTATGCTTTTTTTCTTATCGCCCCTTTTCTGTACTGTAAACTTTTCGCCATAACTTCCCAATTTCAGTTGCAGTTTGTTAGGCCATGTTTGTGATCAAACCTAAATTTCCTAGAGTTTGCAGATCCGTAATACCAAATCTAATCTAAATTCATTATACAGCTTCCACTGACTGAAGCACGAACATTCTCACTGAGCATTTGTCGGCACATATGCAATGCCCAGCGTTCATCAGCGGGATGTCAGAGAGAAAGAAAAAGATCCACATTGTTGTGTAGATGTGTAGCAGGCTAAAGACACTTCGGCCAATTCGCTGTAAAATGAACCCCGTGATGCCAGTACTGCACTCAAACATGGCGCTGTGGCGCTCAAATAATTTTTAGAGCCTAGAAGCTTACAAGATGACGCTGACTGTATTCAGTTCATTCATTCCGTAGCCATAAGACATGTCCATAGCAGGTTCCAAAGCGAATTCTCCTCAGATTACGATCTAATGCTTCCTCTTTCAACTTCTCGGATCCTCCCCTTTCCTTAAGACCATCCACTAGCTGATTATGTCTTCTTCCTCGTCTTCCCATTATTTTTATTCTCTCTTTTATATTTCTCACAATAACGTGTTTTAGAAGACAGTTTCTACGCAAGATGTGTCCAATCCATGTAGCCTTCCTTCTTTATATAGTATGTAGGATATTTCTTTCCTCCTTCACTCTATTTAATACTGCATTTTCACTTGATCGGTCCAACTGATCTTCCTTATCCTTCTCCAGCACTACATTTCGAAACTACCCAGGTAATTCTGGTCAATTGTCCGAAGTGACCAAGTTCCAGCACCGTTCAAATCTGTAATCCAGATGTGGGACTTCACTAGTTTCTTCTTTAAATTTAATTTCAGTTAGGTGTAGAAAAGAGTCTTCATGTTGTTGAATGCTGAATTTGCTAGGGAAATCCTGCATTTAATTTCACGTGTACATTTTGCATCTCTTGTTACCTTGCTACCCAAATAGCTGAAACATCCCACATTTTCTGGTTGATTTTGATGTATCAGAGTCCGTAAATCAGAGTCAGCTTGTGCATCCGTCGAACATACCTGAAGCAAAAAAACGTGACTTTGCTCATGACCAGCAGATGGAGTGTAGAAAGCACGTGGAAACAGAACAAATGCAAGAACGGATTTCCTACCAGTGGGTACTGGGGCAGAACGTGGCTCTACCTTTAGAATAAGTGTATCTATATTTGCACTGAGACTGAAGTGTAACATTTGTGGAATTACAGTAATTATTTGTTGTGCGTGTACTTTGTCGCGACAAATGCTAGATATTAAGTCCATGTTATTTAGTTTGGACCCAGAATTAAAACAAAACTCTATCATATGAAATTACATTGTTTTTATTAGCGGCATTGTGTTGATCGTGATAAATAATTCTCCTGCCCTCAATTTTTATTCACTTTTAACATACTCGTAAGAAATTCTGCCCTCATAAAGTTTGTGCATGTGTCTTTGTCGCCAGCGAGGAATCATGAAAAAGGAATGTATCTCTGTTGTCTGATTTAAGATACGATATCTGAGCAGTCACATGGCCAGCTCTCTTATGTCATACATTTCTAGTTCTAAAAATTTATCAGTAGTATTGTTTTATGGCATTTAATTTAATCTTTTGAAAAAGCTATTAGTTTTGAGGGGACGCGCGGTGGCACAGTTGGTTAAGGCACTGCACTACAAGCCGCAAGGTCGCGGGTTTGATCCCCGAAAAAGTAATTGGAATTTTTCATTGACTTCTTCCTTCCGGCCGCACTATGGTGCTGGGGTCGACTCAGCCTCTAAAAGAAATGAGTATCAGGGATATCTCTTGGGGGTAAAGACGGCCGGTGTTTAGGGCCGACAAATTTGCCGCCTTCTGTACCGATTGTCTAGAAAATGTGGGAGCCTCAATCTCCTGCAGACGTAAGGGCCTGTCCAGGCCTGTATAAGGTAGCTTTAGTTTTCATCAGTTTTCCACAAAGTCTCTGGTCCTATGGACATGTTAAATTTTGCCGATTTAAACTAGCAGTTTCTTATGTCCCTGTGTTTGAATTGATTGGCATAAAACATTATTCATAGTGTATATTTGCGATCTGTCTTCGTATCAATTTCCCAGTGGTTCATTAGAACTACTTAACACCTTCAAACTGTTCCCTGTAGAACATTTTTGCTTGGCAGTTTTTATGGCAGTTTTATTGGTTTTGTTCAATGCTGAGGCTATTTCCACCCATCGCTATTATTTTACATTCTACAAAAATGTTACTTTTCATCACCTAAGAATAAATGTCGCTGGTGCCTTAAAGTCCGCGTATCGCCATATTAGTTTAGGAAACAGAAGGTACGGCGCTGTTGATTATCCAGTAGCATAATGTTCTCTTCACTCTCTGTGGACATTTTGTCAGCTGGGATACACAGACACACACCACGGTCGTCTCAACAGCCTGCTTCCGTTCCTTCTCAGGAAAAAATGTGAATAATATTCACATTAATGTAACGTGTGTACACATTCAGCAGTAAATATTATTCAACTAAATCTTTAAATTTATCTCTCCCTTGGCGGTAAGTAATCGTAAAATTAATTCATAATATTTTTCATATTTCAGTTACAAAATTAATTCATTGTATTTATTCCGTGCATAGAAGTTAACGTTAATTTTTTAAACGGGGCAAATTACTGTATATTTTGTAAGTCTGCCTGATCGAGCAAGCCGAAAACATAATAAAGTGCAGTCGGCGGACAAACTTGCAAATTAGAGGAGTTTACTGTCCTGTGCACTGCGCTACAACCTGGTAGGTCGCGGGTTCGATCCGATGGCTTCGTTGGAATTTTTAATCGACATAATCCTTCCTACCGGGCTTTGGTCTTGAAGTCGACTTAACTTTTAAAAGAAACGAGCACCAGGAATATTTCCTGGGGTGTAAAGGCGGCCGGTGAGTAGGGCTTTCCACTTTCATGTGCTGATTATTTTGAAATTTGGGAGCTTCAAACTCCAGGAAACCTCAGGGCCTGACCAGGCCCATACAAGTATTGCTTTGCCTTTACCTTACTTTCCTATACCCTAAGTAAACCTAATCTGAAAATTGTAGATACACAGGAATGGAAACGACACATCCGCGGCTAGCAGATAAATGTTTGCACATGAGAATGCAAGATTTAATGTAGGCAAAATTGAGCTGGCATGACAAAGCTAGACATTTCTCCACTTGTCCTAATCACAGGCGCTTTACACTCGGTACTGCTACTCAGGTAATGAATGTGATCTGCAATTCTCTTAAAGGTGCTGGTCGTCACTTTGGCCACTGCTGTGCTGGAGTCATATGCCATCATAGTGTTAGACAACACAGAACAACAACAGGGTGTCACACGGAGAAGACCACCTTTGTTCATGAGAGAAGCCTCGCTACAGGAACAGTCCGCAGAAGAAAGCATCCGCGCCGATGTGAAAGCACAGGGTTTCCGGAGCTCCGTCATACACAAACCCGCGTCCGTGGACGGCCCAGGAGGACTCACGGTTCAGGATCCACCCAAAGGTTGGCCCTTCAGTGAAGTCCACGTACATTTCAACTCCCACATGTCGGAAAACGAGGCGAAGGCTCTTCCCATCATCATCACTCCTCGTCCCGATGACAAGATTAAACAAAACCAACAGCAACAGATGCAACACCAACGCCAGAATAAACAGTTTATTCATCAACAAAAATCCCAACAGCGTCCACAGCTACGTCATGAGGAAGAAAACATAATCCACCCACAGCACCTAGTGCAGCAACAAAATCCTCAACAGAAGTTTCAACAAGCAGCTGCAGCTGCCACTAACAGCAGTGTACGGTTGAATAATGGATTTATTCATACCGCAGATGCAGGTAAATTGAAGCAGCTACTGCCTTATATAATCACCACGAATGGAAGACAGCAATCGGGTATCGTCCCCGCGAGTGACGATCGTGGGACTGTAAATGAACCCTCAGAAAATATCCCAGTGACGAGAGCCCCGAATTCAGGTTTGCATACGGGATATAATTTGGAATTAATTACCCCACCAGGTACCTCTGTGAATAGTAACCAAATGTTTAATGTCATTAAACAGGGAGTGTCCACGTCAGGAACCAGATTATCCGAAGAAGTGAACAACTCGAACACCAATAAACGGCAACAAAACAGCAGTCCGTTCGTCCACAATGAGCCAACAGCACACAGCACACAGAACCAGGCCAATAACCGTGTCAATGCCCATCACGACGAAGCAGGCTCTGATACTAATTATGTTTGGCGTGACCTCAGTCCAGGACTGGAGATCTCCAGCAACGCCCCACAAGTTGCTGTAGGATCACATCAGATTCCCACAGAAGCAAAAGAACCTCGCGCTAGTGATTTTAGGAAGGAAGAACAGGGAAGTTCCTTGTCTGGGAACAGTGCAACTAGTAACGTCGGAGGGCAGAGCGGAACAAGTGTTCAAGGTGTCCATGTGTCAAATTTTGACCACGCTAATGCTTTGGGGCACAGTGCTAATTTCGGTTACAAAGACGCTATGGCATCTTTACCTGCACATTTACATACGGGAGGTCAACATACAAAGCAGGAACACTCTGTCACTCTTTCCCCAGACCAGGCCGCAGGTGAACAGGAACAGAATTCCAAATACAAAAGTAGTGATCATGACGTTATTCAGAATCCACTGCCAAACGCTGGCAAGAGCATTAAGCATATGGACACTGTATTAGGCGGGATTAGTGAGAGTCCTGGTAACGGGCAAACCGTGTATAGTTATGGAGGTCAGTACAATCAGCAGCCTACTCAACAACAACCACAGATCTATTCTATGTTGCCACAAGCCAGTTATTCTCTTGTTCCTGCAGATCACAAAGTCCTCACACTCAACACAGGCGTTATTCAAGGAGTTCCAGGAACTCTTATTGTCGGCAATGGATTGCATGCTGGACATCATAATATGCTGCTTTCTGGACAAGGGCTGGTAAACGCGGGTGCACATGGAACACCGCTGCAGGCATTCTACTTTCCTATATCAGGTTTTCGTAACAGTCAACTCGGGAATTACCAGGCTCAGAAAGGAACTATTGGTGGGCATCATATGGGACAGGTTGAACAGGGCCCTGCAGTACTGGTCAACTCTCATGTAGGCGAAGGTATCATCAGCATAGCGCCAATGCCTTATTTAGGACTGATCACCGGAGGTTTGTATGGGCATACAGGAATTGGAGGTTTGCATTTACTTCAGGGAAACATGCTTGGGATTCAAGGTCTACACGGAGCGACATCGCTACAGAATGGCCAAAGTGGAGGAATGTTTGGAGGTAGCCACTTTCTGTCAACCAGCGGAGGACTAGTTTCCGACAATCAGAGTAACCTTGCACATGAAGATTACGAGCCAGCTCTTCAATTTGAGTTACAAGCAGCTGGGCAGCAACAGCAAGTACAAAGAAACCATCGTGTTCCCTTGGCAGCAGGAAAGAACTTGCCTAGCTTCCAGAGTGCTCTCCCATACCAGCACCAGCAAGTGAACAAGCAGCACGGTCTGACACCACAAATAAATGTGCATCCTAACGGATTTGGAGTGAATCTTCTACAGCAACATCCAATACCTCAAAAAGGCTTTAAAACTGGAGGATACCACGGTTTGCCAGCTGGAAAACATCGTTTTCCCCAACAGCCGCCGGTTTTTCCTGCATACGACCATGCTGTCGGTGTCCCGGATAGAGGCTACCAAAATTTTGCCGCAGCTCCGCCAAACCATGAGCCAGTCTTGACTGCCAGTTCTCATCCTTCCGCATTCAAATTAAACACCATTCCTCCACAGATACCCTTCAGTATCGAGCAAGAACTGCCACAACCTCAAACTGCATTTAAGAGGGAAGGAAATGTAAGCAAGCCGATATCTGCGCCCGACGTAGGGACACACTTTGGAGGCAAGATTGTGCACGGATGGCCAAAACTTTACGTCCATTCTAACTCAGAGAAAACATCAAGTCCAGCCAGTAATTATGTTTTCCCCACAAATGCACCGTACGCAAGGGGTTTGAAACATCCAACTGCAAATTCTGCTTTTATGAAATAATTATTAAATTTTTCAGTGAAGACTGTCTGTTCTCTTAAAAGTGTTTATACACTTAAAAAAGGTCGATTCTTTTAAACGTTTCAAGTCGTTGAACACAAAACATTTCTCGTTAATTACTGTTCAGTTTCGTTATATCTTCAAAGTGACGGTGTGCTACAATCACACATTTCCAGTTTTCCGTGAAGTACGGAATCAATAGGGACGGTTATATAAAAGTGCACTTGTTACATGTTTTACACCAGACAACCAAAACAATGAAAAATGCAGCTGCAGATGATGAAACGTGCATCATAGAGCAGGATAGGACCAGATGTATAAAATGTAGTTTCCAGCAACTGCATTCAAACACAAGACTTATTCCATTCCTTCGTGGCTTAAAGGAATGTATTAAATACTCATCTGTCCTAAATAATCATCCTTGCCTTCAAAATGAAGAGTGCGCCCGATCCACAAATTACGGTAACCCAGTTCTTTAACTCAGAGATCATCGTCCCTAAGCAGCGAAAAGCAGAATGTGTGCCTAATTAGCGAGACTGCGGAACTACCGTGCGTACAGTCTTGATAATAGCTTTCGTGATGCACAGTAGTATCTCGCTAAACATAAAGGCATAAGTAAAACATGCTCTTCAGGGCGTGATCCGAGGGTCTGTTCATTGTCGGCAGGCGGCGGTAATGTAGCGCGACGCAACGTCCATTTACAACGTGTTTGTAATTACAACTGTTTCACGTGGATGAAATTAAAAGATGTGTAAGGTGTATATACGAGGGTTGCAACTTTAATAGTCGCAACTATTTATTTACAACTGATACAAAATAGATACATGTTTCGAAGTTTTACTGTCCTTCAATGTAGTCACCAGCATTGTTTACAACCCGTTGCCAGCGATGTGGAAATCGTAGGATACCTTTAGCAGCGCCTGTTGTGTTGATAGTTCGAATGGAGCGGTCTACCGCCTGAAGAATCTCTGGAACAGTTCTGAAGCGAATGCCACG
>Ga0209628_10002696_pt1 | contig 12163 bp, 14 predicted proteins | sample TergutCu122P4_FD_187285 | JGI IMG/M metagenome (GOLD analysis project Ga0209628, IMG submission 187285) | Cubitermes ugandensis P4 segment gut microbial communities from Kakamega Forest, Kenya - Cu122 P4 (SPAdes) (version 2) | ecosystem: Host-associated > Arthropoda: Insects > Digestive system...
GAAATGAAATTGCTTGTACCAAATTACAGCTGCCTCCAGAACCCCTGACTAGGGGGCTACTGCCCCCAGATCCCCGTTCTCTCTGTCCTCTGTCCTCAACTGAATTTGATGAACCCCCACAAACAAAATTCCTGGGTACACCACTGCTTGGTGCATATGGCTGTGCAGCACAGTGTCATTTCACTCGACACTGCTTTATTTGCAGCCAACCTACAGCAGTGTGGCACAGTAACTTTTTCACCTGCTTGGGGCAGACTTCTGTTATGCTCCACAGCTGCAAGTTATTTTAAAATATTGACTGTGGCAAGAGTCACAGATCAGATTCTGGTGAAGTCATGTCCATGCAATTGCTCTGTACATACATCAGTCACAACATTCAAGATTTTGTCAGCTCTAAAATACTTGCTTCTGAGTAAGGTTAAAAGGAAAATAAATATAACTGAACATTTTCTCACATTTCGGTAATTGATGGAGGGTGGGGACAGAGGATAGACAACCATATTAAGTTTTGAAGTCACTAACAGTAATACCTAAGCAGCTGAAATAAACTGTCTCACTCATAGTACACTAGAGGCCCTGTACTGTTTGTACAGGGCCTCTAGTCTACCAGAGTCTGACAGTGTAGTACTATCGCAAGCTCCTTCCACACTTTATTACATACCATTTGTGCAGCTCTGAATAATGACTCTGCCACAGCATGTCCAGTCTGCTGCACCATCTGGTATAGGTAACCATTCTCATTCTTAAGGAGCAGATGAGCATGATCAAACTCCTGTAAGTTAAAACACAATGAACACAAGAACCTTTCCTTTAGACACAGGGTTCCTGATTCACATGCTTTGTATTTTTGTGTTTTAATTCTGTTTCCACCTCATAAATTCATAGCATAAATATTGGGTAATGAGACTCCATGTTGCTTATAACAAGTAAACAGAATTTAACATACTTCATGCCCCCAACTAAACCTCTAGATGGCAGTTTATCTAAGTAATTAATAAAATACACTTGTTTAAGCTTTAATTTCCTTGTTTGCAAGATTGTGTGTGTGGTTGAAGTGACATCTGTGAAGGAGGGAGGAATTGTCTCTTTCTTTTTTATTGATGTGTTTATCACTGTCTGTTCTCATCTTGCCTGGGCAGTGTGTGTAGCTGTATGTAACTGTGTGCTGCAGTGTGCAGCAGTGTGTGGCTGGGCACATCAGTGATTGTGCCACAGTGATGATGAACCCCACAATCCACAGACTGAACTAAATACAGTCCACTTACATCAGCATTGGGCAATACTATCATAAAAATCAACAGCAATGTAAATTCACCATACCAGAATGCCCTGTAATCTCCTGGTGCCATGAAGTTGCCTCTGTTTATTTGAAATGAGGCTCAAAAACCAGAATTCCTTCATAACAGAAAACCTGCAGAGATGGTTTAGCCAGCAAGGAAGGAAGTAATTAAGAATATGAACACAAACAGCAACAACAGCTGTGTAATGCAAATAAAGGCAAAATTCAGTGTTTTCAAATGATGTAATTTCCTCCTTCCTCCCACTGTTTCAATCCACTTGCTTCACCTCTAGACAGCTCTACCCATGGTTATGCCCATTACTGGCTTGCCACAACTATCACTGAACCTGCTATTTGTCTGTGTAATGCAACTGGTTCTCCCAAGCAACACATTCTATTTGCTCTACCCAGCCGATGAAGTGGCAAGCTTCTCTAAAGTCAGGTAACAAATTAACAATTAATACAGCATCATATCCCAGGAGGCTAATTTTCAATTCAATATTAATACAGATGTATCAAGACGTAAGTATAGAATTCCATACTGATAAGACTTTTCAGAAATAATCACACCTCTTTGCCCTGTATCTCTACCCTGACAAACAAGATGACATATGTGCAAAAATATACAACTTGTGAAGTATAAGAAACAACACACTATTGTCCCTGTCCCTTATGCATTATCCCTGATACATAAGATTTTCAGGATCCACCTTTTATCACAGACACTGTGCCTAACAACTAATTTTAATTTATGTGAATCACTGAAGAAGCACTTCAAAGAAAAAATCTTCTGACAAGAAGATGAGATGAAAACTTCTGGCAGTGGACAAAAACAGTCAGTAATTATTTCTTCACCGCAGGAACTGAACTGGGACCAGTATTTCTTGTTCTTTGAAAATCTATGTCAAAGTAATAAATACAAGTACAACATGCCCTCACATAAGACTAACGGAATTGCATAGGTAAACGTTTCCTTTCCCTTTAAACAGTATAAATTGTATTTACTCACCACAACAGATCCAGCATCCATAACAAGAATCCGATTACTGTCAATGATTGTTTGCAGACGATGTGCAATGGTCAGCACTGTGCAATCAACAAATCTGCGACGAATTGTTGCTTGGATCAGTTCATCCGTTCTGCAGTAATAAATATAATTATTCAACACAAAGTACAGAACAACAATTGTCTTCATCAATAAATAACTTTGTTTGACGTATTTAAGAGTGATATGTGGGTAGTGACATTTATGATTTGCAAAGCACATAAAACAAAGGGGGAATGTCCATGTCAAAGAACTGCCTTTGAACTAGACTGGAGGAGTATACAACAAATGAAATTTTGATGATAGGCATTTATCCATGAACCATTCACTACATAAGGACTTGCATAATGGTACAAGAATTACATCAGCAAATGCCTGTACATTAATGTCATTATAATGTGACACAGACTTTAACGTGCATATCTTGAATTGCATTTGCACTCACTGTAGATCCACGCTGGCTGTAGCCTCATCTAGCACCAGAATCTTGTTGTTTCTGATGATGGCACGGGCCAGACACAAAAGCTGGCGCTGCCCCACACTGAAATTAGATCCACCCTCAGACACTTTGTGGCTCAGACCAGCAGGCAACTCATCCACAACCTGTTTCATCTCCACCTCAGCTAGGGCAGCCCACAGTGCAGCATCTGAATACTGGTTGAATGGGTCAAGATTCTTTCTCAGTAAGCCAGAGAACAATACGGGTTCCTGTGGGATGATTGAGATCTTGGATCGCAGATCATGGAGTCCAATTAGAATGGTGTTCACCCCATCAATGTGAATACAGCCAGAAGACGGATCAACCAGGCGGAATAGTGCTGTGATTAAAGAGGACTTGCCTGCTCCAGTGCGACCCACAATTCCTACCTGAATGTAAATATGGGAACAGTAAACGGCAAAGAAACTGTAAGATGTATTCACAGCCACAGGATAAGAATATTTCTCTGAAGAGCAAAAAGAAATTCTTTACTCATTATTGTAACCACAGATTAGATGAGGATGTACCTATGTATGACTTCAAGACCTTGGTTTAACCCTCACAGTGAAAAATTTATGGCAATGGCAGCAAAGCTGAAATACATATGTTCATGCACTGATCAGACTGTTTGTTGTCAATATCATAATGCCAGATTGCTATATTTAACTACCAACAGTGACAGCAGGGGAAGGAAACCTATGTCAGTACGAAAGAGACACTACATCACACAACTGTTAAGTGATGAGCAGTTTCACAAACCATGTAAAAGAAAATGGACTGAACTCAACAATTATTCTTGTTGTTGTTGCTGCTTTTGTAGTTACTACCAGCAAAACAGTAATAAATTTACCTTGATACTTATTAATTCATTTCATTTACAGACACTGTCTGTAGCTCAAACAATATTGTCAAGTGCTAGATGAATAGTTAATTGGCAAGGATGTCTTAAGAAATTGCTACAGCATAATTTGAGGTGCTAGATTGGCATTTATGTACACAACCTGAGGGAAATCATGAAAACCTGAAGTCAGGATCACCAGCCTCTCCTCTGGGCAGCAATATGCATCCTAAAATTCCAGATACCAAGCACATGAGCTACAACACGCTGGACTGCAATCTTCAGTGAAAATGACTATATGGCATTCTCTGAAAATATGGAGACCAGCACTGAAAGGGTTAACAATGGCACACTATTCTCACCTTCTCTGCTGACCCAATGGTCAAGGTGACATTCCTCAGTACAGGTTGTTCATTACTGGCATATGAGAGAAAAACTCGATCAAAAGCTACTGTACCCTTTGCTGGCCAGTCTTTAGGTGGACTTTTATCTGAAATGGAAAACCAATTACAAAAGGACACAATTTTCTTACAAAACTCTGATCTCAATCTGAAGCCACATGTAAACTTTCTGTCATATGTATTGTGGGAGCAGTAAATTGTCTCAGTAAGCAGCACATTTTTGGAAATGAGTTTGTAAGTTTTGTAATCCTCAGCAGATATGTAAAGAAAAACAACTATAGAAAATAAATCTGCACTTATTAAAACCCTTTCAATCCTCATGTAAATACTACAATATTTAAAATTCAGTTCATTCCACACAAAAAATACACTGTCTCCATTACAAAGATCGATCAGTTAAAGCTGTCTGGGGAAATAGAAGGGAAACAGGTAAAGTTGTCTCCGTACTTAATCAAGCACCATGCCTTGGGAGCGGAGGTATAGCTACATGCAATCTTAACTTCAGCATTGGATGGAGGCCAGTAATCAGCACCATGCTTCAGCCGCTTTACCCACAGTAAAGAGACCCTAGTAGTCACTAGACAGCTAAGTTCAGTGGGCTCTCAAGCCTATGTGGATGCTCTGGAAGAGGGTTACATCCCTTGCTCCTGCCAGGAATTGAACTGTAATCCCTCAGTCATCCTGCCTGGGGCCTAGTCACTATACTAAATGAGCTATCCTAGCAATCTTGAACTGAAAATAATATATCTTTTTTTTTTAACACATGTCAACTTTAATTTCAAGCCTGAGGAACATCACTTATTTAACCTTCATCATCTGAAGATATGGATTCTGAACCTCCCAGTATGACACTGCTGAGTCATTTTTCATAAAGTGTTATTTAATGATTCTGTTCAATGATGCTATCAGTTGCTGAGATTACATAGGGTTGGCTGAAAGTCATATATTAATTCAGGAATAACAATGTACTGTCCAGTAACAGGCCATATTAAACATCCCAGTTCTAGAGGGCTGACGGCCATACTTTAGATCAGAATAACAGTATTAGTACAGAAAAATGTAATACTTAGCCAGCTGGCCTGCCCTCTTGCAATGTAACAATAAAGCAGTGACCATCCAGTAGAGGTTCACATTTAACTACTAATACATTATTGTGACACTGGCAAGAACAGCAGCCATAATATGGCTTGCTTGTGCCATAAAATTCTGCTCACCAATTCCTTAGCACCATGATAAAGAATGCTCTCAGGCTCAATGTGGTGACGCAGTCTCCAGTTATGGAATATGCAGAGCAAAGCAAAGATAAAGATGCCTACATGATGAGTTGTTGTGAATATGTTGAGAAACAGGAGGTACTAATGACCAAACTTCTTGGCTTGTGAATTGATACCACAAGTACAGACCAAGAAAAAGAAGAATGGTCTGTTTTTCATTATGTTTATGACACAAAAATTATGATACTTACTAGGAAGGCTCTCAAGTGGGGGCTCACTTGGAATAGCAGTGTATTCCAAGATACGTTCAACTGAAGTCATCTGATTTTCCATTTCAGCCATCTGTCGTATGCCCCACTGCAGCAACCCTGTAAGGCCAATGGCCTGTGTTATGGCAAGCCCCACATTACCACCATTCTGTACTGAAATTCAAAGACATATAAAATATAATGCAGTGAAACAACTTGGAAGATTGATTAAAAGCTGTTAAAAGACTTATAAATTACCTAACAAATTTTGCTTTCCCTGCAGTTTGGCAGAACAATGAGCTGTGCATACATATGCAGTGCCCTAGCTTTGATATCAATGGTCTACGATTTCCTATAATTGTCTGTGGATATGTATAGCTTTATCTAATGAGTCCAAAAGAATAGACTAGTGTGCCAGATGCAAACTCCAACAATCCCTTGGTAATTGGCAGGTGCACTAAAATTTAATTCATAAAAATCATGGCAATTTAAAATGGGTCAGCACTTTCTATTACAACCTATACGTATGTAAGTACTTCTGTCTTCCTGAATATGACTATAGTTTAATAGGAAGGTAAGTGTCTCTAGGCGTGCCATGAAGGCATATACCAGAATGGAGGTATAGTTCATTCAACCTTAACCTTGGCTCTAGATGGAGCTAAATGGTCAACTTCGACTCTGGCAACTTGACCCACTGGGAAAGCAACCCCCCCACCATAACCACTGCACAGGTAGCTAGATGGGTCCAAAAATTGGTCTGGACACTTTGGGAAGACAGAAATCTATTTTCTCTGCCAGGAATAAAACAACAATTCCTCTGTTGTCCAGCACATAGTCTACCCGCTATACCAACAATTTAGTAGTACCAAATCCATATGGTATAATGGCCAATGAATTAACATAACAGCATATTCTGACAGTACCAGAACTGAAGTATTCCAGTCAGAAGAGGATCTACCTGACCTTTACTGGCCACATACATGATCCAACTGACTAAGCAATGCAGTTTTAAAACACCCTTACCATTATCCTTGGGTTACAACAAAGACTGCCAGTCCCTTAGTACAAGCAGATTTAGAATACATACTTTTGGATGATAACGGTTAAACGTAGCTTACATACCTCCACTCAATAAGAGAAAGCTGAAAGTAACAAGAGCGATGTATATCACACAAAGACCATCCAACCACAAGCCAAAAGCTCGATTTGTTGCAATGAACAGGTAATGACAGCTTGAATGCACATCCTGAAAACAAAAAGTGTACAGTAAAACCAACTGTACATGCCAACAGACATGACAACTTTTATGACAGAGATCAATGCAGAAACATCTTTTCAATTCATGAGCTCAAGATGAAACAATGTAGGTTAAACAAATGACAAGGGAAAATAAACTTTTGTAGTAAACTCACTTGAAGTTTGTCAAACTCCTTCCCTAGTACAGCCTGCGCACCAAACGCTCGTATGGTGGTCAGACCTTGCAATGATGCATTAAGATGGGAAAACACAGGGCTACGTGCTGAAAACAAGGTCAGACATAAATTTAAGAACACTCTACCTTGAAAAATGTTGGAAAGTGAAAATTACATGACAAAAAATTGCATTTCTAAGGTTGTCAAAGACTTGTTTGATCAACGAAACTAGTAAATTCTTAAACAGCCATTAAGTTAAAGAAGTTAACATGCAGCAGCTGTATAGTAAATGTAAGGAAAAAATTAATGCACATGCAGGTTTGGATACAATAAGATACCAGTTTAACAGAATGTATGAAGGACATATCACAGAAGATACATGCCACTTTATATTTTCAACATCCATGCATTAAAGAATATTTATACTATGTAACAAAACAATAAATGCACATCAATAAAATATTTTTTATCACTTATTAGCATTCACCGACATGTTTCAGTCACTTCTGCAGCCATCATCCAGGGTGTCATACAAGAACACTGACAATATACAAACAATTGTACAAAATGTGTAATTAAAACGACCTAGGTGGTTTCAATTATACATTTTGTGCAATTCCATGTATACTGTTTGTATTCTTGTATGACACCCTGATGATGGTGGCAGAAGTGACCAAAATGTTGGTGAATGGTAGTACATGATAAAACCTATTTTAGTGATGTGCGTTCGTTGGTTTGTTACATAGTATAAAGATATTTGCCAATTAATATATTATAAAAGCATTAAGAGAAATTGTATTTATAAAGTCACAGTTACAATCAGATCTACCATTAGACAATACATTATTACATTTGACAGAATTATACACTTTTATTTCAGTGTTCTATTGCAACATATTATGACTAAGCTTTAACCATCCTCCAGCAACTGGTGACAACCAAAACAGAAAAAGGAAAGTGGTTACCTTGATATACATAGGCAATGAAGTTAATAATATTACAAAACTATTTACAAAATTAGATACAGGATTTTCCTATAAAACTAAGAATAATGGCAGAATCCTCAATATTAAGAAGACCAACACATAACAACAGCATCTACCATCTCCGGAGTCCTGATTGTGCACATAAATACATCAGGCAAACATGCAGACAGTTTAAAATTTGATATCAACAGCACTTTAAAAACAACAATAATAACTCCACAATTTCCCAACACGTATTAGATAATAGACATGCTATGGCGCTTATGGAAGATACCATGGACTTCCTGTACAGAACAAACAGGGGAAGGCATTTGGAAACTGTCTAAAAATACTATATATATATATTGTGAAACTAAAAATGGTATCCAAATCAATGACAAGAATACAGTCACCAAAAAACAAAATCTTCAACATACTAGTACAATACAAAAATAGATGGATGGCATCATAGCACCAAACGTCATATACATAGCGCATCACTTATGGCGGTCAGTATATACCAAACAATTGTGAAGGAGAGTATATTTGTGATGGGATCCAGCACTTCTTAAGCAGTGTGGAAATTCAACACTATTAACCTCCTAGCCAAAACAAGTAAACTATGAACCTGGTGAAAATGCAGTAATGATGAAACTCAAATAGGCACACATCCACTACAATATAATAAATATTTACAGGAAATTATAATGAGCATGGATAAACAACTAAAGCCTCAACAAGCCCAACAAGGCCATGTACAATATACCATTCCATGGACTTTATACTGCACATTCTCTGACCATACCAAAATATCATATGAATAATCCTTTAATCATATTTTAATAATTTTTTTATCACTCTAATTATTATCAAAACAAATTTGACACAGCAAACATGTACTGGTTTACTTACCTACTCACTTACTCCATGGAGCAGAGTCCTTCTTGAGAAGCTATCCGGTTCTCAGCTAGTCAAGAAATTCCCCACATTTTATGGAACCCAAAGGTTTATTACCCGTGCATCAGTCCATTTGTATAAACTGACATTTTAGTTACTAGTATCTTTTAATACAGTTGTACACATTACTTTTTATGAATTTTATTGGCCTGAAGATGATCAAATTAGGCTGAAACATGCTGCCATAATAAAGTATATAATATGAACTATTTGTGTTTGAGAGTGTCATTTTTGTCTCACAAATTATTAATTAGTTATGTATAATATCATTAAGCACAATAGGATGTCTTACACAGAGGTAGAACTACCAAAAAAACATGAAAATTTATCAATATATTTATGTAAGGTATGGAACAAGATGACGAAAGTTCAGAACACGATAAGAGGACAAACAGGAAAAAGCCAGCACAAAATTGTCTTGAAAACAAGAAAGGAAATGGGAACTTCGTAACATAAGTGAGTAACCAATCCTGATCCAGGCAATGTGAACTACGAAGCACAACACAGTTTCTGTTGAACTGTGAAGGCTGAATGTAGCAGCAATTATTCATTGTCTTTGTAAAACACAGCTGAATGCAACAGAGTCAATTTTGTGCATTAACTATGCTAAAGCAATTCACAAAATTTTTGTTGTCATTTACAAATTTTGATTAAAACTGGACAACAGTGATGGACACTGTACTTGATGAAATACATATGCTCCTACATGCTTCTTGGTGTAACTCAAGAAAAACATATTGGAGTAAAAGATATTTCAAACAAAAATTCTAGAGAAAAACAAAACACACATTTTATGGTCAATACATTTTCTCTATGAGTCTTACAATTACTGAGATAATGAGATAAAAGACAGACAGCACACCAAACTTGCTAATCCAAGCATACATTTCCTAACAGTACAATAAATGCAAAGTATAACATAAAATATGAAAACAGCTGCCACTTACTGATACCCTCAAGCCTCTTGATACTGCGTGATGTAGGAATATAGTACATCCTGAGTAGAAAAAACAGAACCAGCATCACCACTGTTGGGATCAACGTCCAGTAGTTCGCCACTGCTACTACTACAAGCACACCGATTATCATCAATGTTCGCTGTAATGAGACACGATCAAGTATTTCAAAACTATAGCAGTCTGCTGCTGACCACAAGGGGCAGTCTTATTTGCACTGTACTGACTCTCCACCCAAAAAAAAGGTTAGCAATGTCAGGCCATTCATGTTTTTCAAGTATAATATTTTTGGCTCTGATAAAAGTTCTAAAAAACACTTTTTTATTCTTTGGTTGTTTATTGAAGCCTTTCAATAGCTCAGACTACAGTAAAGAACATACAATGAAAGGACAGTACAAAAATAATGAATTGGAAATGTTGACAAATAACACGGTCATGGCCCAATCTGAAGTACTATCCTGCCACATGCCTGCACTGACAGTTGAAAAGCAAAAAACTTCAGTCCAGATCCCTGACCATGGGGCTGAGATTTAAACACAGGACCTCCCAAATATAAAGCCAATCACTAGACCAACACAGGAAGTTACACATAGTTTTGTTGTCATGTTTCCCTGGTAACACAAATGCCATCTTGGTCTCATGAAAATCATACATACAAAGTTCCACTGTGTGCAATTAAATTATTCAGTATTATTCGATGTTAAAATGGCTACCTGCAAACAGTCCATCATTGTTTCAGGCAATACTTCATCAACTGCTCCCATATCCTTGGTGAAACGGTTCAGTATTTGACCTGTAATGTAATGACAGTAGGAAGATATCATTTTATGAAGAGCTTACAAGCACTACAATACCACTTCACAATCTATTACATTTAGTGAACAATATTTTGGGCACATATTATTCCCAATAAAACACTTCCATTTCCTAATAAAATAGACCATTTCATGTAACACAGATGAAACAGAAATTCTGACTTCTCTTCCAAGAGAAACTGGTAGCCTTGGATATAAGATTCTTGATCACTGAATTTAGTAGGAATGATCCCTGATAAAATCTGCATTCAGATTTTCTTGTTCACATACCAAAGCTTTTACCTCTGCTAAAGATTACTCATTATGGGTGTGGGGAATACAAAGTCAACATTAACCTGCAACTACCACATAAGTCAAAGTTTTCCTGTAACTGAGATATAAATGCTGAATGTTAAAGGTTAATGTTATGTCTCCTCTGTTGACCATCATTCTTACATTAACCCTTCAGTGACGGAGGACATTTAAACTCCTACTGTCTGTACGGATGGAGGAGTTTAAATTCCCTGCGTCTTCAGCACCATTGTAGATATGTGGTATAGACCTCTGATTCCACACACCTCACTGGATGCTGTGCATAGTACAGACCCTTGCATGGGTGGATTCAATCTCCTCTCACATGCACAGTTTTTAAGCTATCAAATTGTGAGTGGTTTCTCTTTATTGCTTAAGAACTGTGCTTTCAGATTATAATAGTTAAAATAGTCTGTTTACAATGTAACATTATGTATTCAGGAGTTAATTTTCCTATTTAAAAAAAGTCCACCTTCAACTGTCAAAAATGTGCACTCTCAGAGTTCTCTCTGTTTTACTCTAACTGAAAGAAATAAAGCTAAAGTCTGAACAATGTACATTTGTAGCCTAAGATCTTTGGTTTCTTCTGCTGTGGCAGAATAATCCCTTCATAAATGCTACACTGCATTCTTTAGATTGAAATATTTTCCTTGTCAAAACTCAGGCACTGCATCGACTTCATTCCTGTTGCTGGTTTGAAAGTCAACACAGATATTATGTGTCAGTTCCTTCTGTAGATAAGCAGAGAATAATTCAGCCTTTCATTGGATGTAGCTATCAACATAGGGTATTTGCCCTTCATGTTTTCACTCAGTGCACTTCATTCAGCTGTTGACTCAGGAGTGATACTGGGGGCATAGGAATGGCAGAAGTTCTGATGGCCAGTGATGTGCTGGAAATTGTGAACAATTCAGATGAAAGTTTAAGTGATAGTAGCAGTGACAGTGTTAGCAGTAGTGATAATGAAACTGACGACATAGCTGTAGCAGATGCAATTATAAGTAATGACAGTGGTAATGAAGAGGAAATATTGCACTGAGATTTCAGGTGGGAGACTATGGACAATTACACATGACACAGAGAAGTTTTCAGTTGTGATTTTGGACCCAGATATGGTGCAGAAAATGTAAGTGACATTGTACAATGTTTTGAGTTTTTTATTTGACAAAGAAATCACACAACAAATTGTCAGGGAAACTAATACGTAAGTCGTACCGAAAGTCATGAGCAACAATTTTTTATAAAGTAACATGCGCTATAATTG